>Ga0105103_10001444_pt1 | contig 13085 bp, 10 predicted proteins | sample PPLLaktember2015_2_FD_79107 | JGI IMG/M metagenome (GOLD analysis project Ga0105103, IMG submission 79107) | Freshwater sediment microbial communities from Prairie Pothole Lake near Jamestown, North Dakota, USA - PPLs Lake P7 Core (6) Depth... | ecosystem: Environmental > Aquatic > Freshwater >...
ATTCAGGAAAAACTGTGGAAAATTATTTTTAGCCTTTCAAGCAAATTGAATGTTCAGGTATTCGTTACTACACATAGTGAAGATTGTATTTCTGGATTTGAGACTATTCTAAATAGTCCACAAAATAATCTTGATGGAAAATTAATAAGACTAGATAGCATCAATGGAAAAATAAAGCAAGTTGAATTTTCTAAAGAAGAATTAAAAATTGCCACTACCCAAAACATAGAAACTCGTTAACTATGAGGATTAAAGAACGATTTAATAAAAAACTCTTAGTTGAGGGAAATGATGATCAACATGTTATTTGGGCATTGTGTCAGAAGTTTAATATTAGTGAAACTTTTGACATTATTGATTGTGAGGGTATAGAAAAGCTATTAGACCAAATTCCTATAAGATTCAAACAATCAAATATTGACACAATTGGACTTATAATTGATGCTGATTCGGATCTTTTATCGAGATGGAATAATTTAAAGCAATTATTAAATGCTCAAGGAATTGTCCTTCCTGATGAGTTACCTAAAAATGGTTTGATCGTTAGTGAAATTGGTCAAATTTCTATTGGAATATGGATAATGCCTAACAATAATTTGAATGGGATGCTCGAGGATTTTATTGCTTTTCTTGTACCGTCTGATGATGCTCTTTTACCAATTATTAATGAAAACCTGAATGAAATTGAGCATAAACAATTGAACAAATATAAACCAATTCATAAGTCCAAGGCAATTATTCATTCTTGGTTATCGGTTCAAAAGGATCCTGGAACGCCAATGGGATTGGGTATTACAAAAAGATATCTGACTACTGACGATGATATTTGTTTAACTCTCGTAAACTGGGTGAAAGGATTATTTAATTAATTAAATACCCAGCGCCCAACATCAATTAGAATTTGAAGTAGTTGAATTATAAATGGGTCGCGTTGAAACGCGACCCATTTATAATTATAGAAGTTATTAAACTTTCTGGAGATAATTTTATCCAATCCTGCTATACCTTTTCATAAATTGCATCCTTTCGAATACAGCAGGGTTTGAAGCGTGGCTGTAGCTCATTTTACCTTTTATCTGGCTTAGCGCAAATATACCTTTATTTATCATCCACTGCTCCATTTCGGTATGCATGGTATTCAAGTATTTAATACCATTTAAATATAATGTTGATACAACCTGAACGGCATCAGCCCCTGCAAGTATTTGTTTGATTACTGCATCGGCATAATGGATACCTGTTGAGGCAGCTAAGCTACAATTTACTTTCTCCGAAAGCAGGCTGATCCAGCGAAGTGGCTTAACCTGTTCCTGTGGTTGACTGAAAACATTAGCCGAGGTAACCGTAAAGTTTTCAACATCAAAATCAGGTGAATAAAAGCGATTGAATAAAACTATGCCTGCAACACCTGTTTCAGCAATTTTCTGGATCGAAAAGGCCAGGTTTGCATCTGAATTACTTATTTTAACCGACACGGGTATTGTTACAGCTTTTAATACTTTCTTAATAATTGAGAAGGTAATTTTCTCATTATCTTTTTTAACAAAATCTGTTGGGCTTAAGAAAATATTTAATTCTAAAGCATCAGCACCAGCCTCCTGTATTTTAGAGGCAAAATGTGTCCATTCATTGTCGCTGATACAGTTTATGCTGGCAATTACAGGTATTGATATGTTTTTTTTTGCTTCTTTTATAAGTTTCAGGTAATCATTGAGTGTTTTCTCACCGTGGTGCATATCAACGTAGTCGAGAGTTTCTGAAAGATCGTTATAAAGGAGCTTGTCTTTTTTGATTTCTTTAATCATTTCCTGGCTTTCGAGCAGGATTTCTTCTTCAAAGATCGATTTCAAAACAACTGCGCCAGCACCATTTTCGGCTATTTCTTTGATATTTTGAATATTCGATGTTAGTCCGCAACTACCAACAATAATCGGACTTTTAAGCTCAAGTCCTAGGTATTTAGTTGAAAGGTCAGCCATATCAATAAAATTATAGGTTATATTATTAAATATAGTTATTGGGCCATATTAACTGCCTGGCCTTTTTCAGTAAGCGATTTTATATATTTATGTATTCCTGAAGCAGCTTTTCTGCCGTCGCCCATGGCAAGGATAACAGTAGCACCCCCACGTACTATATCGCCTCCGGCAAATACCCCGGAGATATTTGACTCCATGGTATCCGAATCGACCAGTATAGTTTCCCACTTAGTCATATTTAACGATTTGATGCTTTGCGGGATCAATGGATTTGGAGATACCCCAACGCTCACAATCGCAAGGTCAATATCAATTTCATATTCCGATCCTTCGATAGGCATTGGCCTGCGACGACCAGAACTATCGGGTTCACCAAGTCCCATCTTCTGTACCACTACTCTAGTGACACGTCCGTTAACATCGGCTATATAACTTACTGGATTGGTAAGCATAATAAACTCAACACCCTCTTCCTGGGCATGTTTGATTTCTTCTTTCCGGGCAGGCATTTCTTCCAACGAACGACGATAAATAATCATTGCCTTTTCAGCTCCAAGTCGTTTTGCTGTCCGGACTGAATCCATGGCTGTATTACCACCGCCAATTACAGCAACTTTCTTGCCTAACTCGACAGGGGTGTCATAATCATCTTTTGCAGCGTTCATAAGGTTTACCCGGGTAAGGTATTCGTTCGATGACATAATACCAATATAGTTCTCGCCCGGGATATTCATAAACCTTGGTAGTCCAGCGCCACTGCCAACAAAGAATGCCTGGAAGCCTTCTTTTTTTAAGTCGTCGATAGAAGCAATTTTGCCTACAATGAAATTCTTGACAAAATTGACACCCATTTTTTTCAAAATGGCTATTTCGGTATCAACTATTGAGTTTGGCAGACGAAATTCAGGGATACCGTATTTTAAAACTCCTCCAAATTCATGCAGGGCTTCAAACACAGTAACATCGTATCCAAACTTTGCCAGATCAGCTGCCGCAGCTAACCCTGCAGGTCCCGAACCAATGACAGCAACCTTAATAAAATTCTTTTCCTGTACTTCAGGGATATTAATTATACCTGAAGTTCTTTCCATATCGGCTACAAATCTCTCCAGGTTGCCAATTGCTATAGCCGGAAGTTTTAGTTTCTCTGTATAGAAACAGTTTGCTTCACACTGCACTTCCTGTGGACAAACCCTGCCGCATACTGCAGGAAGTGTATTGGTTTCTTTTAAAGTAATTGCAGCTGCATTATAGTCTTTTGCTTCAATATATTTTATAAATTTTGGGATATTGATTCCAACAGGGCATCCTTCCATACATGTAGGATTAACACAATCGAGGCAACGTGATGCTTCTGTAACAGCCTGTTCAACTGAAAGACCGGTGTTTACTTCAATATGGCTTTTATTCCGAATGTCAGGGTCTTCTTCAGGCATTTGCACGCGTTCAATTGAAGTTCTGTCTTTGGCTTTTATCTTGCTTCTGAGTTCCACCCGCCAGGCTTCGTCGCGTTGTTGTTTTAAATAATCTGATAATGTTTCAGCCATTGCTTTCGAGTTTGAGAATTATGAATTTTGCAAATATCTTTCGTATGCCGATTTTTCTTTTTCGCTATATGCTCTCAAACGCATAAGCAGCTCATCAAAGTCGACCTCATGGGCATTAAATTCAGGCCCGTCGACACATACGAACTTGGTCTCGCCGCCAACTGATACCCTGCAAGCACCACACATACCTGTACCATCGACCATAATGCTGTTTAAGCTTGCGAAAGTAGGGATATTGTATTTTTTTGTGAGCAAACTTGTATCTTTCATCATTACTGCCGGGCCAATAGTAATGGACAGGTCAATCTTTTCACGTTTTATAATATCTTCCATTCCTTGTGTTACAAGGCCTTTTATACCACAACTTCCATCATCGGTCATTATAATCAACTCATCAGATAGAGGCCTGATTTCGTTTTCAAGAATTATTAAATCTTTTGAACGTGCAGCCAAAACGCTTATTACCTTGTTGCCTGCTTTTTTCATCCCTTCAATAATTGGGAACAATGGTGCTATGCCAACTCCACCACCTGCGCATAATACAGTACCTACTTTTTCAATATCGGTAGGTTTTCCAAGGGGGCCTGTAATATCGGTAATTTCGTCTCCAACGTTCAATGCAGCAACTTTATGACTTGTAACTCCAACTTTCTGAATTATAAGGGTGATTGTACCTTTTTCAGGGTCGGCAGTAGAAATTGTAAGAGGGATACGTTCACCTTTTTCACCTATTTTAATAATTACAAAATGACCAGCCTTGCGTTTTTCCGCTATACGGGGGGATTCAATAACCAGCTTTACTACTTTTTCCGAAAGGTATTCCTTTTCGACGATTTTATTCATGTTATATTATTCTGAAAATATTTTGGTTAAAATTACTATAAGTTCTTTTTTATTGAAATTGCGACGCGAATTTACGCAGAATATGTAAGTAAAAAACTTAAAATGTTGATGTTGTTTTGATATTAGGACTTGATGATTGGGATTGACTATTTATATTCACATTGCTATTTTTTCCAGCCTTCATGATACAATGCCTCTATATTTCGGGATAAATAATAATCATTCCGGGTACTGTATCTTTTCGGGTACTTTTTCTAATTATATTCCTTACTTCGGGGTGGAACGCAATACTTTTTCTTCGGGGCGATATCACAATACCAAGGTCATTGCTGCCTAATTTCATATCGGCCATATCGTACCAACTTTGAAAAGGGTTATGGTTAATTGGGGCTACAATATTGTATTTAAGGGCAAATAATTCAATTTGCACGTAAGTTTCATATGTTGAATAAAATGTGATCTTCTTTGATAATGTAGTAGATAGCCTGAATACACGGTCGAGCCATTTATTAAAACCTGAATCGGCTTCGGAGAAAGGAGGACAGAAAACCTTGATTTCAGAGTATACATTAAGTGGTTTTAAGATTCGAAGAATGAAAACTGTACGTTGAGAAAGTTCAATAATTTCATCGACAGTCCTTCCAAAAATAATGTCGGAAAGACTGTTTTTTTGCGACCATCCAAGAACAATTTCGGTGACAAATAATTCTTTAGAAATCCTTGAAATACCTGCCGGAATATTTCGATCAATGGTAGTAATGATCTCAATTGGTTGATCGGAGGCTGAAGCATGCTGGATAGCCTCTTCAAGCATCTTTCGTGCCTGAAGGATCTTTTCGGGCGCCTTTTCATCATCATCAACTACTGAAACCCCTATAATAGGAGGTTTATGCTGGTGATTGTTAATGATCAGGGCAAAATCGACTAATGTGCCCATCTTGTCCGGATTTGCAATGGGGACCAAGATTTTTTGATTTGTTTGACTATTGTCAGGTATAAAAACAATGTTGTCAGCTTGCATTATCTTTCTTCCAGCGCTCTCAGTAACAAAAGATGCTACCAGACAAGTTACCAGAATTAATAAGATTGTGCCGTTCAGAATATTTCCGTCAATTATACCAAGTCTATAGCCTACCATGATAACCGCAATAGTTGCTGCCGCATGAGAACTACTAAGACCGAAAATAAGATTGCGTTGTGGTTTGGAAAAACGAAATATTATTGATGTTAAACTGGCAGCTAACCATTTTCCTGCTATTGCAACAATAATTAATGTTATGGCTACTATCCATGCGTTCAGCTCGGCAGAAAGCGCTTTTACGTTAACAAACATACCCACACCTATTAAAAATATAGGTATAAACAGTGAATTACCGACAAACTCAAGTCGGTTCATTAATGCTGAATTTTTTGGGATAAGTTTATTTATGCTCAACCCAGCAGCAAAAGCCCCTATTATTGGTTCCAAACCAGCCATTTTTGCAAGAAATGCAGTGAGAAAAACAATCATAAGAACAAAAATAAAGTGCATGTTTTTCTCAATATCGGGTTTAGAAAAGATAAACCTTGTTAGCGGAGGAATAATAAAAAAAACAATTGATAAAATGACTGTGGAAGAAATCAGGAGGCGCAACCACAAATGGTTAGAGTTACCATCGTATGATCCTGAAATAATAGCCAGGATAATAAGCACAGCAGTATCTGTGAAAATAGTACCACCAACAGTAATACTGACAGCTTCGTTTTTGGTAATTCTGAGCCTGCTGACAATTGGATATGCTATAAGAGTATGGGTTGAAAACATACTGGCAATAAGAATACTTGCAGTGTAATTATAACCTAACAGATAATAACAAACAGGAAAACCAATTAACATGGGTATTATGAAAGTAAGAAAACCAAATACAAGACTTCTATTACGGCTTTTAGCGAATTTATTCATATCAAGTTCAAGGCCAGCAATAAACATCAGGTAAAGCAATCCTATCGTACTGAATAGTTCTACTGCATTATTTCGTTCAAGAATGTTGAAGCCATGTGGGCCTATAATTAGCCCTGAGATTATCAATCCAACAATACCAGGTAATTTTAAACGACGAAAAAGTAATGGAGCAAGAAAAATAATTAACAGAAAAATGCCAAATACAAGTACAGGATTTTGGATAGGAATACTAAACTGACTATAAAAAAAATCATGAAAACCATCCATGTCTGTTTTCTTCGGGTTAAATTTTTTAATAATACCGGGTCAAGTATTCAAATAGCGAATGTAAAAATGATAATAATTTGTCAGTAAATATAAAAATAAGGGCATAATTTAAAAATATGCAAAACAGTTAATATTAACCTATTTTTAAATATCTCGTATTAACCTTTCGATCAGTATATTTGTCGATTTTAAAATTTATCAGGTTTATTTCATTATGAAAGGCTTAAATACTATAATTTTACTTGTATTATCGAACGCATTTATGACATTAGCATGGTATGGACATCTTAAGTTTAAAGAACTAAAATGGTTCGAAAACCTGGGGTTAATTGCTATTGTATTAATTAGTTGGGGAATTGCCCTTTTTGAATATTTTTTCCAGGTACCAGCAAACCGTATGGGGTTTAAGGGGAATGGAGGGCCTTATACGCTTGTCGAATTAAAGGTTATTCAGGAAGTAATTACCCTTACTGTTTTCACCATATTTACTTTACTTGCATTTAAAGACGAGCAACTAAAATGGAACCATATTGTAGGTTTTGCATTCCTTGTTTTAGCAGTTTATTTTATATTTAAAAAATAAAAAGGGGCACAATATTTTGCACCCCTCATAAGGCGATCGCCTAAATCTAAACAATCAAACGCTTTATTACTTTTTAAGCTGTTTATACATTTTCTTTATTGCAACTTCAATGGATTCATCGGGCTTAATAACGTTGTATTCACCCCAATAGTCGTCATCTTCGAAAGCATCCACTTGTTCTGCAAAAACATCATTGAACTTAACTGCTTCATTTGTTGGAATTTTTTCAATATTTTCTGTTTGCCTGTCAGTTATTGCCATTTCAAACATAGTTGTAATTGTCGATTTGAAAAACTTTTTATCCCATTTGGCTTTAAAAGCAATTTCTGACCTTACATAGTTAAGCACCCATTTGTTATCAATTTCGCGATAATTTACAAGATAGTTACCGCTAATAACATCCAATTTCATTGTCATAGGTTTTTTCTTTACTAATACCGACGTGGCTTTTTCAAGGCTTTTATCTCCAATTCTGAAATCGACACCAGAAATAGCTGTTTTCTCAACATCTATATAGAATTTTCCCTGGTACAATGGAAAATTGGTAACAATCTTTTCACTAAATTCAATTATATAATTATCTCTGTTATTTATAGTTGCTTTGCCTGCAATACTGTAATTATAATAATCGAACATTTCTGCATCGAGTATTACACTTGGATTTTTGATTATATCAAGGAACATTGCTGTTCGCGGCCCGCCCTGGAATTTAACCAAAACGGTATCCATCTTTTTAACATCTTTACTTTTGCGGCCTTTGTATATTTTCACCTTGTCGACATTAAAACCTTCGCGATAACCTGAGTTATAAATATCAAGTATAGCTTCTGATATTGAAACATAGTTTTTATTTTGTTTAATTGTTTCGCGATAAAAACCTGTCTGCATTTCCGGGTTGAGGGGATAATTTTCCTTTACTTTATCAAGGGCGGTTCTTAATAGTTGAACCGGATCAACTGATTTAATCACAACTTCATCAATTGGTACAGCATATGGTTCCAATATAATTGCTTTTTTGGGGTCGTTTATAAGCCCTACTATCGAAACTGTAATGTTTTTATAACCTATAAAGGAAATCGAGACAGTACCTTCTGCAGATTTACCTGGGATTTTAAGCATAAACTCACCATCGGAATTAGTTACAGTTCCAATACTGGTACCTGTTTTATAAACTGAAGCAAATACTACCGGGGCTTTTGAATTCTGATCGATAATTTTGCCTGTTACAGTAGTATAATTAGAAGAATCGTTTTCCTGTTTTTCTCCTTGTGCTTTTTTGCCAATTGAGAAAACATTTCCCTGCAACATAAATGTCAGGATAATACTGAGCATGATAAACTTTTTCATAGCTGCTTTTTTATAATTTGTTCTAAATCGTTCTTTTATTTTTAATCTGAATTCAGTGCGCTTTCGATTATAAGACAAATAAGGTATTTTCTTCACTTACTTATTTTTTTAAATTACGTCCAATATCTTCATATGTTTGAAAATTAAATAAATGAAAACTATATTTTATGAATATTCAGATAATTATTAATTTGCCGGTTTATTATATTTTAATGATTATATGAAACCACAATTGGTACTTGGGGCAGAAGCAATTGCCCAGGGGGCAATCGATGCGGGGATATCTGGAGTTTATGCTTACCCGGGTACGCCATCGACAGAAATTACTCAGTATATTCAGAAATCATCTGAAGCAATTGATCGAAATATCAGGTCTACATGGTCGGCAAATGAAAAAACAGCATATGAGGCTGCTCTTGGCATGTCGTATTGCGGTAAAAGAACCATGGTTTGCATGAAACATGTCGGGCTTAATGTGGCTGCCGATGCTTTTATAAATTCTGCTATTACTGGTGTTAATGGGGGTATGGTAATTGTTGCTGCCGACGATCCTTCAATGCATTCATCACAAAATGAACAGGATTCGCGGTTTTATGCAAAATTTGCAATGATACCTGTACTCGAGCCTTCGTCGCAGCAAGAAGCCTACGAAGCAACTCATTATGCATTCAGTTTATCTGAAAAGGTTAAGCTTCCGGTTATGATACGTGTTACTACCCGATTGGCACATTCGCGAGCGGGCATTCGAAGAAGGAAAACCATTATGCAAAAAGAATTGCAACCAGTATCAAATGATAACCGTTTCATCCTCCTTCCTGCAAACGCCCGTGTACAATACAAGAATCTATTGTCGCTGCAATCAAAGCTTGAAGATATCTCATTAAAATCTGAATTTAACAGGTATATAATGGGCAGTGACCCGAGTTTGGGAATTATTGCATGTGGGATTGCATTTAACTATTATATGGAAATCAAACAGAAAAATGACCTTGAATTTCCTGTTTTGAAAATAGGGCATTATCCTATGCCACGGAACCTGGCACGTAAAATATTTTATGAGTGTAAAGAAGTATTGATACTCGAGGAAGGTTATCCTATTTATGAAGAATTGATGAGGGGTTTTTTTGACAATGAACAGGTTAAAGGGCGTATGGATGGAACATTGCCCCGCGATGGCGAATTAAATCCCGATATTGTTAATATTGCACTGAAGGGTAAAAAAAGAACCCTGAAGAAAAGCAGTGAAATATTGGCCAATCGGCCACCTTCTCTTTGTCAGGGTTGCAGTCACCGCGATTTGTATGAAACTTTAAACCTTGTTCTTGAAGAATATTCATCAAAACATGTTTTTTCCGATATAGGTTGTTATACACTTGGTGCGTTGCCACCATTTAATGCCATATGCAGTTGTGTCGACATGGGGGCATCGGTAACAATGGCAAAAGGAGCCGCCGATGCCGGTTTAAGGCCAGCTTTATGTGTTATTGGAGATTCGACTTTTACCCATTCTGGTATGACGGGCCTTTTAGATGCGGTAAACGATAAATCGGCTGTCACAATAATTATTTCAGATAATAACACAACAGCAATGACCGGAGGACAGGATTCGCCAGGTTTTGGACGCCTATATGAAATATGCAAAGGCTTTGGAGTTGCCCCTGAACATATCCGAATGATTGAACCATTGAAAAAGAACCTTCAGGAGAACATTAATATTGTCCGCGATGAATTAAACTATGAAGGAGTATCTGTTGTAATTGCAAATTGGGAATGTATTCAGACCCTTAGCCGCAAAAATAAAAATTCAAAAAATTAGTTATTGGATGATGAAGAAAAAAAACATTAAAAAAGATATAATCCTTGCCGGAGTTGGCGGACAAGGAATTTTAAGTATTGCTGCTGTAATTGACTGGGCCGCTCTCGAAAGTAAATTGAATATTAAACAGTCTGAAGTACATGGTATGAGCCAAAGAGGAGGAGCAGTTCAGTCGCATCTGCGTATTTCGGGGCAGATTATATATTCCGATCTGATCAGAAAGGGCGATGCCGACCTGATAATTTCAGTTGAACCAATGGAAGCCATACGATATGTCCCATACCTGAAAGATGACGGCTGGCTGGTAACATCCTTAAATTTTTATAAGAATATTGATAACTATCCAGATGAAGAAAAGCTTATGGAAGAACTAAGCAAACTTCCACATAAAATTATGGTCGATGCAGAAAAGCTGGCACGTACATGTGGAAGCCTTAAAACCAGCAATATGGTGATGCTTGGAGCTGCTTCTCCTTTCATTGGTATTGAAAAGGAAATGCTTTTAAAAGGAATTGAAGCTTTGTTTGCTGAAAAAAGTGGGGAAATTATTAAAATGAACATAATGGCATTTAATTCCGGATTGGAATTAACATCAATATAGAGGGGCGTACCTCGAAATACATTCTAATCATTAAGTTTCCAGTCTTAACAATCTTTAACTTATATATTTTAATGGCTTTTCTTCATTAAACAATATAAACTTAAAAATTTAAAGTATGTATATTTATCGCTTAAAATAGTTCAGGTAACAATAAAAATACCCGATAGATGTTTTATTATTAAACTAACTAAAATCAAACTTTATGAAAAAACTTATTCTTTTATTATTTCTGTTTACAGCGTTTACAAGCATACATGCACAAACAAAATATTATGTTGATGGCGATAAGGGCAATGATTCAAAAGATGGGACCAGTGAAACAATTGCATGGAAAACCATTCAGCATGCATGTGAAAAGGCCATTCCAAATAGTATTGTTTATATTAAAGGGGGTATTTATTACGAAAACCTTGATATGCAAGTTAGTGGTAAGATAGGCAACCCAATTACTTTCAAAAATTTTAATGATGCAGAAGTGATCATCGACGGAACAGGTACATCAGGATCAGAAATGCTTAATATAGCTGATAAAAGTTACCTGAATTTCGAAAATTTAACCATTCAAAACCTCACCGGAAATAATTCAGTTGGTGTTTATATCGAATGTAGCCCATCAGGCACTGTAAAATCGCTGTCATTTAAAGGAATTATTATACGAAATATTAATTGGATTAATAATGCAGGTAAAATACCAGGAGATAATGATAATGCCCAGCCTTTTATTGCATACGGACGAGGCACTTCATCATCAAATTCCTTTAGCGATCTGGTAATTGAAGGTTGTGAAATATATAATAACATACTTGGATATAGCGAAGCTCTATCAATCGATGGAAATATTGACGGTTTTGTAGTTCGTAAAAACTACGTCCACAATAATACAAATATTGGTATTTATGCAGGAGGAAACTATGGAGAATGCGAAAATCCTGATCTCGATCATGCCCGAAACGGAATTATTGAAAACAATATTACACATAACAATATTTCAGATTATGCAACCAGCGGGGGTATTTATCTCGATGGTTCAAAAGATGTTATTGTAAGGAACAATATTACATATAGCAATGGATATGGCATTGAAATTGGAAGTGAAGAGGACGGAGAAACTGAAAATATTACCGTTATCAATAACCTGGTTTATAACAATGACATCTGTGGTATCTCAGTTGGTGGTTATACTACAGAGACAACAGGGCAGGTATTGAATTGCCTTATCAGAAATAACTCTCTTTTTGCCAACGACGTATCGAAGAATGGTTCGGGTGAATTTTATCTGACAAAAGCTTCGAATTGCACTTTTATAAATAATACAATTTATACTAATGATCAGGATATTCTTATGGCCCTTGAAAATATATCTCCTCAGGAAAACAATGTTTTCGATTATAATTGTTGGTTTACTCCTGATAATAATCCGAATAATGCCCAGGTTGGCTGGAGAGCAGGTTACTACGAATCATTTTCGGAGTATAAAAAAGAAACATCACAAGATCAACATTCTATTTATAAAAATCCAATGTTTGCGTCAACCGATTTAAACAACATCGACCTTAAACCACTGGATGGTAGTCCATGCTTCAATGCTGGCGATCCGGAAACAATTGTACCCAAAAGCGAAACTGATTTTAGTGGTAATTCCCGCATCAGTAATGATACTATCGATATTGGGGCATACGAAGTAGAAATGTCACCTGGGATAATTATTCAAGACCTTGATGAATCAGAAATTATGACCCTAACTATCGAGGAAGAAATACTGCAAATCTATTCACCATTCGGACCCAGCATGAATATGTCTATATTTGATGTCAACGGCCGTTTAGTTGAAAACAGGATTGTAAATTCTCCAACCTCCAACATTAATATAAGCCATATTCCAAAAGGCATCTATTTTGTACGATTGTCCTCGGGCGAATTAATTAAAACGGTTACAATTATGAAGCAATAAAATCTTTACGGTTTGTAACCTGAATTATTAGCCTGAACTATTCATAAATATTTCATTTTTTTTAATTTTATGAATAGTTCAGGCTAACCCCGACATAGAAAATATTGGTACACCTGTTTGAGGGACACCTTATATTTTCTTGGTCGCAAAATTAATTCATAAAGTTTATGAATTAATCGGGTTAGTTTAGCCGGGCTAAAGGTTCATAA
>Ga0105103_10001445_pt1 | contig 13083 bp, 18 predicted proteins | sample PPLLaktember2015_2_FD_79107 | JGI IMG/M metagenome (GOLD analysis project Ga0105103, IMG submission 79107) | Freshwater sediment microbial communities from Prairie Pothole Lake near Jamestown, North Dakota, USA - PPLs Lake P7 Core (6) Depth... | ecosystem: Environmental > Aquatic > Freshwater >...
GTCATTATACTGGCTGTGAAATCGGGGATCCTTCTGCCTCGGCCCCCGACGGATCTTGAAGACCTTCTCGAAGTAGCCCCAGCCGAAGGGCAGCATGGATATGATCTCGTCCAGGGTGGAGGGCCAGGGAGAGGACATGTCATAGATGCAACTCTCCAGAAATCTGGCGTCCTGCTGGGCCTCTTCGCTGCTGTTGGCCGGAACGGCAAACCAGGGAACGGATTTGGCTATCTCCTTGATGGCAAACAAATACCCACCGACGATAGAGTCGCCATCGGCCATCCTCTTGTAGACCTCAGCGCCCTTTCTACCCTGCAGATCAGGGAGCCACTCCTCGGAGATGTAGCCGCCGAAGCGGGTAAGGCCGGTCCGGCCCACCTCCACCAGTTTCATGTTCTTCTTTGCCACTAACTTCTCCCTCTCCATTTGCTGTGTCTTTTTGGAACGCCAGGCGAGACCACCGGGGCCGCGGCCTGGAAGTTGTTTAAAAGTTCAACGCAACCAGAAACAGCGTCCACTATGTCGTCGTGATCGCCGCCGGGAAAATTGGTGAATTCGTAGAGCAGAGTCTCAAACCAGGAGGCATTCTTGCGATAGAACAGCTTGCCGGCAGCTCCCCTGGCCGAGCAGAGCAGGGCCCGGCTCACCTTGTCCTTGCTCACCGGGACGGGATAGAAGGCCACCCTGCGCAGCCGGCTCTCCCGCACCAGCTCCTGAAAGGATGAGAGCTGAAAGCCGTTGGTCTCCACCCCGGCCAGGCCGACCTCCTGCAGGAGGATCTCCTCGATGATCCTCTCCCTGGCATCGGGCCACTCCCACCGGCCCCGGAGGATGTTGAGGATGTAGATGTTCTCCTTTTCATCCAGGCCGCAGGTGGCGATGACTGTGAAATCGGCGCGGGTCTGCGTGCTCGTGGCCAGGTCGATGAAGGTACCGGTCTTGAGTGAGGAGCGCTCGATGATGGGCTGCTCCGGGAAGTCTTGAATCATAGTTCATGGGCACCAATCAACCGGGATTGCAGGCAAAACGGCTACGGGGATGAGGGGGGTGGGGTGGCGGGGAGGGGGGAGAAGGGAAGGAAGGCCAGCCTAGCCCAGGACCTCCACCGGCCGGAAGTACTCCTGACGGAAGAGAGCTCCCTCTCGCCTTATGGGCGTCTGCTGGTACTCTGAAAGCCAGTTGTAGGGACCGATATCCTCCTTGATGGCATAAAGAGAGGGCAGAGGGTACTTCTCCGGCCAGAGGGCCTCTCCCGGCTGCCGGCCCAGGGGATCCTCCAGCTCGGCCAGGGCGGGAAGCCGGTACTCGACCCAGGGAGGAGAGTACCTCTGGCCCTCGGCCTCGGCATCCACCTTGCGGCCCAGCAGCCGGCCGGTGAAGTCGTCCACATGCCATCTGGTGGCCATGACGATCACCACGCCAAAAGGAGCCCAGGGCATAGGCTCCAGGCGCTCCCGGGCCGTCCCGGTCCACCAGTCCCAGACCTTCTCTCGCATGGTGAGGGACTCGGCTTGCTCCCGGTCCTTGTGGGGGTCATCCACAATCAGGACCTGAGCGCCCTTTCCAGTCACCGCCCCCTGGGTTCCCACCGCATTCATGCCGCCGCCATCGGTAGTGTCCCAGCGGTCGGCTGCCGAAGAGTCGCCGGAGATCTCTACACGGAGCTCCCCAGGGTGCTCCTGGATGGTGTTTCTTACCTTCCTACCCCATGAGGCAGCATAATCGGACTCATAGCTTGCCAGGATGACCCGGTACTGGGGAAAGAGGTCCAGAAACCAGACAGGGAACCAGTGGCTGACCAGAGCAGACTTGCCATGCCTGGGAGGCATGCTGATGATCAGGCGTGGATAGCGGCCGGCCACGGCCTGGGTGAGCAGAAAGGACAGCTCACGCAGATGGCGGTATAGCCTCCATCTCCGGCCCGAGAGCTTCTCCGCAAAGGTCCCCGGCGTGGCCCTCCAGGCGTTCTGCAAGAGAAGCTGCGAGTCGGACGGCCTCGGGGTCGGCAAGGATAAGCTCCTGGATGTACCTGTACTCGATGTACTCGCGAGACTCCTTCACGTCCACGACCTGCTTGGGCCGGCCCAGGCCCCGGTCCAGAATCTCCCTGGCAAAGGCCAGAACCAACTCCGGCTCGTCATTCGGCAGGGCCTCGAAGATGTCAATGAGCTTCTTGGCAACTTTGGGGGTGGCCTCCTCGAACTTGATGCGAGCCTGGCGCGTCGGTTTATTGATCAGAGAGCCGGCAGTGTTGCCTGCCAGGAACCGTCCATGCTCATCCCGCTGGGACGGTGGGGAATTTTCGGCAGGCAGATTTGATGCATCCTGATTTTGCCCTGCCAGACCATCCTGGCAGCTTTTAGGACTTGGCAGGCCTGGTTTCGGTACGCCGTGCTTCAAATATTGCTGAAGGCTGGATCTTGGCAGGCCGACCGTCTTGGCAGCCCTGGCCTCCGAGAAGCCACCGGCCATCAGCTTTGAGGCCTGCTCAACCTTGGCACGTATCTCTTGGTAGTCTTTGGGAGGCCCTTTACGGGCCTTCATACCTTGACATCAGGCGGCAGGGGGTGGCCCATGCGGGTGTACCAGACGATGGGATCCACCTCCAGGCCCAGCTCCCTGGACCAGACCTTGTAATCCTCACGGGAGAGCCAGAGGTTGCCGTCCCCGGTCCGGTACATCCTCTCCCTGTCTGCGGCCAGGAGACGGGTGCCATTGGGCGTCACCCGATCCTCCAGGGGCTGGGAAAGGCAGCCACAGGCCTGACCTGCCGAGCGTTCATCACCACAACAATCCGATCCTTTCTTTGCCGATTCATTCGGTGCCATATCTCAAACCTCCAAATGCTTAAAGTTGAGACCGCTCAGAGAGAGGATGGAGGGCTGCCTGGGTTCAAGCGGCAGGTCCTCCCCAAGGGCGGCCATATCCGGGCTGTGGTCGGGCCAAAAAAGGGGGCTAAAATTGATTTAGTGAGGGAAATTGCGGGATATTGCATCCACCCGGCCCCAGCTTTCCGGTGATTGACGAAGATTAAGATAAAGGAGGCCAAGACGGGAGAAGGGCTTTATTCCCGCTTGACTCTTGGCTGAAACTAAGTAAGTTATGTCCTGACACAAGCCCCAGGCCGGGATGAAAAGCCTGGACCAATTTACCTCCTGGACCGTCGCAGTACCAGTCACTATAGGAATGATCCTTTTTCGGAGCAGAAACCCATGATTTATGGGTTGGAAAATGCCTTTATAAAATTCCACTAGATAGAATTATGCAAATATTCGTTATCAGAAGACGCACTACAAAGGAAGGCCCTTAGAAAGGCGAAACTCCTTCCTTTTTTGCCTGTAGTGGTCCCTGAAAACGGGGTAATGAGGGCCCCTGCCCCAGATGCTGCGTTGCTTATGATAATTGATCTTCTTCTTGCCCTCGGAGCGGAGAACTCCCTGCAGCTCCAGGACCTTTGCCAGCCCCTGGCGGGGCAGGCCCAGCTCTATGTAATCGGCCTTTTCCTGACGCTCCAGGATCAAAAGGAGATCCGGATCAGCGCCAGCATCCGCTAGCATTTGTAAGGTATCCTTTGGCCTGAAAGACATGAAAACCTCAAAACCACTATTTACGGCTGGCCAGCTCCTGGGCACGGGCCCAGTCCTCCGGCGTGGGGGCACGGGGAAGATAGATCACTGAGCCGGGAGCCTCGCCCATCTCCTCGGCATAGACCTCGCCCAGCTCTGGATCGGCTTCAATCATGGCCAGAAGCTCGGTATCGAGCCGGGCCATCTCCCTGAACAGCTCCTTCTCATCCATTTGGAATCTCCCCGGACGGCTGGCACGGCCTCGAAATGAGGCCGGCAGCACTTCACAGAGCTTATCTGAGCTTCATTATTTATATATTATTCTAACTCTCTTCTGAGCTTTCAACCTCCTGTATCTCTCTATATCCGGCCTCTGGCTACGCAAGGGCTGCACCCGGAAGGGCTCGGAGCCGCAGCTGGGACAGTAAGGAAAGTCTCTCTCATCGAAGACCACCGCTTCTCTCTTGCAGTGAGGACATACTCGTGGCCGGATGATGATCTGATCATCGATCTTGATCTTCTCCGTACCCCAGAACCGGCCGGCTTTGCCTCCGTGATGCTCGATGGCAAATCTTGTCCCAGGCTCCCGTATGGGCTCAAGGAACATCGATAAAGTCCTCCCAGAAGAGTCTGCTCACGAGCCGGAGAGCCTGAGCATTAGAGCCCACTGTGATCCTTATTATATTTAAGGATATGCGATATGATGATGTGCATTTCACCTCTTCACCTCCAGAGCATTATCCGAAAGATCGACCTGGAACGACTCGACCTGATCTAAAAGAGCCCCGGCAAGGGCTTTGATATCGCTATCCAGGCCGGAGAGGTGCATCATGCGGGCCATCCCCGCCAGGACCATGAAGCTGGCCCGCAGATCAGAGGGAAGGCTTTTCCTGTCGTACTCGTCCTGCCTGAGCCTGCCGGTGATCTCAGCCAGGGATGTCCTGGTACTCTGCAGGGCAGCAGAGCAGGGACGGCACATATTCAAGATACCGCCTCCTCAGCCTCCACGGTTACCAGAACACGCTTTCCTACCGCCGCCTCCAGGAAGCGGTTTGTGTCTCCAATGATGGATCCGGGCAGCTCCAGGCTGAAATGAACCGATCCCATCATGCCGAAGCTGGAGAGGAGGGATCCGGCAAACTCCTTCTTCACCCGGCCACCCCCAAGAGAATCAAGAGGTCCCTTTGCCGGGAAAGAGCCACGGCTGAGGGGCCATTAAACCATGCAATTTGGCACATCCTGCGCTCACCACTCATCTTATGCAGTTATTCTCGTACAATCCCAGGGTGAAGCGCAGCCATCAGGCCAGGAGAAGAGGCATACCTCCTCTATCCCCCTGCGCCCACACACAGGAGGAAGAGATGCCTCTGGCCCTGTCAATCCACACCTCACGGTTAACTCGAACAGATCACGACTATTTAAAAGTTGTAGCAGTTTGAAGATAAACCAGGATTTATTTAGAGTAAAGCAAAATTTTCTAAAGGCTCTTTGGATAACGATAAATTAAATTGCTTTTTAGTCCCATGACATGCCAAGGCATGGCAAAACAGTTTTATATTTTGCTGTCCACTAGGCAAACAAAAATCATTGATCGGGATCAAAGGTATTTGTTAATAAGAGGGGATGAAGGCAGGAATTGTTATGTCTTCGCGACGAGAAAGTGTGGGCTTTATCGCCGCGAAGGCTTCTGCAAAGCCAGTGGTGATGGCTTTGCTTGGATATGCCGACCTGCCTACCTAGCACCCAGACTAGCAAGCCATGGCTAACCTAGAACAGGGGCAAGTCTATGACATATGTAAGGCTAAAAGATAAAAGACTTTGCGTTCCATCTGAAAGCACCGATGCAGGCTCTATCGACCCTCTTGAAATCAAATATGAGAGTACTCGGGCTCGAAAATCACCTGCAAAAAGCCGCCTTACATATAAAATTAAAACCCGAAGTGTGATCACGGAGAGCTGCCCAAGCCCTCCGAGGCCTGTCTTTGCGAGTCTTTGGGAGGTTCGCACCACAACACGCACCGGAGATGGATTCACGAATCCCGGAACGGGCTTTGGTAAACAGGCATGAATAAGCTTGCCGCCCACAGTATAAACGCTTTTCGAAATGCTCAGGAGCTCTCCTCCTCCGAGCCGGCCCAGCTCAGGAGGACCATATCCGATCTGGAGGCCAGGATAGAAGAGCAGGATACACTCATCGCCCAGCAAAATGAGGGGCTGCAAAATCTGGTCCGCAATCTCGAGGATAGAGAGCGTGAACTGCAGGAGATCAAGAAGCTCGGCAGCAAAAATGAGCACGGTCCTGACATCAGCACTCCACCCGGCGGCCTCCTGCAATCCCTGGAGCAGGAGAAGTTGACGAGAGCCAATCGGAGCATGGAGGCTCTGATAGAGGATTTCCAGGAGGGCTTTTGGACACTATTCTCAGAGCAGCGCCAGGGGCTGGAGGAGTGCCTGGCGGCCCTGGAGCAGCTTCCGGCCACAGCAGAGACAAAGAGCCTCTACTCCCGGGTGAAGAGACAATGGAAGGCCATCGAGGCGGCCAAGAAGCGCAATACTATAACTCCGGTAAACGCCCTGCGCCAGCTGGCCGACCTGGAGAGAGGCATTGTGACATTCATTTTAGGCCGGCCCAAGCTGGCCCTGACCACCGTGGAGAGCTTCCGAGCAGGGGTCCTCCTGGAGGCCTTCGAGACGGACCGCAGGCTGAAGAGCCTCTCCACCAACGACAGCATAAGAACACTCTCCGCCAGGGAAGAGAGGAAGATCTACCGGGAGCAGGCCCTGAGAGCCATGCGCCGAGCTGCTTCGCTCTTTCCGGATAGGGTCAAGTTTGAGAGAAAAGGCAGAGCGGCCCGGCTGATCAGGGCGGGAGAGGAGCTGGGCAGGAATGCGGCCCTCCGATGCATAATAACAATCTGTTACATCCATTGCTATTGTCACAATTTGTTACAATCCTTCGGCGAGCAGCCGGAGGAGGTAATCTGTACTCTTGGGGGAATCTTCAGGGAGACTATTGCCTTTTGAGATAAATGCGGAAGAGGAGATAATAGATAACAGGATGTGAGGTTAGTTTACGGTTTATTTATCTCGGGGTTTCAGGTCGGGGAGTGCGAGGGGAAGGCAGAGAAGAGGAGGATGTAACAAGTTGTAATGCAACCTCCAAAAAATAGAGATGGATGACTCAGCCATATACTTATAAGCTCTTTTGGATATTCCTCTCTGGTGCTCGTCATTGATGTCCCAGACGGAAATCCATGAAATGGTTTTTTCTTCCGATCCCAATCAGAGAAAAGTATCTGCAAAGCTTTTTGAAGAGGGATTTAATAGCCTGGAGGACAAAGAAGCTGCATGGAAAGACCTCATCAAGCTGGCTCAAGATGATGACAGCCTTGTGCGAAAGTGTACAGGAGAAGCTCTCAAATCGATTTTCGGGCAAGTTCCTGATAAAACGCAGGCATGGATGGATTTGCACAGCCTGACTCGAGATAGAGATAGACAAGCGCGATTCAGTGCGGCAGAGGCTATCGAATCGATTTTCGAGCAAATTCCTGACAAAGAGCAAGCATGGATGGATCTGCACAGCCTGGCTCAAGACGAAGATAGACTTGTACGGTTCAAAGCAGCAGAGGCTATCGGAGGAATTTTCGGGCAAGCCCCTGACAAAGAGCAAGCATGGATAGATCTGCACAGCCTGACTCAAGATAAAAGCGAATTCGTGCGAATGAGAACCGCAGAAGCATTCGGAGCGATTTTCGGGCAAGTTACTGACAAAGAGCAAGCATGGATGGATCTGCACAGTCTGACTCAAGATAAAGACGAATACGTGCGAATGTATTCATATCATTCACTAGGAAGAGCATCAATTCTCAAGGCAATTGAGTCTAAAGATAAGAATACTTTAAGAAAGGAGATGCAAGCTGCATTGGATTATTTCGAAAAATCCGTCAACGAATCAGAATTTAGCCCAGCCAGATTCTGCCATCCTTTCTACCGCTCCTATTTTGCCATAACATTCCAAGGTGGTTCCAAGGAAACAATTCAGAGATATCTGGATGATGCTAAAACGGCAGTAGGTGAGTCCAAAAGCAAAGATGAACTGCTAAATGCTGTTGAGAACCTGGCAGAAGCGCTGCATGAGGCGCAGAAGCTTAGGAATAGGCCAATTCAAGAGGTTTCAAGGGATCTAAAAACCTATGAATGGTACTGCAATCAAGCTGCTATGCACATGACTTCAGCCGAAGACAAAGCACCTGTGGCGGTTAAGTTGATAAGATTATGCAATCCACGGATCAAGGAGAGCATTCAAACTACTATCAAAGAGATTCAGGATATTGCTAGGCAGATCTGCCAATCAGCTCAAAATAAAGGCCCAGAAGCTGAAGGCTTCTGCAATCAAATTAACGATGCAGCAGGATCTTTATCAGGTGAAGGTCTGACAGAGACCCTGAAGACAATCTCTGACATTGCATCAATTTTGAATGAAAAATGCATTCTCCTTCCAATAGACGAGAGGGATCTCGTTCAGGCTCAATTGAATTCATTAGACAATACCGAAGCAATTCCTAAAAAACTAGATGTAATCAAAGGAGTATTCAAATTTTTCCTATCACGCATCCAGAAAGATGATATGTTCTTCCGAAAGCTAGGAGAAATGGATGAGAAAATCGACTTAATTAAAGAAGATATAAAGTCACTCAAGCAGTCCATCCTCGATAGGTTCGAACTCAATGAGCAAAAAATTCTATTACCAGTTTTCGAGCGGTTGGGTAAGAATATGCTGGAAACCATCGGAGGTCTCCTAGACGCCACTAAGGAAAATAGAATTTCCAAAAATCTGATCGAGGAGACCATGAATGCTGCAAGAGAAATGATCACTGAAATGAAATCAATGCAGATAAAAGACTCAGAAGTAACAAAAAGTCTAGATTACTGCGATACGGTCATAAATTCTCCTGAGCTGAAAATCGAAAATAAGATTAAAGTCACGATCCCGATTATCCCATTGCTCTTGAGCTACGAAGGCTCCTATAGCTTCCAGACGGGAGCAAAGCTTGACGAGGTCTGGAAGAAGTTGCATACTCTCATTCGATGACTGCCTCTTATGACTGCCAGTTGCTTAGCCATAATATCAAGCATTCAAGCCGTTCATTTTTCCGGCACTCTTCAGCCCATCTCTACCAGCTCGAAGCTCACCACATAGACCTCCAGCTCCGGATCCCAGGTTTTGTTTATCCTGACCCACTCCTCCTTGAATGCCTCCAGAGTATCATATCCCTCCCGCCTCACATCTTCCAGGGAGATATCGCCCAGCCGCTCTCGTCGCAGGCCGGTTATTCTGATCAAGGCAAAATGATCTGGGGAGAAGAGCGCCCTCTTTGCTTTATGAACGGCCCCCACCCTGGCCCTGGACTTCTTCCAGACCCGCCTGGTCTGGGTCTTGCGGCCTGAACGGATCAGACCGACGTGCTCAGGCTTGAAAAGCAATAGTTAAACACCCCTCCGGCCCTGAAATGGCCGGCCAGAGAGATGCTCTACTCCGGGGATATATAATTCTAAACCTTCGACCGCCCTTTGGCAGTTAAGAGGATATGTCGCGAATAAAGCCGGCATAAATTCCATGTTTTAGACATATTAAGCCGATTAATATAAAGCTCTGAAAAGATATTATTAAGAATTTTAAAATTTTTTATACGGCTAATCCAACCGTCCGATACTCTTTTTAAGAGTTCTATTCAGAGTATTTATTATAATAATAGATCTTTTTATTAGTTTAGCTCATGAACAATCCAGAAGTATGCTTATATATGACATAAAAACACAACGTCATACGAGGGTCCAAATATGGGCGAGGGGAAAACCAGGATTAGCTTGAGAGTGGATGATGAGCTGATCGGATGGGTCGACCAGCAAGTCGAAAAGAAGCGTTTTAGCAATAGATCCCACGCCCTTAACTACGCTTTATATGTGCTAAAGCAAGCAGAAGGCGCAGGGGCAACCTCATAAAAGCAAGGATGGGATCTAAGAGAAAATAAAGAATAACTGCTCAGTCCAGGGCTGGCACCCTGGGCCGAACAAGCGATAAAAGGACTTAAGGACTTACTTATGACCAAAATAGCTCTGGCTAGCATATATAGTTTTGCATCGATAGAGCAGATGCAGGCAACCTCAGAGGATATTTTCCAAAAATTCCAGGTCATCGCAGCATTGCTTTTCAGAGAGAAGACCTCTCCCAGAGAAGATATTATAATTCAAAATACAATATTAGCAAATAATAGTTCGTAAAAATTGGTTCCGGTCCAGGTGCTCGCAACACCTGGACTGGGATACTCCGAGCAGGAGCGATCGTGTATGGTAGATTTAGCCTTAGCTGTAATAAATAGCTTTGCATCCGGACCTGGTACAGGCACTTCGCCAGGCAGCATAGAATGGCCAAAAGAATGCACCTCAACGCTTGGGGAGGCGATCTGAATGGATAGCCTCCAGAGCGAAGAGACTATTGAGATTCCTGTCTCCGAGCTTCAAGCCTTCTTCAAGGACATGATTCAGGTTTATGATACTCTGAATGAGGTCCTCAAGGAGGCCGGAATCCTGAGAGGCCGGGAGCTGGCCGAGATGAACGTCAGGGCGAGCAGGGCGGTAAAGGCAGAAAAATCGCCAATGGAAAAGCTTTCTCTCCTTAATGCCTATATCAAGCAGGAAATAAGGCATATCCACGATGCCTTGAAGTCTAGGCCGAATTTGGCTCCAGCTGAAGAGGGAAGGATCAGGCAGGCGGTTACAAAGATCCAATTGAGGGCCTCGGCCATCGTGGAGCACATAAAGACCATTGCTCAGGGGAAGAGGGAGATCTCCTTTAACTCCAGCCAGGCCAGAGATTTTCTATCCGGTCGGGAGGGAATTCCGCCCAGCCGGCGCGACACCATTCGAGCTCTGAAGAGAGCCGAAAAGATCTGTCCAGCCCTTGACTGTGATCATACACCTAATGATGGCCGCCAAACAGTGCGATTGACAGCAAAAACTGATGATTTAAAGAGTTCAGATATTATAAAAATAGAGCGTGACTGTGACTCAAGGCAACGGTCCAGATTGGATGAGCTTAAGATTGTATTCTTTAAAGAGGGTGGGAGCTACGCCTGATTTTAATTCAATGATGGGCTAAAATAGATACTGACTTTATACTGTCTGTCAAAAGGCAATAGCTGGACGCTAGCTCTAGTATACGGTATAGCAACGAATCGAAGCAGAATCATTTATAATAGCAATTTAATATTATTTGATTAAGAAGATAAATACTCTCTTTTGACCGTTGCCAAAGGCAACGAAGAATGAAAGGAGAATTCATGTAAGGCTAATCCCAGGAACAAGGCCTTGAAATTTCAGTGCCTTTTATCTCTGTCTTCGATCAATGAGGATATTTTGGGCTTCCTATAATGCTTGCAGACCTGTCTGCTATATATGTAAATCCGCCCTCCCCTTTCTGTAAAAATGGCTTGCTGATATCTTTTTCCGGCCAAACTACTTATTCTCGCAGCCCAATTGGTCTTCCATGGCAGGAGTTCTTGAGCTGATAAGGCTGATTGGCCCCAAAAGGCAGTTGAGTATCCCTTTAGAGAGAGTATCTCAAGCAAGCTCCAAGGCCCTGGAGCTCCAGGCAGCTATGGAGATCCTCTCCGAGGTCTTCGGATTAAGGATCTCTGAGGTGGAGGAAATGCTCCTGGAAAGGAGCGAGACAAAGGCCCAGTCATATGGTGAAAAAGGCGGGCTCTGGCCAGAGAGCTTTTATCTGGAGCAAATGCCCAGCTCCTCAAGCAGCCCGATCGAACTCTAACTTTTCTCGATCTCCTTTTCGATCCTCTCGAATAGGTCAGGGTATTTCTCTCTGAAGGCGGCTTCCAGGGTTTCGCTCACCTCTCGGCTCATGGAGAATCTGGCTGTCGTGAGCTGCAGGTAGCGGAGAGCTGACATCACCAATGGCGACCAGGTGGAGATCCTGGGGCTCTTCAGCGCTTCAGAGATGGCCTGCTCCAGGATCTCCTCATCGACCTGGCCAGCAGATTGACCGATCCTGACGGAAGGAGAGCGCTGTCGGCCCTTGACCACTCTGCCTTCTGATATCTTTTCCTCTCTCTCTCCTCTGTCAGAAGTCATTACTCTTGACTTTTTACTATCTAACTCTGACTCAGGAGTAATTACTCTTGACTCCTTACTATCTAACTCTAACTTTCCAGTAATTCCTCTCTTATCCTTACTAATTACTCCTGACTCATCACTAATTACTCCTAACTCGTCAGTAACAACTGCTGACTTGTCACTATGTACTTCTGAATCTGTAGTAACTACTTCTGACTTATTACTATCTACTTCTGCCTCAGAAGTTAGACTTGGCTCTTTAATAACTACTCCTGACTCCTTAGTAATTACTCCTGACTCAGGTGCCTTCTCTCCTTCTCCTTCCTCTGGTTCTGAGAATAGGGCTCCAATCCCCTTGCCCAGGGCTTCTCTACGGGCCAAGAGCTAACACCTCCTCGGATAGTTGTTTATAGGCCAGAGCCCCGGCAGACTCCGGGTCATACAGGCATATGGGCTGGCCATGGCTGGGGGCCTCAGCCAGCTTGACGCTCCTGGGTATTATGGTCTGGAAGACCTCGTCCTTGAAGAAGCTCCTCACCTGCTCCTCCACCTGCTTGCTGAGGTTGGTCCTGGCGTCGTACATGGTGAGCACTACCCGCCGGGTAGGCTTGCTGCCCAACCTGGTTTCCACCATTTTTACGATCTTGATGAGCTGGCTCATCCCCTCCAGGGCGTAGAACTCAGCCTGAAGTGGTATCAAAAGCAGGTCGCAGGGTGTGAGGCTGTTGATGGTGAGCAGGCCCAGACTGGGGGGCGTGTCTATTATAACATAGTCATAGTCCGTCAGGGCTGCGAGCTTCTCTTTGAGGATCAGCTCCCTGGCGATCTGATTGGCGAGCTCCGGCTCCGCCCCGGAGAGGTCGATGTTGCAGGGAGCGATGAAGAGGCCGGGGATCTCCGTGGGCAGGATGGCATCCTGGAGGGGCGCATCCCTCACCATTACGTCGTACATCTGGCTTTTAAGGTGCCATTTATCTATGCCCAGGCCGGTGCTGGTCGCTCCCTGGGGATCGAGGTCGATCAGAAGGACCTTCTTGCCCTGGAGAGCGAGGTATGCGGCCAGGTTGATGGATGTCGTAGTCTTGCCGCACCCTCCTTTATGATTGCAGACGGTAACCACCCTCATGAGTAATTAGTAATTAGTGGGAAGTAATAAGGGTTTGGGTGGGGGCTGGTGTGGTGGGAAATCGGTATCTGAGGCACTGGTAACTAGTAACTACTTAGAGGTAATTACTTATTGAATCAATAGTCAAACCCGTTGCTGATTTCTCTGATGGATTTCTGGGCCTTCATTTTAAGGTACTTTCTCTAGTCGCAGGTCTTTATAGATCCGATCTACTAATGACTTGATGCTATCGGTTCCAATTTCTCATTTTATCATTTTAGA
>Ga0105103_10001446_pt1 | contig 13079 bp, 11 predicted proteins | sample PPLLaktember2015_2_FD_79107 | JGI IMG/M metagenome (GOLD analysis project Ga0105103, IMG submission 79107) | Freshwater sediment microbial communities from Prairie Pothole Lake near Jamestown, North Dakota, USA - PPLs Lake P7 Core (6) Depth... | ecosystem: Environmental > Aquatic > Freshwater >...
CGACATCGACGTGATGTCGCCCGAGGCCTTGAACGCCGGCACGGCTTCGTGGTTCAGCACCCGCACCGTGTAGAACTGGTGACGGCCTGGGACCGAGGCTACCCTGGCCGCCAGCTTCATCGTCATCGTGCGCGGCGCAGTGAGCGGCAGACGCGCCATGCGCCGCAGCGCTGGAACCAGCAGGATGTAGGCGTTCGACAGGCACGACGTCGGATAGCCCGGCATACCGAAGACCGGCGTGCCTGCCACCATCCCGAAGAGCGTGGGCTTGCCCGGCTTCACGGCAATGCCGTGGAAGCGGACCTCACCGCGCCGCCGAATGACGTCGAGGATGAGATCGCGCTCGCCGACAGAACTGCCGCCCGAGAATACGATGAGATCGTGCTGCAGGCAGGCGTCGAGCGCCTCATCCAGCGCCTCGATGGTGTCCCGCGCGGTGGCGATCGGCGCGGGCACGCCGCCGTGGTCGGCCACGACGGTGGAGAGGGTGAATCGGTTGATGTCGTAGATCTGGCCGGGTGCGAGGGACGCGCCCTGGTCGGCGATCTCGTTGCCCGTCGAGAGGATAGCCACTGCCGGGCGCGCCCACACCTCGACCTCGGCGAAGCCGAGCGCGGCGAGGGCGCCGATGCGGCTGGCGTTCAGCACGTCGCCGGCGTGCAGCACGGTCTGTCCGGTGGTGATGTCCGCCCCTCGGGGCCCGATGTTCTGCCGGGGGTGGACACCGGAATAGACGAGGATGTCCGTGCCATCGATGGCCGTCTCTTCCACCATGATCACCGCATCGGCGCCGGACGGCATCGGTGCGCCGGTTGCCACCTCGACGCATGCGCCGGGCGTGACGGGGACCGTGGGGACATCACCAGTGAAGACCCGGCCCGCGAGGTGCAGCCGTCGGGCGGCGTCGCGCGAGGCGCCGGTGGTATCGGCCGCGAGCACGGCATACCCATCCATGCTGGCACGATCGAATGGCGGCACATCGAACGCGGCGACGACGTTGGCCGCGAGCACGCGCCCGCGGGCCTCCTCCAGCGACACACGCTCTCGGCGATCGATGAGCGGCATGCCCGCCTCGATGATCGCGCGTGCCTCGGTGATGGAGATCGTGCTGGTGAACGGGCGCATGCTCATCGGCGGGTCTCGTTCACGAGGTGACCCAGTTCTGGCACGAGCAGGCGCGTGAGCGCCAGCCGGACGGCGTTCTCCGAGCCAGGCAGTGCCACCACGATCTTGCCGCGGCACGTGCCCATGCAGGCCCGGCTCAGCATCGCCGCCGCGCCAATCTCCTGGTAGCTGAGCATCCGGAACAGCTCGCCGAAACCCGGCAGCCGTTTCTCGAGCAGGCCGTCGATCGCCTCGAAGGTGCTGTCGCGGCGCGTGATGCCGGTGCCGCCGGTGGTGATGATCACGTCGACGTGATCGCTGTCGGCATTGAGCGCCACGAGCGCGGCCACTTCAGCGGGCTCGTCCCTGACGATGTGACGGCCCACGACCATGTGCCCAGCCGCGGCCAGCAGCTCCGCGACGGCCTTGCCGCCGGTGTCGGTCTCCTCGGTGCGCGTGTCGCTCACCGTGATGACGTAGCAGCGGACGCTGGCAGGTGACGTGGCGCGGTGCTCGGCCGAGGACATCGTTCGTAGATTATCGCTTGAACACCCGCGATCGGGTGCGCCGGCGCGGGCGCGCCCCTGCGCTACCATAGCGGCGTGCGGGTCGTCCTGGCGCTGCTGGTGTTCGTCTCCCTGTTCACGGTGCCGTCGGCGCAACAACCCGCTGTGCCTCCGGCCCGGAGCCCGCTCTCGGTATCCGCGGCGCAGGGCCCGCTCGATCGCGAAGCGGAGCGGTGGGTGGCGCAGACCCTCGCCAAGCTCACGCTCGACCAGAAGGTGGGGCAGCTCATCGCCCCCGGTTTCGATTCCACCTACCTGCCCACCGACAGCGACGAGTTCGACCGGCTGACGCGCGTGATTCAGGAGAGTCATGCCGGCGCGGTGATCGCGTTCGGCGGCACCGAGCCGTCGCCGCAGGTGCTGCTGAACCCGGCCTACGGCTCGGTCGTGCTCGGGCAGCCGCTGTCGCTGGCAGCGACGCTCAATCAGCTGCAGGCGATCACGCCGGTGCCGCTGCTGGCCACCGCGGACTTCGAGTACGGCGCCGGCATGCGCATCGCCGGGGCCACCCGCTTTCCGCGGGCCATGGCGATTGGTGCGACGGGCGACGAGCAGCTGGCCTTCGAGGCCGCGCGCATCACCGCCATCGAGGGCCGGGCGATGGGCGTGCACGTGAACTTCGCGCCCGTGGCTGACGTGAACAACAACCCACGCAACCCGGTGATCAACACGCGTTCGTTCGGAGAGGATCCCGCACGGGTGGGCGTGATGGTCGCCGCCTACGTCAAGGGCCTGCAGCAGGGAGGCATGCTGGCCACGCTGAAGCACTTCCCGGGCCACGGCGACACCGAAACGGACTCGCACCTCGGCTTGCCCATCATCACGCACCCGCGCGAGCGGTTCGAGTCCGTGGAGCTGCCGCCGTTTCGAGCCGGCATGGCGGCGGGCGCGGCGGCGGCGATGGTCGCGCACATCGAACTGCCGGCCCTCGATCCCGAGAAGGGACCGGCCACCTTCAGCCGCGCCGTGATCACGGACTTCCTGCGACGTGATCTGGCGTTCTCCGGCCTCATCGTCACCGACGCGATGAAGATGGACGCCATCACGCGGATGATGCCGCCCGGCGAGGCGGCGGTGAAGGCCGTCCTGGCGGGCGCCGATCTCGTGCTCGACACACCGGACCCCGTGGCGGCGTTCACCTCGATCAAGGCGGCGGTGATTGCGGGCCAGATCGATCGGGCGCGGCTCGACGCATCCGTGCGTCGCGTGCTGGAGGCCAAGGCGCGGATGGGGTTGCACCGCAACCGCACGGTGCCCTTGCCGTCGGTCACGCTGGCCGTCGGCGGGCGCCAGCACCAGGCGGTCGCGCGCGCGATCAGTCAGAAGTCGCTGACGCTCATCAAGGACACCGGCGATCGCCTGCCGCTCCGCCTGCCGCCGGGCGCGAGCGTGCTGTACCTCTCGGTGCTCGACTACACCTCAGGGTGGCGCATCGCGGCGCCCAGCCGCACCATCATCCCGGAACTGAAGAAGCGCTGGCCCGGCACCGAGGCGGTGGAAGTGTCCGATCGGTCCACGTCGAACGAGCTGGATCTGGTGCGCGCGATGGCCGCGCGATACGACGCCGTGGTGGCGGGCGTGTTCGTGCGTGCCTCCTCGGGCAGCGGCCGTCTGGATCTGTCGCCTGGGGTCGTGCGGCTGCTGGGAGATCTCGCGCGCGCCACCACCAGGCGCGGGCAGCCGATGGCGGCGGTGTTCTTCGGCAACCCCTATGCGGCTGCCAGCGTCCCCGACGTGCCGGCAATGCTGCTCACCTACGACGTCTCCGACCTGGCCGAGGCCAGCGCCGTTGCTGCTCTCGCCGGCGAAGCGCCGATTGTCGGCACGCTGCCGATCGCGCTGCCCGGCATGTTCCCGGTGGGACACGGTCTGCCACGCTGAGCGGTCCTTGAACCGCACCGGCGCGGCAGTGGGCGCCGCGGTCCAGGTTCCGGATCCCACGGCTCCTGTGTTAACATCAAAAGTCTTTCGCGCCCTTAGCTCAGTTGGATAGAGCGTCTGGCTACGAACCAGGAGGTCGCACGTTCGAGTCGTGCAGGGCGCACCACTTTCGCGCAACTCATTCGTCCTCGAGGAGTTGCCCCGAAAGGGTCAAGACGCGTAAGGCCATCCCCCGACAATCCATCCCCAGCCCCCGGTCCGGCACGAGCCTTGCTGAAGACCGGGCATGTTCCTCTTCTTCTCCAACCGGCTGGGCTGCGTCGGGTCAATCGTCGTGACGCTGATCCTTTCTGCGGCGCTGATGGTACTGATGAGAGGCTGCTCGACTGGCGCGCCTGGCTGGTAGCGCCGCGGGTGTCCCTGCCGCCCTCACTTTTCGTGAAGGCGAGCCAACCACCGAAGCCGAACGGGGTAGGAGCGGAACGGCCTGCGATGGTGACGTGCAGGTCGTTCCGGGGGACGGTCTCCTGAAAACAGGTCAGCGCTTCTTGTGTCGCTCCCGGGCCCAGCGGCGGCGTGCCGCTTCGGCCATCTTTGTGCGTGTCTCTTCCGAGACTTCGCGAACGCCCGCCTTGACGGCGCGGACCTTCCTGGCGGCGGCCTTCAGTGCGCGCTTGCCGCGGCTGGCAGGAGGGACGAGCCCACCGAACTGCGAGACCACTCGTTTGCGGACGTCGGCAATCTGGTCGTCGACCTCGGCCATCTGCTTGCTCAGCATGTCTTTCTTGTTCAGCAGCTCACCCATCGTGCGGCCAATGAACTCGGCGACCTGATCGGCCACCGTGCCGCTGCTGCTTGGTTCTTTCACTGGTGTCTTGCTCAAAGAGAAACCCTCCAGGACGGGCCGAGCCGGGGGACTCGGCCGATGTTCCTTACCTGCGCAACATGGCGCTCACTCTATTATGCGCCTGCCGGGGTGCCGACCAATTAGTCCAATGCAAACGCGACCAGCGAAGTACGCTCCGCCCGGCCCGTGGCGATTACCACGAATTGCCGACCGGACGAGCTGCGGAATGTCATTGGCGTCGCCTGGGCGGCCTCGGCCAGCGGGGTGCTCCACACTTCTTTACCCGTCACTTTGTCGAATGCATAGAGCGAGGTGTCTCCGCTTCCCATGAACACGAGCCCACCTTTGGTGACGATGCCACCCGCCGGCCCTGGCGCGCCAAGCCGGTCCGGCAGCGCAATACCGGCGAGGGCCGGATGCTTCCTCAGCTCGGCCATGTCGCCGAACGGCACCCGCCACCGGATGTCGCCCTTGTTGAGATCGATGGCGACCAGATGGGCGTACGGCGGCTTGTTGAGCGGCAGCCCGTTCATGAAGACCGGCGGCAGGCTCCGCTGGACGTAATCCGCGTCCACCTCTCCCTCTCGGCCGGGTAGTTGCTCGGACGGGTCGAACTTGCGGATGGCGAAGATCCCGAGGCTTTGCGCGGTTTTCAGGTAGAGCATCCCGCTCTCGGGGTCGAAGGCGCCGCCGCCCCAATTGGCCCCGCCCCACACGCCCGGCCTGACGATGGTGCCTTCAGGTGACGGCGGTGTGTAAAGCGGGCCAAGCCGGTATTTCCGCATCTCGGCCTGTGCCGCCTGTTTCAGCTCCGGTGTCAGATCGAAGGCGTCTGCCAGTGTGACGCCCTGTTCTTCGAAGGCCGGTGGCCGCGTGGGAAAGGGTTGGGTCGGCCACGACACCTCGCCGGGAACCTCGCTCCGCGGCACCGGTCGTTCTTCGATGGGCCAGACCGGCTCGCCGGTGACCCGGTCGAACACGAAGGCAAACCCCTGCTTCGTCAGTTGCACCACGGCATCGATCCGCCGGCCATTCACCGTAATCGTGACGAGGATCGGCGCCGCCGGCGGGTCGTAGTCCCACAGCCCGTGGTGCACGATCTGGTAATGCCACTTGCGGCGTCCGGTCGCTGCGTCGAGGCACACGATCGATTCGGCGAACAGGTTCTGCCCGGGCCGGCGGCCGCCGTAGTAGTCGTTACTCGGCGTGGAGACCGGCAGGTAGACCAGCCCGCGCGCCGCGTCCAGGCTCATCGGCGCCCACACGTTGGTGTGGCCGGTGAAGCGCCACGAACCGTTGTCCCAGGTGTTGTTACCGAATTCGCCGCGCTGCGGAATCGTGTGGAACGTCCACGCCAGCTTGCCGGTGCGCGCATTGAATGCGCGGACGTCGCCCGGCGGATCCTGCTTGTAGGACAGCCGATCGCCCACACCGTTGCCAAGAATCACGACGTCCTTGTAGACGATGGGGGGCGAGGTGTTGGCATAGTGCTTCTTGTTGATCTTCCAGACCAGTCCTTCGGCGAGGTCGATCTCGCCGTCTTTCCCGAACGACAGCACGGGGCGCCCGGTCTTCGCGTCAAGCGCGATCAGCCGGTAGCGGCTGTTGAGGAAGATGCGGAGGTGGTCGCCATCGCGCCAGGCCGCCAGTCCGCGGTGCACGAAGCCCTGCCCGCTGGCCGGCTGGCCGTCCTTGTAGGCCTCGGGGTTGTAGCGCCACAACTCGCGCCCGGTCTCCGCATCGAGCGCCGCCACCTGGTTGTACGGCGTGCTCACGTAGAGCACTCCGTCGATCATCAGCGGCGTATTCTGGAAGGCGCCCGGCCGCGTGCCGTACTCCTCGAACGGCACCTCGTTGGGCTTCCACTCCCAGGCGTGCTTCAGGCGTGACACGTTCGCGAGGGTGATCTGATCGAGAGGTGAGTAGTGCGTGGCCGCCGCATCGGCCGCGTAGTAAGGCCACTCACCGGGGGTTGCCGTCGGCGCGGCACCCTGCCTCGCATCGGCATCAGGCGCGCGCGAGCCGGGAACCGACGAGGGCGTCGAGGACTGCAGCGTCGAGTTCACGAACGCCGCACCCACGGCCACCGCCAGCGCCATGGTCGTCAGTCTGGCAATCATTCCTTGTAGACCTTTCCACCCTTCACCACGGTCTGCACGTGCGCGAGCGCCACGATGTCGAACAGCGGGTTGCCGTCAACGACGATGATGTCGGCCAGTTTGCCGGGTTCGATCGTGCCCAGATCGCGCTGGCGGCCGAGCACCGTGGCCCCCACCCGCGTCAGCGCCGAGATCACGCGCTGCGGCGACATGCCCATGTCCACGTGCGCCTTGGCTTCGCGCCACAACGCCTCGGTGTGAAAGTTCATGGGCGTGCCCGAATCGGTGCCCATCCCCATGATGGCGCCGGCCTCGATGAACTGCTTCAAGCCGCGCTCGCGGAAGAACACCTCGCGATCGGTCCGCGAGAAGTAGGGCAGTGCGCGCCAGTTCTGCAGCGACTGCTGCACCTCGTCATAGAGCGGCGCCGGAAAGTCGTGCTTCAGCTGTGGATCCTGCAGGCGCTCGGGGAATGCCGCCGTGTCCGGATACACCCAGCTCCGGTGCGCCGCCGTGATCACGACGGGCCGGCCGGCGTTCACGATGTCGGTGATCATCTGCTCGCTGTAGGGCGGCGCCGTGCCGGCGGAGCCCGCGTGCGACAGTACGTCGATGCCGGACTCGAGCGCGTTCCGCACGTCCGTCTCGGCATACACGTGCGCGTGCACGCGGATCTTCCGCGCGTGCGCGGCGTCGGCGATGGCCTTGTAGTCGTCGCGGGTGAGCCCGGCGTGCGCCTTGATCACGTCCACGCCGGCAGCCGCGAGCCGCTCCGTTTCGGCGGCCGCCTGCGCTGGGCTGGTGACCTTGATCTGATAGTCCTCGGGGAAGATGGCGACGTTGCGCGTGAGCCACGGGCCGCTCATCCACATCCGCGGCCCTGGGACCTCGCCTTTCGCGATGCGGTCGCGGATGGCGAGACTTTCCGCCAGCGGCGCGCCCAGATCCACCGCGGACGTGACTCCGGCCATCAGCAGTTGCTTCGCGGCAATCTCCATCACCTGCGGCAACGTCTGTGCGCGTCCCTGCTTCTCGATCCACGGGAACCACCGCCCGTAGTCACCGTGCCCGAGCAGCACCAGGTGCGCGTGCAGCTCGATCATCCCCGGCATCATCGTCCGGCCGCTGGTGTCGATGATGCGCGTGCCGGCGGGAATCGTGACCTCGCGCAGCGGTCCAGCCTGGACGATGCGGTCGCCCTCGATCAGGATCGCGGCGTGGTGAATGGGGGGCGCGTCGTGGCCGTCGAGCAGCATGCCGCCGACCAGAGCGAGGCGGGTGGCGGCTGGCGAGCCCTGTCCGCTATCGGTGGCGGCTGGCGCCGCCGCAAGCCCGAGCGACGCCACGAAGATCCACAGCAGACGACGGTTCATGCACGCTCCCCGCGAGTGATCACGAACTCGCCGGGGATATCGTAGCCGGTCTCGAGCCGGTACGGTTCGATCGAGAGGATGTAATCCGCACGCGCGGCCAGGCGGGTCGCCTCGTCGAAACGCGAGTAGGCCATCGCCACCGGCCCTCCGGCAAATGCGGCATCCGCCGCATCGTCTGCCGAGGCGTAGTGCAGGGTTGTGGTGATCCGGTCCGTTGTCACGGTTTCGAAGCCGGCCGCGGAGAAGGCGAGCTGCAGCGACGGCCCGGTGCCAAGCTGGAAGAACAGCGGGCACACGTCGCTCGTCACGCGGCGCTCGACAATCGGGAAGATCTCGGCCCACCCGCAATGGGAACGCGCGCCCCAGACCGCGGCCACGGCCCGTCCGCCCGGCCGCAGCACCCGATACATCTCATCGAGCGCAGCCGCGACCTCGGGCACGTACATCAGCCCCAGCGCGCACAGGACGACGTCGAACGACCGGTCCGGCACCTCGTCCAGTTGTTCGGCGCCGAGACGACGCGCGGCCACGTGGGCGAGCTGGCGGCTGTCGGCTTCGGCGGCGACGCGTTCGACCATGCGCTCGGAGATGTCGGTCGCCAGCACGTGCCCGTTGGGGCCGACGGTGCTGGCGGCGCGGAAGGTCACGAGGCCGGTTCCGCAGGCGATATCGAGAACCCGCTCACCGGGCTGCAGTGCCGCCATTTCGAGCAGGCGCTGCTGCGCGGGCTTCAGCTGCTCGGCCCACGACTGTTCGTAGGTGGCCACCGCCCGATCCCACCCATAGCGCTGGATGCGGCGCTGGAGGTTGGCTTCCATGGCACTACTCCGTGGTCGTGATGTGCAGCTCGCGTGCGAGCGGCACTGGGTTGGCGATGTCATCGCGCCAGGAACTGTAGCGGTCGGCCGTGTCGATCACCCGCCGCACGTCGGCCTCGGGCGCCGGGCTCGAGACGCGGACGATGTAGCGCATCGCCGTGTAGCCAGGGCGGACGTCGTCGTCCACGGCCAGCTCGCCGCGGACGTCGTAGTCGGCCTGGATCTCAACGTCCAGCGCGGTGAGCGGCACCTCGAGTCGCGCGGCCCACATGGCGTAGCCGAGGGCGAGGCACGAGCCCAGCGCGGCGCGGCCCAGCACGCCGGGGTTCGGGCCGGCATTGGTGCCGCCGTATTTCTCGGTCATCCCGGCGGTCAGGGTCCACGGACCTTCGGTGATGTCGCAGGTCAGGCCCTCGCGCAGGTGAACGCGGGTGACAGCGGTGCCCTGACCGACGGAAGGCCTCAGCGACACGGCCTTGACGTTGCGGTCGAGCGCGGTCTTGATCGCGGTGTTCATGCAGCCTCCGAGGAAGGCGCCAGCGCTGGCGCGAGAGGGGAATCGGACGCGCACATGCTAGCAAAGGGTGGGCGCGGCGCGCGCGGCGGCCGCGAAGCTCGGCGCTAGCGGTGGGCTGTGAGGACGAGCGGACTACAATCTCTGCCTTGTGACGCATGACGACTTCATGGATCTGGCGCTCGCCGAGGCGCGCAAGGCTGCGGCGGTGGGTGAGGTGCCGGTGGGCGCGGTCGTCGTCCTCGATGGGCGCGTGGTGGGTGCCGGCTTCAACCGGCCGATCTCGTCACACGACCCCACGGCACACGCAGAGATCGTCGCGATGCGCGAGGCGGCGCAGGCGCTGCAGAACTACCGGCTGACGGGCGCCACGCTTTACGTAACGGTGGAGCCGTGCATGATGTGCGTCGGCGCGATGGTGCACGCGCGGATCGGCCTGGTCGTCTTCGGCGCCACCGAGCCCAGAGCCGGGGCGCTGGTGTCCGCGCAGCGCGCGCACGAGCTGCCATGGCTTAACCATCGGATGGCGGTGGAGGGAGGCGTTCGGGAGGAGGAGTGCCGGGCGCTGATGCAGGCGTTCTTCCAGGAGCGGCGAGCCGGAAACAAGTAGGGCACGCCTCATACCCAGAGCGCGCGCCCTTTTCTCTTGACGAACCCCCAGCGGCTGGCCGAGCATGACGGCCCCCCCCGCATCGTCCTTTCCTGGAGGGCAGCCCATGAAACGCTCCGCGTTCGCGCTGGTCATATCGGCCGTGCTCGTCGTTGGTAATTTCACCTCGCCTCTCGATGCCGAAAAACATGGCGCCGGAAGCGCCCGTCTCAACCTCGTCGAGGCGACGGTCCCCGAGCTGCTGCGCGCCATGCAGACGAAGCTGATCACATCGGAACAGCTGGTCGAGATGTACCTCGCCCGCATCGCGGCGTACGAAGACACGGGCCCGGCCGTGAACGGGTTCATCCACATCAACGCCGACGCCGTGGACGAGGCGCGTCAGAACGACATCCATCGTCATCCCGGCCTGCCGCGGCGTCCGCTGGAAGGCATCCCGGTCGCTCTGAAGGACATCATCGATACCGCGGACATGCCGACCACGGGGGGATCGCTGTCGCTCGTGGGCTCGGCTCCACCGGACGATGCGTTCATCACGCGCAAACTGCGGGAGGCGGGCGCCATCATCATCGGCAAGGCGACGCTCACCGAGTTCGCGAACTTCATCGCCATCGGCATGCCGGCCGGGTACAGCTCGTTCGGTCTCTACGGCTTCAACCCCTACGACCCGCGTCCCGACCCGCGGCCGCTGCCGCTCGGCGACGGTCGGCCCGTCCTGACCACCGGAGGCTCCAGCTCCGGCTCGGGCATCGTGGTGAATGCCAACCTCGCAACCCTGGCGGTCGGGACCGAAACCTCGGGGTCGATCCTGAGCCCCGCCAGCGCGAATGGCGTCGTCGGCATCAAGCCAACGGTGGGGCTGGTCAGCCGCGACGGGATCATCCCGATCACGGCCGATCAGGACACGGCGGGACCCATCACACGAACGGTGACGGATGCGGCGATTCTGCTGGGCGTGCTGGCCGGATACGACCCGGATGATGCGGCGACGGCCGCGTGTCTCGAGCCGGGGACCTGCTTCGACGATTACACGCGCTTCCTGGACAAAAAGGCGCTGAAGCGGGCGCGCATCGCCGTGCCGCCCTTCCCGGCCAATCGTGCGGACATCATGAACAACGCGATTGCCGTGCTGCGCGCGCACGGAGCCTACGTCGAGACGATTCCCGCGCTCCCGGCGCCGCCGGGCATCTGCGTGGCGTACCCGGCGCCGGCCGGCTGCTCGACGGTGTTGATGTACGGACAGAAGCGGGATTTCAACGCCTATCTTGCGACCAGGCCCAGCGCGCCCGTCCACTCGCTGGCCGACGTCATCGCGTTCAACGCCGTGACGCCTGGCGCCACCAAGTATGGCCAGGCGATCTTCGAGGCGGCACAGCAGCTCGATCTCTCGCCGGGCAGCGCCGACACGGCGCGGTATCTGGCGGATCTCACCGCCGATCGCACCATTTCGCGCGGCGGGCTGGACGACGTCTACAACGGGCCCGACGATATAGAGGGGACCGACGATGACTTCGATGCCATCCTGGCCTCCGCGAATAGCTTTGCGGGGACGCCGGCCAAGGCGGGCTACCCGAGCATCACGGTGCCGGGCGGATTCGTTCCGCCAACCGACCCTGTCGTCAATCCCTTCCCCTCGGGCGTGACCTTCTCGGGCCCAGCCTTCAGCGAGCCGACGCTGATCGGGCTTGCGTATGCGTTCGAGCAAGCGACCAAGTACCGCGTGCCGCCAGCCAGCACTCCGGCGCTGCCGACGGACGTGGTGAGGCGGCCGTAAGAGGGAGGCAAGAGGCAGAAGGCAGGTTTGCCTTTTGCCTCTTGCCTTTCGAATTCTTGCCTATTCGCGCTCTACCTCTTCAGCCCGCCCACTCCAGCCCTTCGTGCGCGAGCTCGAGGGTTTCGATGGCCACATTGCTGGATTCTGCGTTCAGCTCCGGGCCCGTCCATTTCGCCGGCCACGCGTCGACGAAGTTCCACCGCGCCACTTCCTTGCGTGCGGCATCGAGCAGGATCACGCTGCCGTTGCGGCGCTCGACGGCGCCGTTGACGACGGTCTGGCGCCAATTCCAGAGCGACCGGTCGAGCGTGATCCCGTGCTTGAGGACGAGGTTCGCGTACTTCGTGAGGCCGGGCAGTCGGCGCACCTTGAGGTCGCCGCCCTCGCGGTAGCTCACGACCTCGGTCTCGCTCGACAGACCCGAGCACTCGGAGAAAGCGGCGGCGGCGATGCCGTCGATCTCGACCCGGAAGTTGAAACCGGCATAGGGGTCGTGGCGGTCGGCAGATGGCATGAGGCGCGCTCCTGTGGTGAAAGGCTCAGCGAGGCAGGGTCTCGTCGAGGTCGCGGTAGATGTCCAGGTCGTGGGGGACGACCTCGGCATAACGGCGGCCCTCGCGATCCGCGTAGGTCATGCTGACGGTCATCCGCGTGGGTTCCTCGCGGCGGAAGTAGGCGTCGATGTGGTCCACGAGTTGGGTGAACTGCTTGCCGGGCGGCATGAACAGCAGGGATCGGAAGAGCGCGATGCTCGAGATGTCCTTGCGGCCGCCCAGACCCCGGAACGGCCGGTCGAAGTGGGTGACGACGTCGTAGGCGCTGACGGCGCCGATGTTCCGAAGGACGACGAACAGCAGGCCCTGGTCGACGGTGAAGTCGACGTAGACGTCCGGGCGGTTCGGCGCAGGGGCGACGACGGTGGTGTCTGGCGCGGCCGGGTGGTCGGGGTGCTGGCGCGAGCTGAGCGTGGACGGACGACGAGCCATCGGACGGTCTCCCGGGGAGGGGCGGCGATCATACATCCGGTGGGGCCGTGCTGCGCACGGTAGGATAGACAGACCTCGCCTTCGGCTCGGGCCGAATGAGGAGCGGCCTAAGCCGGTCGGCGGCTGCTGCCTCCCGAACACGGGGGCGCGGAGGCGATCAGGTGGGGCCGCCGCGTGCAGACGCGCCGCACCTGTCGGGCCTGCTATAATCATGAACTCCGGGCAACCGGCGCGGTCCTACCCTAGCGGAGAGGTACCGAAGTGGTCGTAACGGGCGCGCCTCGAAAGCGTGTTGTCCGCAAGGGCACGTGGGTTCGAATCCCACCCTCTCCGCCACAATAAGTCGTTTGGAATCAATCAGATACAGACGCGCGCGACCTTCGCGTGCTTAATACGTGCTTAGGCTGTTGAGAATCGCGATTCGACGGCCGCGTATTCCGGCCTGATTTCGCAGACCGCAGGTCAGAATCTCGCTATTTGGGTGGGCGTTCCACCCTCCCACCGCCC
>Ga0105103_10001447_pt1 | contig 13078 bp, 19 predicted proteins | sample PPLLaktember2015_2_FD_79107 | JGI IMG/M metagenome (GOLD analysis project Ga0105103, IMG submission 79107) | Freshwater sediment microbial communities from Prairie Pothole Lake near Jamestown, North Dakota, USA - PPLs Lake P7 Core (6) Depth... | ecosystem: Environmental > Aquatic > Freshwater >...
ATAATGAGAATTCGTTACCGTTTTTGTAAATAACAGTATCCTGGTCATACTCTAATCCAAGTTTTAATAATAGATTTTTGTCAAGACTATGTACTATGAATGAATTTTCTTGTACAGTTCTGTCATCTCCCTGTTCATCCTTTTCAATATATCCACCAATCAATTCAACATATCCATATCCTGCCTGTGTTAACTTATCTAATAATTCAGAATTTCTTTTTTGGTTTACTTTTAATGGTAGATCTCCTCTGAATGCAGATATTATTCCAAAACTAATATTGTCATCTTGAATATATTGCCATAGTCTGCTTAATTTAATTTCAGTTAATATCTTGCGTCCTCCAAGTACCTCTTGGAGGATTTTATATTCATTTATTAATTTTCTCATTTCATTTGACATATAATAGAATTTAAAAAATATTATTCCATATACAAATATAAAAGTAATTTCTAACAATAACAAATATTCAATGAAGTATTTTAAAAGGAGTTAATTATAGATTTGATTCTTTTCAATTGTTCATTAAGATAATTGGGGATTTCATATTGATCTATATAATTTTGAATTGATTTTAATGGTACTTTAATTCTTGTAGATTTTGTGCTTCCTTTGGCTTTTAATTCTGCATTAACCATAATTTGGGATGTTGTGTCATCTTCGTCTTCATGTTCTACATAATGAATAATAATAGTTCCATTTTTTGCGGTTAATATAGCAAGATTTTCTTCTGAGGGAGATAATAACTTAAACCCTATCTTTTGAAGATATTCTGTGGAATCTCTTAACATCTTTGCATATGTGTAATGTTCATTATCTTCGTTGTTTTCAATTTCATTTATTATATTTTCTAATTCATTTTTAAAATCTCTATTTAATTCGTCTAGATCAAGATCCGTATATCGTGATTCTGATATTGATTCATAACTATAACTTGGTAGTTTGGATTTTATTTGTTCAATTAAATCATCAAAATTATCGGCAGTTAAATTATGTTTAATGTAATAATCTAACATCTTGTTTATTTCAAAACTACCCTGCGAAACATTAAAAGGTATTTCATCCAGTAATTCCTGTGCCGATCTTTTTTCTGATTCAGATTGAGCTTCACCATAACCGGAAATATATGTCTGAATTAATGCTTCCATGTCATATTTCTCCAGAAAATTTTTTATTGCTCCTTCTTTATTTTTGAAATCTTCATATATATTTGATGAGACCCCAAGAATTTTGGCTAATTCAGATAATAATGCTATATTCTCATCAGACAATCCCCCATACATGTAATTGGCTTCATCTGAATCATAATAATCATTTGAATAAGAATAATGGGATATACTTTCAATAGTATTATACTCTTCACCAAGCTCAAGCATTTGTATCATTCCGGCCTTATTAATCTCCATTTCTATTGTATCTTTTCTCCAATTCGTATATGGCTCAGATTTTTTATATTCTTGTATCGTAGCGCTATTTTGAAGTAATTCAATAATGGCGTCAGTATCTCTTTCATTTAATGCTTTTATTAATCCTTCGGATGACGCAAGACTTTCAGATTGTTTTTTCTTATATTCTTCAATATAGTTATTAAAGATATCGTAAGATAATTGTTTTTGTTTTATTACCTCATCAAGTCGAATTTGATTATCATCCAAATGTTCATGCGTTTGTGATGCGTTGGGATTATTGATGTTGTATGCTGTTGCAATAAAAAATTGAGAGTTATCTATTGGGTAATTATAATCCCATATGAAAAAATAAAAATTTCCACCTGTTTTATATTGTCTAAATCTTGCACTATCTCTAGTTATACACCATGCGGATGTACATCCTAGGGTTTTTGATGCTGCAAAGGAATCGATATGTGCAATTAAAATATCTTGTTCAGGATTATCATAGGCGATATTAGCATTTTCGGTTGTTTCTATTTTTTGTTTTGTTGATTCATAATCATGTCCAGCTTGAACTTCTCTAATATAATTGTTAATGTTTTGTAAAAACACATGAATATCATCATATCCAAATACTTTTTTTAAAAAATGCTTTTGTTTTTCTATGGGTAGAATTTCGAATTTTTTTGCGGTTTCTTTAAATATAAATCTTTCTGGAACAGAAAGTTTACCTATTTGCTGTTTTAATCCTATTGATAATTGATTATATAAATTTTTTGATATTCTTTCACCGTGAAGTCTATCCATATCATTACGAAGTTCTCGATATGTTTCATAATTAACTACAGGTTTTGGTAATCTAGTAAGATATTGTTTATTTTCTTTTATGTATAAATAAAGTTCTCTAATTTCCTCAATTGGTTTTCGTTCATTAACGAATAATTTAGTCAATAAATATGTATATCCATCTCCCCGTGTAATATCAAGGATGGTATCTAAGATTTGTTTGCCTTTAGGATTTTCCTGTGGATTAAGATTTTTGTCCTTTAGGAACTTGATTGCTTGATTTGGATTTTCATTAAGTAACTCTTCAAATAATATAGATAAATCCGGCATAAATTGGCTTTCATATAAATATTATCAATTTTAATAAGTTTTTAATGATTCTGGCATATCTTTTCTTTTAATTTTAAGCCTCTTTAATTTCGGTTTAATTAACCATGTACTTGGTCTTGTTCTTAATGGCGTTTCAGGAATATTGGTTTTCATTGTATAAATGACTGCTCGTTGTAAGAGATGGTCTTTCATTTTTTTAACTATGATGATATCTTCGTGTCTATATACTCTGTCCCATTTATTCCAACGTTTTTTTTCAAGAGACCAAACAGCAGTGGTTCCATTTATATCGGGTATAATTCTATATTTTTTCATACAAATAAAAATATTAAACTAATGTTTTATTAGTGCGTTTTTTAATTCATCTATTGTTGCTGGATTACCTTGATAAAGTTTATTGATTCTAAATATTCCATTATTATTCTCATGTCGTTCATATTCTGTTAATACTATTTCATTAGAATTTGGCTGCCACATTAAACAAAAATAATGTTTTATTTTTTTGGATTTTTTTTCGAATGTATAATCAGTATTAGTTTTTGCATCATAATCAATAAATTCAAATCCCAGTTTTTCAATTCCTTCTTTTGTGACTTTCATATTATTTTTGTTTTGAACAAATATAGTCATTTTTGAAGAAAAACTAAAGATATTGCTTTATATTTAACGCATCAAATATTCTTTATGTTTTTTATAAATTTAATTGTTGCTTCAAAATCTTTTATATTCTTAATAACATGAATAAGAAGTTCTCTCTCATTATCATTAAGCGTATTAATGAGATTAACTAATTCTTTTTTAATTTCTTTATGCCTTTTTTTTGCCTCATCACGAGCATCTGCATCATAACAATCATCGTAGTGTCCCATTTTATTCAATTTCAAATACGTTAGTTAAGTCAATATCAAAATATTCACATATCTCAGCCATCCAGAAACAAAAATAACGGTCTTTCATTCGACACACAAAACCAGTGTCTGTCATCTTACTAGATTTAAGAAGTTTCATAAATTCTTCAACACACCATATATCAACGAATAAAATTACATCATTATCATATCCAGATTCGCTCAAATTATTATGATTCCAATGATATTCAAGAGAATGATTTTTATAAAATTTATATAAGTCTATTGCTGTCATTTTTAATTTGTTTAAATATATTATTTTTATTATATTGCTTTTTTTTGTGTATTGAATTATAATACATGAAAAACCCCCAACAAATAAACCCGATAAATAAAAGTGAAATAGTAATATTAAAATAAAAACTAGAAAATATTTCTGATTCTGATAATAAAATAAACGCTAAATATTCACCACAAGATATGAAAATAATAATTGATACCCACGCTAGAATTTTAGATATTTTTTTATAATAATATGCGTTGTGAATTTTCATGTTGTTACATTAATTCATTGAATGTTTCTTCAATTATTTTTGTCATTGCGATATAGTCCGATTTATATTTGATATCACTAGTTCTTCTTTGAGAACCGAAATCAATATTAAAATGTTTATAAAAATCACCAGGATTATTCTTCATAATATATAACCTATTTGATAAGTAGACGGCCTCTCTTATATCATGTGTCACCAGAATGAATGTAACGTCAATTTTATCCGAATAAAATAATTCAAGAAGAACATTCTGAAGTTCGGTTCTGTTTTTAATATCCAGTGCTGAAAATGGTTCATCTAAAAGGAGTATTTGAGGATTGGCGATAAGACTTCTTGCTATTGCGACTCTTTGTAATTGCCCACCTGAAAGTAATGGATGTTTAGCCCATTTGTTTTCCTGTCCTGTTAGACCAACAAGTTTGATCATTTCTTCTGCTTTATCAAACGCCTCTGTTTTGTTTGAACCTTTAAGTAAAAGTGGAAGTGCAACATTTTCAATAACAGATTTCCAATGAAATGATGAATATTGTTGGAAGACCATCGGAATATGATCTGATTCGGTTTTTTTCTTTCCATAAATGTATATTTCCCCCTCTGTTGGATTCTGAAGACCAGCAATATACCTAAGAATGGTCGACTTACCACATCCACTTTTTCCCAAAATTGATACAAATTGTCCTGCTCCGACAATATCTTCAATTTCAAAATTCAAATTATCAAATAGAACAAAATCCTTATCGTCTGAACGATATACTTGACGAATTCCTCTCAAAGTAATAACATTATTAACAGCAGAGGCATCTAAAATAGGAATTGAGTCTTTTGATGGATTCATGATTGGTGTCATTGGAGTTATTCCATCAGAAGTTCCAAACATTCTATTACGAAGAGGTTCAGGTGATTTGGCTTCTGTTGGCGTCTCCAAGTGAGTTGCCATATTGTTTGTGTTGAATAGTCCCATTATTTTATAATTAAATTTTTTAACCTTCTTGTTACACTTCTCTTTGTTTGTCCTTGATGTTTGAAAGGAAACAAGGCTTTATCGAGTGACCTGAATAATAAATCCTGGAGATATCCAAACAGAATGATTAATAGAACCAAAGCATATATTTGAGAAGTTTGACTTTGTCTAGCGGATTCGAATATCATTCCACCTAGACCACCTTCTTTATTATAGAGTTCAACAATAACAATATATGTCCACGAGATTGCAACGAGAACTCTTATGTCATCGGATATCTTGGACATCGCATAGGGAAAGTAAAGATGCTTAATCTTCTGCCATTTGGATGCTCCTAGAGTTGTAATGGTCTGTTTATGGATGGTTTCAATCTCATCTATTCTTTGAACAACAACAGGAATAAGATATAACATAATACCAAATGATAAGAAATGTATTTTCATTGATACTTCCATACCGAATAACGCAACAAATATACCCGAAATTGCTGGAAGTGGAAGAAAACGAAAGGCATCAAAATACTTACTGATTAGACTTCTAACATCTGGAATCAATCCCATTGCAAATCCAAGTATAACAGAAATGACAATGGCTTCGATATACCCTAATAAGTTTAGTTTAATGGAGAATATTGCATTACCTAACAAGTTGGATTGATACAAATCACCAAATGATGCAATAACTGCTATAGGCGATGGTAATATTGAATTTGAAATCTTCCCATAGGTTGAAGCAAGATACCACATAAAAACTAATAGGAAGAACCCAGCTAATCCTATTATCATTGATTGTTTTGATGACGTTTCGCCTTCTATTTGAAATAATCTCATATTTTTCTACTTAGTTTGTTACCAATAAGATATCCGAGATATGCTCCACCACCACTAAGAAAGGCGACAAACAAGCCAGCGAACACTTTTAAAAGGAAAAACCCAAAATGAAACATTGTTATTCCTATAAAGATAGCCGCAACAATGACGAGTATTAATGTAAATTTTTTCATGTATTTTTTATATATAATAAAACATTTAAACAGACTAAAACTATTATTAATGATCCAAATAAGATACAATATAATAAATTAAATGATACAGAAACCCCAGCTCCTACTCCCAAGCCTAATATTATTATATCAAATATTACTAGTCTTATTATGACTTCTCTTTTAGACATATTCTATATTTTAAAAAAGGGAGTCGGAGTAACCCCAACTCCCCTTAGTGATTTTAACTATTCTTCTATGAGTTGAAAATCCGTCCTTCTGTACAGTTCATTTGCCCCCGTTTCTCCAGCGGCAACGGCCTTAGTCATTCCATTACCGATGACAATGAACCTGTTTGGATCAAAACTATATTCACTTGCAAGATAATCTGCAACGGACTGAGCACGTTTGAATGAAAGTGTTTTGTTATATGCGGCATTACCAACGGCATCAGTATTTCCTTCAATCCTTATACGAGCATTTGCAAAGGTCTTAGCAATATTGACAAATTCTCTATCAATGGTTGCCTTAGCATCATCAGAAAGTGTTGAGGAATTAGTTACAAAGTTAATCGTTACTTGTTTATTAGATATCGCGGCTTTCTTCTTAACTTCTTCAGTTACAATTGAAAACTTAACATTACCTTCAGCTTCCTGATTTACGGTTAGATTGATTGCTTCGATAACTTCAGTTGTTGAAACCCTATTCCATGAAAGAGGAGATTTACTGAGACCTAATTTACTATATACCTGAGACATCTTTGTATATAATTGATCACCAGTAATTCCTTCATAATGAGGATTCAGTCCAAAGAAATCTTTATTATCTCCAAGAGTAGTGAGCCTTACGTTTTTGATACCACTATAAAAGAAATCAGCTGGCATATCCCAAGCAAGATGACATGCTTCTGCTGCTTCCTGAGCAAGGGCATCGGATTTATTTATTTTACCATTAGCTTCAAGCCATGCAGTTGCAAATTTGACAAGAAGTTCATGGTTATCTCTAAGAAATTGTTCTTTAACAAGAATACCATCAGCAATAATATGAGTGGCAGTCTTAGTATTTACAAGTACTTTTGAACCCGCAACAGCATCTACGCAGTCAAGGTCATCGGGACTCCATACAACAGCAGCATCCACTTCTTGTGCTTTATATACTTTAGCGGATTCTATACCGTCAGATACAAGTTTAACTTTCACATCGTCCATAGTAAGTCCATTCGACTCAAGCACCTTAATAAGAAGTGAGTGAGAGGCAGTACCAAGAGCAACTGATATAGTTTTACCACGAAGATCGGCAACAGTATTAATACCCTTACGAACAACAATCGCGTCACCTCCACGGCTCCAGTCTACTTGAAGAAACAATTTTGCTTCGGCTTCAACCATGCCTGACCCCTGACCCATTTCAATTGGGAGAACGTCAGCGGTACAATAAACAAGATCATAATTATCGGTCTTGAAGTTATTGCGTGAATCATCGAATACATCATTAATCTTAATCTGAAGCTTAATTCCGTATTTCTGATACAGTTCCGAATTTTCATTCGGTTCAAGTCCACCATTTAACCATACTATCGGAGCGAAACCACTCCATGTATTGATCCCAAGTGTGAGATCTGGCTTAACCTTTTTACTTTTCTTTGAAGGTTTGGTTGTGGTTTTTTCGGAATCCACTTCTTTACTACCTTCTTTTTTCTGAAACAATTCGGGTTTACTGAAATAAAGTCCTGCGGCTGCTCCACCTACTATTAAAAGTATGATGAAAAATTTAAAGCCTGTTGTTAACTTACTGAACATAATTTTTATTTTTTAAATGTTTGTTTGTGAATTAATTAAAATATTTAGATGCTGATTTTTGTAGTGGTGATATTGTCTCGACCATGTTATTAGTCTGCAACATATTCATTTGTCGACTTGGAAGTTCTTCCATTTTTGTGAAAAGAGCGTCAATACCAAGTTCCGCATATTTCTTAGATATATCCTCGCCTTTAAGAGCGAACACTTCTTTTTCCATATCCATCTTGTCAAGCATACCACCTGTAGTATTGATGATTCTATCCATTTCACCAACTTTCATTTCGATTTCTGAATTAATAAAGGCAAAAGCTTGATTGAACATTGCAAGGTCGTCAGGATTACCTTTGATGATTGACATCATCGATTTAAAAGCTGAATGAGAAGTTTTAACCATTTCGTATCTTTCTTTCTGAGCAGCAACTTCATTTTTACCATCTTCAGCGGTTATCTTAGCCAATTCAGCAAGTCGACTTAGGACATTATACCAATTTTCGGCTGACGTTTGAAGCTCAATGTAATCATCGGTGAGCCCTTTGAGACGAACAGCCTGACGACTCTCAAGAGCTGCAATTTCTTTTTTACCTTTTCGTTCAGCAACAGTTTGTCTATCAAGACATTCTTGAAGTTCCTGTTTTTTCTTTTTTATTTTATCTTTAAATCCGAGACGGACTCCATTGAGTTTTCCCATCTTATCTTCGATATAATCGATACGTTTATACATTTTAGATATTGTATCCTCAAGGATAGCAATTGGGTCTATCTTGATGACCATACCCATAATATTACGGATAGCCATCATATATAATGTACCGACAATCATACGTGCTTTCTTATCGAACGCCACGTAGAGAACGCCAGAAGTAACGAGAACCAAGGCAATGATTCCGAGGATACTCTGAAGAGCCGCCTGAACAATAGCCAAGATTGGCTGGAAGAACACTAGTAAGGCAATTATGCCAACGGCAAGTACAACCATACCGAGTGTACCGCCTTTTTGATCAAAAACATTCTTTGTTTTTGATTCAAATTTAGATAAGGAATTTTCCATTATGTTATGAAATTATTAATTTTGTCTTTGTCTCCAATCATTTCGCTGATAATAACATCTGCGGAAGCCTTGAAGTTGGCTTCGGTAGCACGAATTTTCATTTCTTCGGCCTGAGCTTCCTGTGAAAGGGTAAGAATAGAATTATTGAGTTCTGTTAACTTTTTGGTTAAAGTGTCCAACTCTTTTTTAGACTCTTCCACTGCGGCCAATTTTGACAGAACCTTTACGGAATGCTCAGATTTCATTTCTGAGTCAAAACTATTCTTTTCAGTTTGAATAAGTTGTATGTACTTATCAAGTGAAGTAAGAAGGATATCCTTTTTACATCCTTGCAATGAGAGCACCGTATAAACGGTTTGAAATTTCGTTTTTTCATCCATTGGTAGAGAATTCATATTCTCAACCGCCTGTTTGAATTCGAAATAGTCCTGTCCAGGTTGATTGTTTTGTTCAATTATTTTTTCAAGAAGATCGATGAATTTGTTATCTGCGACTCCTTGAACAGTTGTAGTTGAAACAGGATGGACAAAACCTTTAGCAACGTTTCCTCCTGATTTGGAATCCTCTGTGGACCCGCCAGAAGGATCATCTTTAAAGATGAGACCCGATAAAAATCCTTTTTTACTCATAGAAGTTTATTTATTTTAGCGTCAAATATAAAAACTATTTTTTGATTTACCAAATATTTTGTTAAAAATAATGATTTTTATTTTTTTTATGTTGTTCAATCATTATTTTTTTTCTTAACACCTTCATATATACAATAACAGTATTTGGCGGCATGTTCAATATTTTAGCAATTTCCACACATTTTAATCCATCCATTTTCATGTATATTATTTTTTTGTGTTTTTCATTTAAATGTGTAATGGCTGTTTCAAGAATTTGTGCCTGTTCTTTACCAATAAATTCTTGTTCAGGTGTATATTGATTTTTAATCATAGTGTCTAACTCAATAAATTTTGGTTTAACACCTTCTTTTCTTATATGATCAATAGTGTGATTTTTTCCTATTTTATATATCCATGTGGATAATTTATGTTTTGGTGTAAAATTTTTAATGTCTTTAAATGCTTTTTCAAAAGTTTCCATTGTTAGATCTTCGGAGAGCATGGTATTTCGAACCATTTGATTTATCATATGAAATATTAAATTATAATATTTCTCAAATATTTTTTTAAAAGCCTGCTGATTATTATTTTGAGCCTGTTTTATGAGTTCATGTTCACTCATGACAATATTTTTTGAAACAGATAAATTCATCGAAAATTGAAATATCCCACATAATGTGGATATTTTTTGTTAAGTTCAAATAACGCTAATCCGTATGCTCTATCTGCAGAGATTGTCATAATTTTAAACTCATCAAGTTGATGTGTTTTGTTAGAAAAATTTGTTGGTAGAGAATTATCGAGAATATAAACATATGAACGAATATGAAATATTTTAAGATTGGTTTTAAAATCTGGATCTTTTATGAATATTTCTTTTTCCATTCTTTATGTTCATTTAATTATTTCTTTTATGTTAAAAACACAATAGACTATAACAGTTGGTATATATAAAATTAACATTATTAGTATAAGTATTAATCTGAAGAATAGACCAATGGTTTCTTTCATTTTATATTTAACTTAATTTGGTTATATTTCGAAATAAACTTGCAATAAAACCTATCGCTCCAAGACATATGATAAAAATGGATAATAAAAATCCCAAAAATAATTGAATAATTATTATTGTTTTTTTCCAAATGTTAGTAATTTTTGTTTTCATAAAATATATATTATTACGTTGAATACAAATGTACAAACAATTTTAATAATATCCAATTTTTTTTACATAAAAGAATTAAAATAATTCTTGACCACAAAAATCACAACAATATCCTTCTGTTGGATCGCATGAACATGCTACTCGTCGATGTTTACCATCAGGACTTTCAGATGACTTACATTCGTTTTTTTTTGACTTAATTTGTTTTTGCTCTTCTCTATACCTAGTATCGTACCATTCATTAAAATATTCATCAACAGCAACTGTGTTTTTATTTGCTTCATTATGAAAAATAAAAAAATCTCTAAATTTATCTCTTAATTCTTGTTTATTTTTCATTGGAGTATCGGTTTCAATATCCGTCAATTTCATTGTTTTGAATTTTAATCTTTTTTATTTCTTCTTCAGTTAATATTTGAAGTTTTTTTCCAATATATTGTTCATCAAGAGTATATATTCCATTATGGTGCCAAAGATAATGATTGTCACCAATTTTTGTTACTGTAATTTTTTTTCCTTTTTTGATTATTTCATCGTCAATTGGAATATCAATTTTTGCTTTTGCTTCGAACGCTTCCATGATTCTTTTTATTATAAATATTCATTTTTTTTGTTGTTGTTTAACTTTTTGAGTTATATTCTTTTTACGTTTTTTTGATGGCTTATATAATTTCTGATTTCTACCATATTCGTGTTTTTCTAACATCATTAATCCCCGTCTTTCAGTATAACCTTGTCGTTTAGTTTCATAACAACTCGGAAATATAAATATGGATAATATAAATAATAAAAGAATCTTTTTCATAATATTCCATTATTTACGTCAGGATCAGTGGAACTATGAATCTTACTTTTTTGTTTCATTCGTTTTACTCTGACAGGAACATCTTTACATTTTTCCGGTGGAAATCCCAGCATTTTTTTATATGCATTACCTGCAATTGATGCTTGTAAACAATCATCTACTGACTTTCCCCATGTTACAACTGACATCATGTTTGTTTTATTATTATATGAAATAATAATTACTTGATCTTGGTCATGTTTAATCCCAAATTCTTTTGCAGATTTAATAGGTATTCGTTTCATTTAGTCATCGATTATATATTTAGGATCCTCCATAGATAATGATATGTTTTTAAGCTTTAATTGTTCAATTTTCTTTTCAATTTTTTCTTCTTCTCTTATCATATCACCAGCACAAAGTTCACTACCATACGTGTCCCAACATGATCTATGAGTAGATTTTAGATCTGCAAGTTCTTTTTCGAGTTTTTTTATTTCTTCTTCCATTATTAAAACGATTTGTTTTTTTCCCATGGAACGTTCTGTAATAAGAAATGTCCACCCGCGGCAACATCCTTATATTTCACAACATTACTATCAGTTAATTGTAAATAATCTATAATTCCTTTTGGTGATAAATCAAATTGTTCTTCTATCATTTTCACCAAGACATCTTCAGGAAGGACACTATCTGATTTAACTGCAATACTAAATGGTTGTGTTTGTCCAATTGCATATGATAATTGAACAAGTGCCTCTTCAGCATATCCATTAACAACAAGGCTTTTAGCAACATGTCTTGCCATATATGCTGCAGATCTATCTACTTTTGATGGGTCTTTTCCACTAAAAGCACCTCCGCCATGAGGAGCAAATCCACCATATGTGTCAACAATTATTTTTCTGCCAGTTAAACCAGCATCAGATTCCGGACCCCCTATCCAAAATGGTCCTGCGGAATTAATAAATATTTCTATATCTTTATCCTTTGGTATATTTGCTCTATATATGTAAAGTATTTCATCAATAATTTCGGTTTGAAGTAATATCCTGACATCTTGAATACTAATATTCTTATCGTGAAAAGAAGATAAAATTATCTTATCAATCCAAATATTTCCGTTTTCATAAACACAACAAACTTGAGATTTATTGTCGGTATATATTCCTGGTAATTTACCACTACTAATTTTATAATTAAGATTTGTGAGAATCTCTGCTGCCATTACATAAGGGGCGGGAAGATAAAATCCTTCTCCTATTTCAGAGATTGCATACCCAAACATAATTCCTTGATCTCCTGCTCCGATATCGCCATTTTCTTTATTAACTCCCTGGTTAATATTTGTTGACTGTGGTTTAATAAACAGATTTATATCAAGATTACCTTCTCTGAATTCACATGGAACATCTTTATTATATCCTGCACGAACAATAGTCTTTATTATTTCATCTTTAATTGTTGATTCATCAAATGATGCCGTACTTGTTATTTCTCCCGCAACAATAACTTTATTTCCAGATACAAGTGTTTCGGCTGCGACTCTGGCTTGTGGGTCTTCTTTTAAATATAAATCAAGAATTGTATCTGAAATTTGATCTGCAACTTTATCAGGATGACCAATCCCAACATATTCTGAACTTAAATGTCTCTTCATATTAATTTTTTTCTATCATATTATTATTAATTTATTATTTTCATTTGGCAAAATTACATAAAATAAATAATAAAACCAATTTTCTTAAAATTTACTATATATTAGTTAAATCCACCTTCTGTTATGTCTTCTTGAATAACCTTACCACAAATTTCACAAAC
>Ga0105103_10001449_pt1 | contig 13075 bp, 10 predicted proteins | sample PPLLaktember2015_2_FD_79107 | JGI IMG/M metagenome (GOLD analysis project Ga0105103, IMG submission 79107) | Freshwater sediment microbial communities from Prairie Pothole Lake near Jamestown, North Dakota, USA - PPLs Lake P7 Core (6) Depth... | ecosystem: Environmental > Aquatic > Freshwater >...
AGCCTCTCAGCCTTCCGAGGTAGAGAGGCCCTCTACCCTGAACCGGCACAATTTGGTACCAGCACCGCTGGAGCCCTCAAAAACTTCGGTTTAGACTGGTCACACTTCAGCATACAAGCAGGTCTCTTTGACGCCCAAGGCATAGCTGAAACCAGCGAAGCAGCCATATTCCCAAACGTCAACACCGAAGTCGTCGTCGGCGGCATGCCCCTCAAACTACCCATACTCACAGGCGCCTTCGGCTCCACTGAAGTCGCACGAGCAAACTGGGACGCCCTCGCTATTGGCGCAGCCCTCTCAGGCGTCTCAGTAACAATTGGCGAAAACATCGCAGGCATGGACACCCAATCCACCGTAACAAACGGCAAAATCACCCATTCTCCTGAACTAAAACGCAGAGTAGAATCCTTCCGCAAGTTCTGGGATGGAAAATACGGCGACGTCATCATCCAAACCAACGTTGAAGATCAACGCTTAGGCATCGACTCATATGCACTATCCAAACTAGAAGTCAACATCATCGAACGTAAGTGGGGTCAAGGCGCCAAAGCCATCGGCGGTGAAGTGCGCCTAAAAGACCTCCAAAAAGCCCTTCTGCTCAAGAGCCGCGGCTACATCGTTATCCCAGACCCAGAAGACCCCGTGGTTCAACAAGCCTTCAAAGACGGCGTATTCAACACGTTTGAACGCCACAGCAGAATTGGCATACCCAAAGAGAAAGGCTTCCTAGAAGACATCGACTGGCTACGTAAAAACGGCGCCAAAAAAGTGTTCCTAAAAACAGGCGCGTACAGACCATCAGCAGTCGCATACACCATGAAATGGGCATCTGAAGCAAAAATCGACGCACTCAGCTTTGACGGTGCAGGCGGCGGAACCGGTATGAGCCCAGTCCCCATGATGGATGAAATGAGCATCCCCACCCTTTACCTGCAAGCCCTCGTTATGCAATGTGCACAGATCCTCAAGAAAAAGGGCAAATACGTCCCAGACCTCGTCATGGCAGGCGGCTTCATAGAAGAAACCAGCATATTCAAAACCATCGCCCTTAGCAACTATGGCAATGGACCACTTGTCAAAGCAGTCTTGATGGGTCGCTCACCAATCACCGCAGCCATGAAAGCCAGCTACTTCAAACAACTAGCAGCAGAAGGCAAACTACCAAAGAACTTCGTAGACAAATTCGGCGCAACCCCAGAGAAATTCTTCATCGCCACACCAGAACTCAAAGCCAAATATGCTAAACGCTTCAAAGACATCCCACTAGAAAGCATTGGCGTCTACACCTACCTAACTGACAGAGTCGGCGTTGGTCTCAAACAGTTGATGGCAGGCAACCGTAAATGGAACCTCAGTTTGCTCACACGCGGCGACCTCATGAGTTTAAGCAACATCGCCCAGCAGGTCACGGGCATTCCATTAGCTCACGAAGTCGAAAACGACGCAGTCAAGAAAATCCTTGACTACTAAACTCCCCTATCATATTTCTTTATTTTTTTATATATTTTATGCACTATTTTAAATTGAGAATTGCTTTTAATTCAACTTATTATACAAAATTCTCAATATTTATATAAATGAGGAGCCACATCAAGACTTCGGTTTGTATACAAAAGCATCAACCAAACCACATAAAATCCGCCGAGAGGAAATCTTATCTAGCCAGATCCACTTACATTTGCGTGAAGGCTTGTTTTCATGGCAGAAGAACAAACCCCCTTGACAGTTGCATTATCCCAGCTTAAACTTGCTTCAAAAAAACTCGAATTAGACGATGGCTTGCAAAAGATGCTGAGCCACCCAAAACGCAGCATAACCGTCAGCATGGATATCCGCATGGACAACGGCTCCGTCGGCGTCTACAACGGCATCCGCGTGCAGCACTGGGATGCCCGGGGACCCTTCAAAGGTGGCATCCGCTTCTACCCCGGCATAACCATAGACGAAGTTACCGCATTAGCGATGCTTATGACTTGGAAATGCGCCATCGTAGACATCCCTTTTGGTGGCGCGAAAGGCGGGGTTTGTGTGGACAGTAAGAAGCTCAGCAACACCGAACTGGAACGGCTAACGCGTCGATACGTGAGTTTAATTGTGGATTATTTGGGTCCACAGCGAGACATTCCCGCGCCTGACCTCTACACGGATGCGCAGACGATGGCGTGGATCATGGACACCTACAGCCAGCTTAAAGGCTACCGCATACCCGAAAGCGCCACAGGCAAGCCCGTTGAAATCGGCGGGTCATGGGGACGAACGGAAGCCACCGGACGAGGCGTAATCCACTGCATAAAACAAGCAGCGGAAAACAACGGTTTGAAACTGAGGGGCGCCAAAGTCGCCATTCAAGGTTTCGGTAACGTCGGTTTCCACGCGGCTTTGGCTGCGCAAGAAATAGGCTGCAAAATCATAGCCATTAGCGACTCGACCGGCGGCGTCTACTGCGAGGGCGGCTTAAACCCCAACAGCCTGTTAGCGCATAAGGAACAAACTAAAAGTGTCCAGAACTTCGAGGGCTGCAAAGACATATCCAACGAAGAACTCCTCGAGTTGCCATGCGACATACTAATACCGGCAGCACTGGAGAATCAAATCACAAGCAAAAACGCCGATAAAATTCAAGCGAAAATGGTTGCGGAAGCCGCAAACGGACCAACCACGCCTGAGGCGGATAGAGTGCTCTATGAAAAAGATGTCTGCCTCATCCCCGACATCCTAGCCAATAGCGGCGGGGTGACAGTGAGTTATTTTGAGTGGGTGCAGAACTTGACTAGGGAGCAGTGGCCGCTGGAGTTGGTTAACCAGAAGCTTGAAGCGAAGATGACCAAAGCCTTCAACGAAGTGGAAGCCATCGTTTCAATAGAGGAGAGCGACATGCGCACAGGCGCGCTGATGCTGGGTGTGGGCAGAGTGGCGAATGCGATTAGAACGCTTGGGCTCTGGCCATAACGTCCAGTGTTTTGTTTTATTTGTATACGAGCCCTGCGCACATTTCTTCCACGGTTCGGTTAAGCGTCAGTTCCGCCATGTCACGGCTGTAATCCATGATGCGTCTTAGGCTATCGAAAATCAATCGTAGAATGGAAGCGATACCGGGATCCATTTTTTTGCTTGCCATAAGCATAATCAACTCGTTCTCAAGGCTTTGAAGTGCATCTCGTTTTTCTATGAGTTTTTCGGCGTCGTGGTAGTCTCTTTTAAAGAGGGCTTTAATTGAGTCGTTGTAGATTTCATGAGCACGGTTCATGAACGATAAGAGTTGAGAGTATATTTCTTCGTCGATTGGTTCTTTTATGAACAGGGTTCCATCGTCGATTAATTTCTGCAGGGATCCGATGCTGTTGACGACGTTGAGGGCATTGTCGCCAATGTTTTCTATGTCTTTGACAGCGATGCGATAGAGAAGGAACTCTTTGGGTGTTTTAAAACCCAGTTCTCGATACAAGTTCCGTTCGATACCATGCTTTAACTGGCGGACAATATAGAGGCCTAAGCGGTTTACGTCGTTTCTGGAACTGAAAACGCTGTCGAACAACGAGAGGTTGCGGTCTTTTAAAGCGGCAACAGCGTCTCGGTTTGCTGCCAAGGCAACAATTGCCATCCGCCTCACCGCTTTTTCAATGGGAAATTCGGAGTACTTTATCAATATTTGGAGGGTAATTTCGTCAGGTGTTTCATCAATTACTTCTGAACCTAAGAAGTTATCGCGGGCGAGGTTTTTAATTTCATTTTTGTATTTGATTGAATTTGATACGTTTTTTATCCGGATACGAATGATGTCGGCGCCTATAGCGTATAGGGCACGGATCATTCTAAGGGTTGATTCTGTGGGTTCTTTGGGGTCGACATTTATGTAGTATTCTTTAGGTTTGGAGGAGTCTTCGCGTCCCTCTTTCTCCATTATTTTTCGGGGAACCAAAGTTAATGTGGAGTCGGCTTCGATATTGAAGGCGATTTCACTTCCGCGGGTTAAGCCTAAATCTTCAACCCATTCTTTTGGCAAAGAGATGATATATGAACCTCTGCCTGTGCATTGGACCCGTCTATAGCCAAGGTCTTTTTCCGCCAACTGTAATCCCTCGGTAAATGTTTCATTAATCTATGCGCGATAATATAAACGATTTCTATTGAATAAATAAAACATGTGCAACAAGTTGACGAAATGAAAAACAATGTTCTAGCGAGAGGAACTGTATTTAAAAAAACAATAATGCAAAATTAATAGGAAATAAGAAAATAAAAGGTGGTTTATTTCAGCGGGACATACATCGATGAACGTGACGCGCCGATACCAGGAGTTCCATGGCGTACTGGCTTGTTCGTTATTGCGAATTCGCCGAGGTAGTGTCCAATCATTTCGGGTTTAATATCGACAGCAACGAATTCCTTGCCGTTGTGTATGCCGACTTTTACACCCACCATTTCTGGAAGTATAATGAGGTCTCGGACGTGGGTCTTTATGCTTACGTCTTTGCCGCTTTTTTGGGCTTCTTTGGCTTCACGTAGTTTCTCTAGTAGTATGCGTTGTTCAGCTGTGAGACCGCGTTGTAGGCTTCTGCGTTGTCGTGATGGGAGCAGGTTGATGAACTCATCCATAGACATACCTGTTAAGCTTTCGAGACTGTGTCCACGGTAACTAAATTCTTTTGGCATTTTTCATCTTCACCATGAATTTATTATTTTATCCTCGGATTGCACGTTTCTTCTTCTGACCTGGACCACGAGCGGCGATTAAGCCAACTTTCTGCCCTGGAGGAGCACCGTGACTTGTGGTTGTGCATCTGCGTGCGCTACGTTTGCTGCTACCATAGGGGTGAACAGCAGGGACCATTTTGCGGCCGCTGGTACGTGGATACTTGTGACCTTTCGCTTTCATCCAGTGGAACATTTCGCCTGCTTTAAGGAAAGGTTTCTCGATGCGTCCAGCAGCGGAAATGACGCCGACAGTTGCCAAGCAGTAATCGTTAATGTAGCGTGTTCTGCCGGAAGGCAAGCGGATCATAGTTCCTTGCGGAGTATGACCGACAACGGTTGCGTACGCTCCTGAGCTACGGGCCATTTTTCCACCGTCGCCTGGGCGAAGTTCAATGTCACAGACTAATGTTCCTTCAGGTATCTTGCCTAACGGAATAATGTTGCCGATTTCAGCGACTGCTTTGCCGCCATAGGTGATTTTTTGCTCAGTGTGAACTCCTTCAGGGGTGATGCTGTAAACGGATAAGCCGTTGTCGAATTCGATCAGCGAAAGAGGTGAACCACGACCGGGGTCATGAACTAAATCCACGATTGTGCCGACAAGTTGAGCTTCAAAAGCTTCTTTGGGTGCAATAGCAGGATATTTAGCTGGAGCAACACGTTTATGCGTTGAGGCGCGCCAGTTTTGACCGCCGCGACCTCTTCTTTGTACACGAATACGTTTTCCCATAAATCATACTTCCAATTTGCTTAGAGGATTCCGAGTTTGATTGCGACGTCAGAGGCGCGGAATTCAGGGGTTAATTTCACGAAGGCTTTCTTTGCGCCTTGTGGGGTGACGAGCAAGTTGACTTTTTTGACTTTGACTTCGTAGAGGGTTTCGACTGCACGTTTTACGTCGGCTTTGCCTGCTTTGAAGTTAACTATGAAGATGAGTTTGTTGTCTTTTTCCACCATCATGCTGGCTGATTCAGTCATCAGAGGATAGTTTATTACTTCGGTAATGTCCATTATGCTTTTTCTCCCATGAGTTGCTTAATTGCGCCGTTTGTCCAAACTGTCAGTCTGCCGGGGTGGGTTCCTGGAGCAAGCATTTCAGTGTTGAGGTTGGTTACGGTGGTTACTTGTACGCCTGGAATGTTGCTGGCTGCGTTTACTAATCCTTTGCCTTCAACAACAACGATGAGTGGTCCGACTGCTTGCTTTATTCTGCGTCCTCGGCGTTTGCCTTTGCCTGCGCGGATGTTGCGGCTTTCTCGGACGCGAACTATGTCATCGGCAATTCCGAGGCTTGTGAATGCTTCTTCGACTTCTTTAGCTTTAGTTAAGGCTTCGAATGCGTCGTCGACAACCATGGGAAACGCGGGGACGTTTTCGATTTTGTGCCCACGTTTGGCAACCACTTCTTTTTCCGCGGTTGCCGCGATGGCTGAGTTCAACGCGAGTTTGGCTTCTTTCTTTGGGATGTTTTTCACTATGATTTTTTCGGCTTTCGGCGGGTGTGGTTGTCTGCCTTTTACGGTGCTGGGGGCAAATGCTGCTCTGCCGCTTCCACCTTTAACGCGGGGGACACGTGCAGTGGCGCTGCCAGTTCCTCGTGATTCTGCAGTAGTTTTCTTTCCAGCCATGGGGTCGCGTCCTTGTGGTTGGATGCGATTAGACTGAATAGCTAAGACTGCACGTTTAATCACGTCTGGTCTTAGAGGTGTGGAGAAAACATCTGGCAAGTCAATTTTTCCTGAAGCTTTGCCCTGTAAATTGAAGATTTGCGCGGTTTTCTGTGTCATCTTTATTCAACCTATTTTCCTTGAGGAGACTCCAGTGAAGTATATGTTATTTGCGGAGCTACGTCTGGGACTTCTGTGGGTGGACGTGCGGGGACTCGGAGGCGGATGGTGCGTTTCTCTGTGCCGGCGACACTGCCGCTGATGATGATGTAGGGTCCGTTGACTTCGCCGTATCTTATGAAGCCGCCTTTAACAGTGACTTCTTTGCCGTCTTTGCCGATTTTAAGGATGCGTTTGTTGAATTCGATACGTTGGTGGTAACCCATTTGTCCAGCGCGTGGAATGCTGTACATGAGGTGATGGGGGTTCCATGGGCCGAGCGTGGCGATGCCGCGTTTGGTTTTTCTGCCTTTATGCTGCAGTTTGGTGACGCCCCAACGTTTAACTGGACCTTGATAACCTTTGCCGACGGTTATGCCTGCAATGTCGATGTATTGGCCGTCTTTGAAGACTTCTTCGGGGGTAACGGTTTTTCCTAGAAGTTGCTTAGCATAATCGAATTGTTGCTGGATGTTTCCTCCGCCGATCTGGATTTCCATAATTTCAGGCTTTTTCTTGGCTAGGCTGGTTTGGCTTGGTTGGGTAGCGCAGATTACTCTGACTGCTGAGGCCTGCTCGATTGTGTCTTGCAGTTTCTGGAGCATGGCGTCTGTGTCAAAGGTGTCTGGCAAAACCAGTTTCCGGTCAAGGATTGCTGGGGGTTCTTTCATCCAGGCTTCTGTTAAGTTTGTTAATCCGTAAGGTGTTTTACCGTAAGTTCGAATGCCGCACACCATAATTGGCGGGGTTTCTAGAATGGTTGCTGCCCGCATGACTTCTTTCCCGAAGTTGGGAGAACGTTTACGGTCTTCGATGGTGAAGACATAAGTCATGCCTGCTTTGTAGGCACTGAAAGCTAGCAGTTTTGGTGAGTCTGCTTTGATTTTTGGCCAGTGGCGTATACGTGCAACTGGTTTCTTTGCACGGTGCCTTGGCAAGTAGGCTAATGAACCATGTTTTGGAGCATGAGTTTTTCGATGTCCCATAGTACTTCCGCTTCGCGCCTTTAGCAAATAGTATAAGAGGTTATAAATGTTGCCGTTTAAAACGCAAAAGGATGGTGAAACTGTTTAAAAAACACTCAGACCCTCCGGGCTTGTTTAGCGTCGCTAGATTCTGCTTTTGCGGTTAGCTATCGTTTGAAACGCAAGGGAAAACTAACCGTTTTTTCTGTAGAAGTTATTCAAGGCACCTTCTTTTTCAATAACAGCAACAAAAAAAGATTCCGTTTATGTAAGTAAAACCGTTGCAAACCAAACGCAGCCTCTCTTATCTGCCTTCTTGTTTCGCCCGCAAAACCACCTCACCCCACAAGGAACAAACGTGACGGCGGCAAACAGGCTGGCTTCACTGAAAACTCTTTATGAGACAACCGCGAATATTGTGGCTGGAGCCGGGGTGGCGGAGTGGTTATCGCGCCAGCCTCGAGATCAAACAATGGGGTGCCAGATCAACGGCGAGGTAGCTGGTGGGCTTCGTGCTCGCAGGGGTTCGAGTCCCTTCCCCGGCGCCAATTTTTAGAGCTGATCTCAAGCCTATTCTTTAAAATCAAGTATTATTTTGCCTTATTTGACATTGCTCCATAAAAAGATTGAAATTTGAGAAGGATTATTTACTAGTAAAAGTTAGCGAGTTCGCAACTCAGCTCAATTTATAAAAGATCTTTCGATACTGAGTTTAGTCGTGAAGTCGCTGGGACTCAGACCCCACGGGGCGAATATGCACTTTCCAATCTTTTTTCTGTTCCGCTATGAATCTCTGAACATAGGGACTTTAACCAAAGCGGAATTATGAACAGAATTGCACTGACGATGCCTCACGCTACTGTAGTCGACGGCAAGAAGGAAAAACAGATTCTGAATCCAGCCTTGAAGCAAGCAGTAGCCAGAGAACTTCAAAAACCCAAGCGGTATATAAGAACATGCGCAGGGGTAGTCCGAACTGCTCTAGCGGCATCCGCGCACCGTGCCCGCCCATCAACTCGTAGAGAACTGATGCATCTTCGATGATCCACTGGTCCTGGGCATTATAGGTGAGTACGCTAAATCTGTGGTCCGAGAAGCTGCAGAGGACCCTGAGGGAACAGCCTCTCAGTTTTTCCAAGGTTCTTTCATTTCCATCGGTTACCTTGCCCCCAGGTCAGTGTTTGTATGTTCTCCTAACGAGGTACGTTATTACAAGCAAGGAAACGCCTGTAATCACCGTTGGCATCATCAGTAAAACTGCTAAAGGGAAAATATGATACTGGAAAAATGTTACAGCGCCATATGCTATGCTCATGAGTGTAAGCCCTCCACCGCTAACGCCTAATATGATAACAAGACTTGCTCTAGTAGTTGGCGGTTCCTTTTTGAAGGTTACCTTGGTTGTACCGCGGAAATTGTTGAAAGCAGTTAAGAGTAATGCTAAAACTGGCAAAGCAATCAACGGCCAAGCAGCAAACAAGCCAATTTGCCAATCAAGGTTTTCAAGAGCATGAGCTAACGGTGTTGTAAGCCATAAAGACACTACAACGGCCATTCCGATTGCCGCTGACTTGGCACGTTTTCTTGACAGTAATAAAAAGGCTGAGTAAGAGCCTAAAATAAAGTTTGCTAAGCCCACGATTTCTACATAGAAGTTTGAATATGAGAACATTGAATACGATCCTGGTACATATCGATACGGTAATAGGCTTAATACAATGTCTACTCCCACAAAAGCTGAGAGAATTGTCGCAACTAACATTAAACCGGCGGCTGCCAAAAAAGGAATCGTGCTCCAACGGTTCTGTTTCTCATTAAGTTGGGCACTTTTTACGACGCCGAGTGTAGGCTGCTGGGGGAACCAACCTCTGACACGCGAACTCAAACTTCGTTTTAAAGTCATGGTTTCAACTCCGGGATTAATTTGGTGAAAATTATGTGAGCCAACTTGGCGGGATGAATGCTCTCGCAATCCTCGATTTCGATGCCTCTTTCTTTGGAGATGTCAAGCAGGTATGTTCGGGTTTGTTTTAGGAATTCTTCGTTTGTTATTTCTTCTGGTTTGTCGTGCCAGTACCAGACTTTTATTCCGTAATTTGTGCTGTAGGTGAGGATGGCTTTGCGTTTTAAGGCTGGATGGTAGCCTAAGAGTATGCCGTTTTTGGGGTAGAGTTTTGTGATTTGGAGGTCGTTTGCTTGGGCTACGTCTAAAAGCGTGGTTGATAACTTGGCTTCCGTTGCTAGCTTCGTTTGGTTAATGAACTGTCTGGTGGTGTTTAGTTTGTTTGCAATTGTGGCGGCTGATAAGCCTCTGCTTAATAAGGACCAAACGAGCTTTTGTTTTTGAGTTAATGGTGATGCTAAACTGGAAGACACCAATGTACACCCAACGCCGTAAATAATATATTATTTACAATTATTTATAGTTTGTTAAAAGCCAGCTTACGGGTCACTCCAATGGCGTCGCATGTAGTCAGCCATTGCCACGCCAACTAAAGGAAACCTGCGATTGCCTTATCTTATCAGAGTTCTTGACTACTCAAAGAAAAAGATTATTTTAGAGTATTCGCCATCATCAAGAAGAAAGCAAGCAAAATTTAGTGTTTTACTAGTAAACTAGCGCTCAAATCCCTTCCCGGCGACAATGATTTTCTTTGATAATTAAATATCTTGGATGCTCATTGACAGGCTGCATCTAAATTAGTGTCAATTTGATACAATCTGGTTCGTTTGTTTTTCTTCAATGCAGACGAGCATTTGATTGAAAACTAACTATAATAATTTCCTCAGAATTCTTCAGGGTTATCCGACAAAAGCTTAGAGGCCACAAAACATGGGTTGCCAATATGCCTCACCAACATGTACACCCATCCCCATCCCACCCACCCCAACATAGTTTTAGAGCTCACACCTCACGCTCCCCATCCCAACAGCAACTGCAAAACAACCCAAACAAAAAAACCAGTCTAAACCACAGCTAAAACATGGGACGAGGAGAATCCAGCACCACCCATCCCCACAAAAAGAAAAAAATAGAGATCCCCCACCAGTGTACAAGGAGGATATTTGGCAAACCGTCGATTCGAGTTAGTTTTATATGCCCAAACAAAGAAGTAGATTCTCGTGATCCAAGTTGACCCTGATGAAGATTGCAGAAGGAATTAGCGACTTTGGAGATTTTAAGGCTATCCTGTTTAAAACCGCTGATGGTCGACACTTCGTAAGGTATATCCCTCTTAACCAACAAGAAAAACCCTATATTGAATGGCTCTCTGGAAACGACCATCTAGAGTGGCTTAGACGTTTAGCATACAATCAACACGTCAAAGTCTAAACGCAGCAAAAGAGCAGATAGATTGCGGCGGACAAAAAAGCCAGCCGCCCCAATAGAGGAGTTTATTCTATCATGTAAGTGATATCGTCCCACGGGTGCCGATAGAGCCCTTGTTTGAGCCGCTTCTGATCCAAGAAGTGCGCCGTCATACCGATAGTTCTGCCTACAACAAACAAACCGTTCAGCGCACCCATCCTTATGTATTCGTCTGCTTCGGTCTTGGGCATCTCGTTTCTGAGCATATCAACAAAGCATATGCCTATGCAGCCATCCACGTTTAAGATGAGGTTGTCTTTCTTTTGGGTGGTAAGCTTCTCGACTTCGAGAGCGTAATCCAGTAGGGGTGTTGCTTTGAAGTGTTTCTTTGCATACTCTTTCATAATGGCTACGCGCATGTCAGGGTTGTTTACGCTCTTTATGAGGTGGCCTATGCCTTGGATGTTTTCGCCTTTTTTCTTCATTTCTTCAACGAACTGGGCGGGAGTTAATTCTCGATCAAATGCGTCTGAGAATGCCTGTGCTGCTCCGTCAATCGCGCCTCCGAAACGTGGCCCAATAGTTAACAGACCACTTGCCACCGATGACATGAGGTCTTTGCCTGCCCTTGCAGCGACGATTGTGCTGTGGGCACCTGAAACTGCAGGTCCATGGTCAGCAGTAACCATGATAGCCATCTCTATGAATTTAGTTGCATACGCTGGAAACTTCTGTTTAAACCACAAAATACTCAAGACGCCGCCTATACCTATGTCTTGCTTGAACACTTCTGAAATGGACATTTTGCCGTAGAGTAATTCTTCTCCTCGGTCGTCTGAGATTGTGCAGATAAAGTTGGAGGGTTTGCGGATTAATCCTTCTTTTAGCGCTTTAGCGTAGTCCATAGGGATTTTTGGCACGGGAGGCTCCGGTTTGGGTTTGATTATGCCTCGCTTGACTAATACCTCGTAGGTTTCCCTGATTTTTCTATCATAGGCGTCATATGAATTTGGAACTATGGCTCCTGCCGCCTTCAACGCAGCGTTTTTTGCGTCTGCTGTTTCCACTTCGCATCCTGCTTTTGCGCCCGCGTGACCGAACTGAACTTCCGTCTTAAACGCCTTGGAGCAGGTGCCCGTTACCCAAATGACCAGCGGCTTAGTTATTTTCTTGGTTTTCAATGCCTCAGCAATTTCATACTCCGCACTGCCGCCCACCTCACCTAAACACACCAGCATCTTTATGTCAGGTATGCTCTCGAACCGGAGCAAGTGGTCAAGCAAAGTTGAACCGGGGTATGTGTCGCCGCCGATAGCTATACCTTCATATAAGCCGTTTGTGTTTCGTGCGATTATGTTGTAGGCTTCGTTGCTTAAACCGCCGGATTTTGAGACGAATCCCACGGAGCCAGGTCTGTGGAGTTTTGATTCGATGATGTTTTCGATAGTGCCACCTGCATTACCGATTTTGAAGCAACCTGCTTTTATTCCGCCTACGGTGGCTGGACCAATGATGACTTTTCCAAGTACTTTGGCTTTGGCCGTTACCATTTTCATCCGCCGTTCAGGCACACCTTCAGCGATAATTATGATAGTCCGCAACTGCGGTATAGCGATTGCCTCTTCAGAGGATGGAGCAGCGGATCGGAAGGATGCAAAGTTTATCATCACGTCAACGTTTGGATGCTTTTGTGCGGCTTTCTGGAGAGTCTTGTAGATGGGTATTAGGATTTCTCGTTTGCCGAAGAAGAATTTGACGAAACTGTCGGCGCCTGTTGGGTTGACGATCGCGGCTACTGAGGGTGTTTCTCGTCCTGCGGCATAGTCGAAGTCAAGCATTCTCTGGGTTGCGTTGACTTGGTTGTTGTAGATGAAAGACTGTGTATTCTTATTGAAAAGTTCGACTGGTGTTGAGTTTTTCATTAACTTTCACACTCCAAAGCCATTGAAACAATTTTTGTCATGTGTGTTTCTGGACCATAAACTTCGATGGGGATGCCCAATTTTTCGCCCAGTGCTCGCATCTTGGATAACCCTTCTTGGTAGTTGGGTCCCCCTCTGCGGACATAAATTTTGACTCTATTTTCCTGTAGTGGTTTTTGATATTCCTGAAGTGCCCTAATTATGCCTTTGAAGGTGGCTGCCACATCGGTAAAGTTGGCTATTCCGCCGCCTATAAGCAGAAACTTTCCTTTTGGATTGGGTTTTTTGGTCATGAGTTCAAGGATCGTTTTGGCGTAAAGGTAAGTGAAGTCTTCGCTTGGGTCTCCGGAGTATTCG
>Ga0105103_10001450_pt1 | contig 13069 bp, 3 predicted proteins | sample PPLLaktember2015_2_FD_79107 | JGI IMG/M metagenome (GOLD analysis project Ga0105103, IMG submission 79107) | Freshwater sediment microbial communities from Prairie Pothole Lake near Jamestown, North Dakota, USA - PPLs Lake P7 Core (6) Depth... | ecosystem: Environmental > Aquatic > Freshwater >...
AAAATTGCCACACCGAATGCTTCTTATAATACTTCATTTATTGTTGATGAAGCATCTGGTCAGATTTATTTTAACGCTCCATATGCGTCTAACTATACCATAACTCATATTAGTTATGGTATATATATGTTTCCAACAAATACTATTATTGTTGGTTCTGTATTTAGCTTAGGGCAACCCCCTGGTACATGGGGCGTTACGATGTCATATTATGATACTAGACTTGCTGTTAGTAATGGCTCATTTGATAGATGGGGACTTTCAAAATTCTTACAAGTTGGATCTGGTATTTATCAACGTGGTGGTTATAATTATGCACAATTAGTTTTAGATAGTGGTCCGTGGTCTGCATTTGGATGGAATGGATCTTCGTGGGATAGAATTATTTGTAATCAACATTCTACTGATTTAGATTTTGATGTCAGCGCCTCTGGTCCATATGTTCCAACTGCCATGTCTCTAGGAAATGGTTTAAAACGAGCACATGAATATGATGAAGATTTGGAATTTGGTTTAAAAATAAGATTTAATCAAAATGGTGCTGTTGCTCAACAAAATGAATTTATCATTGACGAAAAATCAACATTTATTTGTTCAATAGGTTTCGCTAAAGATAATATTACTGATATGTATTTTGGTGCAACATTTTATACAAGTCCAACAGTAAATCGTAAAGGTGTAAATTCTGTTTCTCAGATAAATAATCCATGGACTGTTGATGGTGGCGTTGATGGCGGTTATTCCATTGATACAGTAACTGGAGCAATGCCTAAATTCTCAAGAGGTGTTGCTGAACCATCAGCTTTTTCAGCATCAACTGGTGTTGCTACTTATTATCCTAATTTTTATAGTGGTACTGGATTATCAAATGCTACAAATCCATTAAATTTACATACTATGGCATCTTTAAGAATTAAAGATGATTTTGAATTAAGTGCTGATGGTTCTGTTAATGCAACATCGCCAATATTTACTTCATCTACTTATACATTTGTTTCTGGAGATATTGGCAAATCAATATTTGTTGAAGGTTCTGGTTCTGGTAATAATGGGCAATATATAATTCAATCTATTGCTGGCAGTCAAGCAACTGTGGATCGTAATTTTGCTGCAACCGAGTCAAGTATTCGATGGAAATTAAGAAATGTTCCTGCCGTTGGTTATGTTTTATTGAGATTTGAAGAAGACGCTAGATTAGCTGGTCTTGGCTCATGTGATGTTGGATTATATTCTAGTTCTGATTATGGGTATACGTGGGGACTTGTTAAAAAAGTGTTATCTTTTAATGGTGTTACTGAAAATAGTAGTATTACAGCATATGAAGATATTGGTGTTACTGTTGATAATAGAACTTATGGAGCAAATGATACAGCACATTGTATTTTTTATGATTTAACTGATTTACCGGAAAACGATAGAAGAAGACAGTATTGGAAAGTATTAAGAAAAACAGTTAATGCGGTTGCAGCAGCAATGAGATTTGCATCTATTGTTTTATATGATGATAATTTTGCACCTCTCGGTATTCCAGAAGCTTCTTGGATGCCAGACGCTGATGATCCTTTAAGGGTTGGTTTTACTAATCGTGGTATTTCTTTAGTTTTACAAGACTCTGTTCTTGATTTAAGTAGTGCTAAGATAACATCAACAGATGATAGTGATGGAGATAATTGGACTAATTTATTAACATTATCTTCTGGTAGTTTCTATGCTCAATCTGGAACAGATGGTCAAACTATTTCTGGTGGAACGCCACAATTTGTTTCTGCTACGGCTGTATTTACACCAGAAATGGTTGGTCAACAATTAAGAATTCCTGGCGCTACTCCTGTGTTAACAGATCCTGTTACTCTTTATTATGGGTTTGTTACAATTTTATCTGTTGTTAGCGCAACAACAGTTACAATAAGTATTAATTTAAATAGTGCTACTGGATTAACGTGGCAATTAACTAAATTTGGATATAATGATCTAATTTATTTTGATGACGATACATTACTTTTAGTTCAAAATCAATTATTGAGAGACTTATATAATTTTGTTCTTGATATTCCAAGCGCAACAACAATTTTGTTGAAAACAAATTCAGCACCATTAATAGCGCCACTTAACACAACCGGCGTCGATTTTTATACATGGCGTGATTTTATAAATGGACAATCAATATATGCTCTTGGTCGCGCTGGTGTAAGTGATGATATTGGCGCTGGTAAATATTTTGCTTCTGCTGAATCTAAACATGGTATTTTATATTTCTCTGGTGACACTGAATTTATTCAACTATGGAGTGGTACAGGTGCGTATACTCCAGCAGATGATGATGGAGATAATAGAACCAATGCAATTACTCTTGAAACAAATGTTACAACTGGAATAAATACAGCTGTTGCTGGTGATTATTTAATTGTTGATCATACAACAATGGGAAGAAGGGTATTTGAAATTAAAACAGTTTCTGGTACTGCTGTAACTGTTACTTATGACGAAATGATACCGTCACTTACTAGTATAACTTGGAAAATTGTTAGAAGAAGATTTTTTAAACAACATCTTCGCGAATCTATAACAACAGCACAAGAAACAATTTCATAAATGTCTTTTTTAAATCCACCACAAGTTGTTTCTATTGTTGGTGACGCTCAAAGCGTTAGACATGTGTATATTGCTAGTTTGGGTAAATCTTATTCTATTTGGTCTTCTGAATTAACTAATGGTCATAATGTTTTTGCATATAGAGAAACAGATCCAATTAATTTTGCTGGAGATGTTTTATTTGATGATATTGTTATTAAATGTCCTAGTAAAATAAAACATTTTTCTGCTTTACAATACGGTGGACCAACTTATATAATTTTAGCATGGGATGATGGAAAAAATATATGGAGTATGTCTATTGATTTTAGCAATGGTAATATAATATCGACACCAAGTATTAAATTTCAAGGAATATTACCAACATTAACAGAACATTCTTCTTTTTTTAGAGTTAATTATATAAATGGTTCTGATTTAAAATCAAGAATAGGATTTGATGGAAGCGAATTAATAATAGCAGATGTTTCTGGTTATTCTATATTAGATAATGATACAGATTTTATTAGTGAATTTATATTAAAATATACAGCTTTGTATGGAACAAATACTGAAATAGCTAGGGAATTTCAAGTTGAAGCTAATACAAAATCTTTAGTCGATAGTCAATATTCTTTCCTTGATATTGGTGCTTTTGAATTAGAAGAAAAAATTGAAGGTACAATAGGCGTTTTAGGGCAAAACACAATAACAAGAGAATATAATAATACAGCCTTTTATTTTGATGACTATTCAAATGTTGTAGAAAAAGGAATAAAATTTTTACAAAATCCTGTTCTTACATTAAATCCTAATTATATTACTATAAGTATTTGGCTTGATGGTGAACCAACTGTTATGCCATATGATACAATTTTAATTACAGCTAAAAATTCATTAGGTAATGAAGCCTTTGGTATAAGCTTACCATGGTCTGATAATAAAGTTTATTGGAGGTGTGGTAGCGACACCATAAGTCAAATAGTTAGTGTTGGTTCTTATGCAACTGGAACTGGTTTATCTAATTGGATTTTTTCTAAACATGTTGCTGATGGAAAAATGTTCATTTTTAGAAACGGTGGACTTATTTATAGTGAAGAATCAAAATATGGAAATTATGCAACAACAATTACAAGTTTATTATTTGCTTCAGCTTGGAGAGGACATATTGGTTCTATAACAATATTTGGAATGAGTATTATAGATTCTAATTTAGCATCTTTTATATCTCACAATGGTCCCAATTATAATTGGGATCCTGTTCCTACTCATTTTAATCCATTACTATATCATTGGACTTTTAATAGTCATCAAGAAGCTGATTCTTTAGATGATTTATCTGGTAATAATAATTATCTTTATATGGGATCTTTAAAATATAGAGCAAGCGGTTCATTACCAGATGAACCAATTAGTTTTCCATTTTTATCTAATGAGACTCCAAATTATCCCGTATTACCAATAGGTAGTCAATTTACAATTGAAGCTTGGATAACTCCTTCTTATTCTGTTAATTCATCTTATATAGTAAAACATACTAATTTATCTTTTGGATTTAATAATGACGGTGAGGCTTTTTTTGAATTTAATTATGGTGGTAGTATTATTAGATATCAACAACATTCTAGTCGTTTAATTAATTATGGTGTTCCAAATTATATAGCAGTATCACATATGTTTGGACAGTTAATTCTACCAACATTTTTAGTTGTGAATGGTAGTATAGTTAAAGCAACGTGGGACTTGGGTAACGGTAAAGAAAATGCAGTAATAACTGAATTAAACAAAGCAAAAGTTATATTACCAGTTGGAAGCAAGATACATAGTATTAGAGTTAGCAATGTTGCTAAAACACAAAACGAAATATTAGACTATTTGCGAGGGAGGTCATAGTGTATAATTATGAAGTTACTTTAAAAAACCTTACAGAATCGAATAATATAACTATTAATCTAATGAATTTTTTTAGTGACGTTGAAGGATTAAATACTATTATTATACAACCAGCACAAGAATATAAAACTAGAGTAGTTTGTGATAATGATATTGAATGTATGGAAAAATTTAGATTGTATATTTCTAATTTAAATTTAGTATGGGATAAAGATTTTTTCATTAACTTACAGATAATATGAGTAAAAAATGCCTGATATTATTTTAGGTGATTTTTCAACAGACGTTACACCGCCTAACGTCAGCAATATTTCTCCTGGCAATGGAACAATAAATGTTCCAAAAGATAGTCATATATCATTTGATATAACCGATTTAGAATCAGGATTAGATACAACTTCTTTAGTTGTTTATGTTGGTGGAATTTTAGCTTATTCTAGTAGTTCTTTTCAAAATGGTTTTACTGGAAATTTTACAGATATTGGTGGTGGCACTTGGAATATGGAATTAATTTCTCCATCTGATTTTCCAAGCGATACTTTAATATATGTAACAGTTGATGCTCAAGATTTATCTGTTCCTCCTAATATTATGACTCAATATGTGTGGTCGTTTACAATTGTTGATTATTCTTTTAAAAAACCACCATATATTGCTAATGAATTTCCAACTAATGGTAGTGAATTAAATCCAATTGATACAGCTGTTGGATTCGATATCTTAAAACATATTGGTCAAGCTGATATAAATCAAAATTCAATAGATGTTTCTTTTATAATTAATGGAGTAACAACAGATGTTTTAATAAATGGTGTTTTTCAGTCTGGATTTAATGGAACTATAACGAGTATTGCTAATGGTTATCATGTTGTTATCATTCCAGATTCATCTTTTAATGAAAATATTTTATGTAATGTAAATATATATGCAGAAGATACTAATGCAATCCCTAGTTTTGTTTCTTATACTTATTTGTTTTATACAGGTAGTGTATTTTTAATTAATTCAAAATGTTTTATGATAGATACTGGATTGGTTAAATCATTATCGCAAAGTTCTTGTTTTCAACCAAAAATTAGTAATATAGATTATGATATAAATGGTAATATTTCATTAAGTATAAGAAAAACAAAATCTCTTACATATGGTAAACAATATCAAATTAGAACAATACATTCTGGTAAATTAGATAATGATTTAAATTCTAAATTATCAGAAGAAATTATTCTTGGTTCTGGTCAAATTGAATATAATAAATACTATGATGTTAAAGGAAATTTTCAACCTCCAAAATATGTTATAGATGATTTTATAACAGATATTTTTACTTATCCAACTGGTAGTGTTTTTGGTCTTGATTTAACTATGAGTAAATTGCTTTATACATCTTGTTTTAACCACAATCCAGTTGCTAGCATTGCTATGTGTGATAGAAATGAAGATAGTTTCTTTATATTTATTTCTGAAAAAAATTATCCATTAATTCCGTATGCTCCAAAAATTCAATCAATATCTAAATTAGGTAAAACAGATTCTAATCCAAAATCAGCAACTCTTAGTACATTAAAATCAGTAAATGATGCTGTTAAAGTTTCAAATAATAGGTATTTAATTGTTACAACTGAAAGATATAATTGGCCATTATATCCAAATTCACCTTCTGTTTATTTCACTATAATAGATGATGATTTAAATATAATTAATCAATCTGAAAGATATCATTTCTTGGAATATTTAGAAACTTCATATTCTGTTAGCAGAGGTTATACAAGTGCTTCTTTATATTCAGATGGAAATGGTAGTGTTTATTGTGTTATTGGTTATTCACCAGATTTTTCAAACAATGATTATAAAACATATTTTATTAGATCTTTTGACGGTGGTTATAATTGGGAGCTTGTTAAAACTCCTGGTTCAGAAGAACCTTTGACTGTTGCTAATTTTATTCAAGACGAAATAACCAATCTCCCACCACAACCAAATCAATATGTTAATCAACTTAATCAAAAATTATCTTATGATAATATAAATAATAAATTTTTATTAACATTTATGGCACAAGATTTATCAACACCAACGTCTGGTAGAACAGTAACATTATATTCAAATGATTTTATTAATTGGACGAGATTTAATTATCCTATATTTCAAAACTATTCATATTCTTCTACAGCAGAACCATTAAACAAATCCTTTGGCACTTATAGATTTAAAGATCAATATTGGAATCTTGGTTATGTTAATGATGGAGTTGCTTTTGGTAATTATGTTTCAAATTTTTTGTATGATAATCAACTTTATGGTTTTAGGAGAGGTTTGTTTTGGGCTGGCAGTGATAATTCTAATAATAAAGGTACTCAATTAACAAACGCTGAAGTTAAAGTTATAGATGATATAACTTATATAATTTCTAATAGTTATAATCATGAAGGTTTTGTTATTCATTCTATTGGTAACATTAGTAATGTACCAGATAAAACACCTTATAGTCACGCATGGTTTGGTTCTCATGGAGAACCAAGTAATGGTTACGGTTATACTAAAAATCAAACAGGTTCTCCAATAATTGAAATTACAGATGAAGGATTAAGAATAGAAAACAATGTTGGTACTGCGCTTTGGTATGATTATACTCCTAATATAAATGATGTTTTTGTTCGAACAAATGGATTAAAATTTAAAGTTATAATAGCTACAAACACTAGTTATGCTTCATATGCTTCTTCAAGCGCCCAAAGAATTTATTTAACTATCCCATCAGCTGATGATTCTTATCATTTTGATTTAACTGTTAGATTTGGTATGGATGGTATTAAAATTTATAATGATAATAATGTAGCTCAATCTTTATTAGTGTCTGTACCATTGCCTGTATTAAAATTTGTTGAAATTTTATTTATAGCTAAACCAACAAACAATCAATTAAATTTAAAAGCATTCTATAAATTTATGGATAGTAGTATTTATGAAGACAAATGGATAGAACTTAAAGGTAATAATGTATTTAGTGGTGTTTCTGGAGCGCAACCATTAGAATTTTCGTTTGGTCTTAAACAAACACCATCTGATATTTCTAATTTTACGTGGAAAGCCTTATATATATTAAATGATAATTTTGTTTTAGGAAAATCAGATTTTAATTTTACATTTAATGATAACATATTATCTTATGTTAGTGGTAGTAATGATGAGTATTTAGTTCCAATTCCAATGACAAGAGAAGAATTAGAACAACAAAGTTTAAATGGATTGTATTTTAGTTGGTATGGTTTGGATGCCGATAAAAACGATAAATGGAATTTTGAAGTTATAACAGATTATTTAGCTGATAATATTTTACAAAAGATGCCTTCTATTATTTACAGAAGCGCAAATACAAGCTCTCTCCAAACTATTACATTTGATACTACTGAAAATGAATTTGGTGCATTTTTATTTGATACGATTGTTTTATTAAGAACAAATATGAGATATATAAAAATACAAGCTAATGACGACAACACATCTTGGAGTCCAGCTCCATTTGAAAAAAATTTAGATCTAACCATAGAAACAGGAACTATAGCTGCTTTTTCAGAGCGCGAAGATGAAGATATATTAGTTGTCAGATGTAGTAATAAAAATTGGATTCCTGGTGAATTAAAAAATAAATACATTATGTTAGAAAAGATAGAAGAAATACATAATGTTAATCCAGTGAAAGATAATTATTATAGAAATGTAGCATTTAAAATATTAGATAATGGTGATAGCTATATTGTTATTAATACAAAAGGATTATTGAAAGATGAATTAAACACAGATTCACCAGCACATGATTATGGAAAAATGCGCGTTGCCCTTGGAGATAATTTTTTAATATATGATATTAATACAAGTAGTTATTTAACAAATCTTATGAACTATAAATATATAAGAATTTATATAATACAATCAGCTTCATATTCAACTGCTTGGGGTAGTAATCAGCCAAGTTTACCAAACGAAAGAACTTGGCAAATAGGTGAATTTGATTGCGGTCAGCGAATTGTTTTATTTGATGATTCAGATTTCCCTTCTGATGAAGAATATGATTTTAATAATAATGTTGAATCTAATGAAGATGGTAGAATAGAAGTTATAAAAAATGGTAAACAAAGTATGAAATTTTATTTAAATTATAAAATAATATATGACGAAGATAAAGATAAACTTGAATATTTATTTAAAACATTTGCTGAAAAAGGTATTCCATTTTGGTATATTCCAAATATGTATTATGATCCTGATAAAGTTTATTTAGTTGTGTTTTCAAAAGAATTTAATGAAACAAAAATTTTGCCAGAACATCATAGTGTGAAATTAATTTTAGAGGAGATAATATAATGACAAATCCTCCAAAAATAAAAGTCAACAGTTTAATAAATGACGTTCCTAAAATTGGATTTGTTAGTGATAGATTTTTAAGATTAGGTCAATTTGTTTCTAGCTCAGAAGTTGATGGCAAATATTCTATTAATGTTGAAAGAATTACAAATAACATAAATGACGCTGCTGTTTCTGAATTATCTATTGTTGATTATGATTTAACAAATTTAGATGCCAATGGTATGAATATTAAATGTCTTAAAACAGGACCGCTTATTGATAAGCACGATAATTATAAAAATTCTATAGAAGGAAAAGATTTTTCATTAGGTGTGGCTAGATATGTTTTCAAAGATTATGACGATACTACTGATTTTAAAAGTAAAGATGAATATTGGAGCACAAGAGAATATACAAAAATAGATGAAGAAACTAATGAATATCCATATCATTCTTATCATTCTGATGATTCTGTTATGTATATGTCGTGTGTAACTTCTGCTTCTTTAGATAAGACGTATAAATTATATGTTAAAATAAGTGATAAATATATTAATAATTTTGGTAGTGCGGTATTAATAGATGAAATTGTTAGATTTTTTCCAACATCTTTAGGTTATGGTTATGATATTGCACCAAAATCATGTTTTCTTACTGTTCCAAATCTTGGAACTTTATTATTTTATTTTAGTTTACACGATAATGCTTATAGATTACCAGATGGAACAAGTTCTTCTTATGAAGCTAACTTACAACAAATAATTAAAATAGCTATAACTAAGGATAATGGCGTTACCTGGAATGAATATGGATCATTTCCTATCGAACCTTATTATGGTAATTTGATTACACTTACTAACATCCATGATGGAAATTATTATCCTTTAATATATGACAAAACAGCACAATTAAAAGCAACTTACTATGATGGAAAAATTGTTTTAGGACTTATGTTAAAAAATTCTATTGGTGAAATACAAAAATTACAAACAATAGGTGTTGGTACAACTGGTGTAGATACGTTTACTGGAACTTTATATACAGCAAACATAAAAAATAATATTAAACCATATACTGTTAAATTGATGAATAGTTCTACTATTATTGCAACAGACGATGGTAATGGTGGATTTATAGAAAATTTTAGTGGATATTTAGATTTAACAAATTCATATGTTAATTACAATACAAGAGAAATTAAAGTTGTTGAAGCTATTGCACATCCTGAAACATGGAATGCTGGTCAAGATTGTGATATTCAATATCAATTAGATGGTCTTTATATGGATCGTTTTATTAATTTAATATTTTCTTCTGATTTAGGTAAAAGTTGGGCTACAGTTCAAACAGAATTTATTTCTGCTTCTTATGAAGGTCCAGTCCATTTACAGAATCCAACATTCCCTTCGATTCTTGGTGGACAAGGAAGTACATATGAACATGCGCTTCCTTGTAATTTTGCTTTAGGTACAGATAATAATAGCGATAAAGTTATTTTGTCTTTAAGAAGTAGTGGTATTTACAAAATAGATACACCACCTAATTTAGATGATTTGAGAAATATTTCTAAATTATATTTCTTTTATAATTTTGATAATGAATTAATCAATTGGGATTCTACAAAAATAAATGGTAGAACTTTTGAATCAATAGATAATTTTAATAAAGATTTAATTCAACAAAATTATAGACAAAATTATACAAAAGGAACAGTTATTCTTCCACCATCTTATTCTGGTACTATAAATTGGTTTGTTGAAAATGGAGTTTTAAATCAAACAGGAAGTTTTGGGCCAGCTATATATATACCTGGCGTAGCAATTCTTGTTAGTAATGGTACATTGCTTCAATATGATAAAGATAATGATCCAACATTAAATAGAACGCTTGGATTGCATGTTGATTTACATGCAACGACTGATGGTAATTTTGGTATTTCTTTTTGTGATAATAATTACGTTGTAGCAATAAATACATTTATAAATATATCAACATTAGCTATTCAAAAATGGAATGGAAGTTCTTGGATTAATATTCCTGGTACTTCAACGTATCAAATAAAATATTCAAAAAATTCATGGGGATCAATTGATATTATTTTTTCGGCAAGAGATAATATACTAGTGTTCTTTAATAATAAATTAATAGTAACAGCAGTTGACGATCAATATAGAACAGGCAAAATAGGATTATTTTGTGTGGCTCAGAGTGGAGCTATGTTTGATAATTTTGCTGTTAAAAGTAGTATAGACACTCTTACTCTTATAGGTGGAACAGAATATTATAATGATTATATAACTCTTGGAACAAACATTGAAATAACTAAAGATCATCAAAACAATACTTGGTTGTGTGCAGATGTTCAATCATTCAATCTTGAAGACACTATATTTGCTAATTATGGTATTGTTATGCAAAGATTTAGATTAGAAAAAGATATAGAAAGAATAGAAGGAAAATTTTTAGCAAAAGATAAATATGTTATTAAATTTTTAGACAATGAATTTTCTAATGAAGATAGTGATAAATATTTATCAATGAGAAATTATGGTATTGTTCCAGCCACACATGCGGCTATTGGTTCTAGTTCTTACGAACGATCACTCTTAGAAGGGTTTGAATGGTTTAAAGGCAGTCCAGTTTTTTGTTTAAGAAGGGGGTCAACTACTACACCATCTAAATATATTTTAAAACATAAATCCTATTTAAATAGAAATTATTTTCAAAATATTATTTCATCTTGGAATGTTTTTTCTCATAGTGTTGATCCAACAAAAACAGGTTGGAATGTTTTTGGCACTTATGCTTCTGCTTTATCTGGTGAAGTAATTAGATTTGATGAGAATAGTTATGCTTATCAAATATATAATTTCGATACAAATACTTTTAGTTCTAATACATTAAAATCATGTCCATTAAGATATTTTGATTTAAATAAAAAAGGAATATCAGTAATTTTTCAAGCAAAAGCTGTTTCAACCAATGGCGATGAAGTTGCAAGAACTTTGTGGGAAGCAAAAATTCCTTATATAGATACTGGAAGTGGTAATGATTCTGAATTGCATTTAATGCTAACTATGAGAGACGAACATTTACCATTAGGAACTAATGATGGAGCTATTAATTTATTTTATTATGATGGTACTAGTTGGAATTCTGTTGCTCTTTCATCAAGTACAATAAATACTAAAGTTTGGATTGAATTTATGATTAATATAGTTCCTGTGGAATTAAGCTCACATGCTTCAAATCCAGAAATATCTGTTTATTATAGATATGTAGATTCAGAACCTTCAAAATGGTATATTTTAACAGAAGGTGATACTACTGCTGTTCCTCATTTAGTTAGTATAATTCCATTAAACGAAACACAAGCAGAAATGTCTTTTGGCAATAAAGATAGTGATTCAAGTTTATGTAAAATAGATTATAGATTTTTTGGCTATTCTGATACTTGTTTTATTAAACATATTGAACATCCAATACGCGGAGAAACTTTAGATTCAGGTGGTAAATTATATACTCCAGAGAATCCAATTGTAACTATAAGCGGTGGTTTAGCTATTGAAGACGATGAGTGGTTGTTAACTGATTTAAAATATAGGAGAGATGGAGGTCAAAATCTTTTAGATAGAAAATCAGTTATTTGGAAAACTAATCACGATAACTCTGATAGATATGCTATTTTTGATGCTGGTCATATGATGGAATACGATACAATAGTCTTAATTGATACGAATACTAGATACATAACATTTGAAGCTAATAATGATAACGATTGGGTTACTCCAATTGTTAGCGTTCAATTAGATTTAGCAGAAATTAAAAACATAATCATAGAAAGAGATTTAAATAAAGCTAGAGTTTCAGAAATCATTACATTAGAACCATATGCAAACAATATCTTAGCTAACAAATTATTACATGCTGACAATGTTGCTTATGGAACTTATAAGATAGAATCTAATTTAAAGAAACATTTATTATATGATACAATTATTTCATCTATTGATTTTCCAGTTGGTCAATCCGTTGCTCATATATTAGCAAACAAAATAGCTTTTAAATTTAAAAATAGAAAAAGAAATAGATATTTTAGAATTGTTTGTAAGAACAATTCCCAACCATATCCAACTCCAGATAACTATTTTAAAATAGGTAAGATGGCTATTGGAGTATTAAATATTTTTAGTGAAAATCCTAATTATACAGAAGATAAAAACTATAAAGCTAATATTCAATATTCTAAAACTGCTGG
>Ga0105103_10001451_pt1 | contig 13067 bp, 10 predicted proteins | sample PPLLaktember2015_2_FD_79107 | JGI IMG/M metagenome (GOLD analysis project Ga0105103, IMG submission 79107) | Freshwater sediment microbial communities from Prairie Pothole Lake near Jamestown, North Dakota, USA - PPLs Lake P7 Core (6) Depth... | ecosystem: Environmental > Aquatic > Freshwater >...
CCTCTCCCAGAGGTGATCGACGTTAAAATACTCTGCTGCCTGCCGGGCCGCTTTTTGATCAGAGCTGCTGGGCTTTTTCAGGATGCCTATCTTTCCAAATCTGCCCATAAGAATGACATCTTTAACCAGATAAGGCGTCTGCTCTGGAAATGCCTTAGCTTGGAGCATGTAGCCTATGCGCCGACGTGCTTTATGGCTGCTTCCGTTTAGACCGCTTCCCAGGACTCTTATCTTGCCCTGGCAGGGAAGCATTCCGTTTGCTGTCTCTAGCAGAGTTGTTTTTCCTGCTCCGTTAGGGCCCATAACGCAAACGAATTCACCTTGCTCGATTCTCAGGCTTATCTCCTTGAGGGTGGAGTTTTTCTCACCATCATAAAAGGTGGTGACATTCTCCATCTCAATAGCTGCGGCCATTATCTATCCCCCTGCTTATATGCGCGAGAAGAGAGCTTCATCAGGCTCGAGGGATATCTTCCAGGAGAAATCCTCTAGGGAGTCATGTGTCAGATGGCGGATCTGCTCCAGGATATCGTTGTTCACCTCATAAGAAACGCTTTTGCCATTGTAAGAGAAAGAGGCCTCAGCCCGTCTCATATCCAGGCAGACTATATTTCCCTTTCCAAGGGTGCATCCCGTAGAAATCTGAACACCGTCAGCCAGGCAGGACATGGGTGGACTGCTGCCTGATCTGACCTCTGAGTGAATGTCCGAATATCCTGTGGAACCCAGATGCTTAAGAGCAGAGAGGCCCATCCTGATACCGAGCACAAGGAAAGGGCCTAAATGGCCGTGAAATTCCTTGCCTCGCTCGATCATATCCTTCAGAGAAACGCTGTTAGGATCTATCGTATTCATCTTCATCTTACATCACCTTATTTGACTTAATTAGTCATAATTGCATTCAATAAGAAAGTTTTATTTGCTATTTATTAGTTTGGGTTCACAATTGAAACTGCATTATCATTAATTTATACGTGTTTAGTGTTATCAAAAATATTAAATATACTAACGATTAGGATAGCTCTGGTGAAATCATGATCAAATCAATTATGTTGCTTTTTGTTTTTGTGCTCATGGGAAATGCTTCGGCAGAGACGCTTAAAATTGTGACTACCACTACAGCTCTTGAAGACCTGGTAAAAGAGGTGGGAGGAGATCTGGTGCAGGTGACATCCATAGTCTCCTCGGGAGTCTGCCCAGATCACTGGGATATGAAGCCCTCGCAATTCATGGCCCTAAACGAATCGAAAATTGTGTTTAAGCATGGAATGGAAGGATGGTTGTCCAACCTCACTCGGCCAGATCAAAAGGTGGTTGTGCTCTCAGGTCCCTGGAATACCCCCCAGATGGCAATAAACCAGACCGAGGCAGCTGCAAAAGCTCTTGTTGAGGTCGATCCTGCTAATGCTGCTCTGTACGATGAGAATTCCAAAGCTCTGGAAACGCAATTCACCGACTTGGCTGAAGATCTAAAGCAGAGTGCAGAAAAGGCGAAGACCGCCGATGTAAAGGTAATTTGCATGGATTGGCAGAAAGGCTTCATATCCTCTATGGGATTTGATATTGCCATGACATACGGTTCTGAGGAAACCCTTTCCATCAAAGATGTAAACCAACTGGTTAAAGCAGGAAAGGAGGAAAACATAAGCCTAGTCATAGATAATCTGCAGAGTGGAACTAACGTTGGCGGCCAGATTGCTAAGGAGATCAAGGCAGAACATGTCGTTCTCACTAATTTTCCCGGAGCTGTTCCAGGAACTGACAGCTTATTGGAGATGCTCAGATATAACGGCGAGCAGCTTCTTGCAGCAGTTTAGCTCAGTATTATTTACTTTTTTCTCTTGATGTCATAAGCTACGAGATAGGATCAGATCTTGTCGTATATGGAAAGGCGAACTTATGCTTTAATAACATATTAATCAAAATATTTATTATCTAATAAAATTTAATCTACAAATAATAGAAGTTAATAAAAGGTGCGTACCATGTCAAGTAAAGAAGTCCGAGACTCATCGATGCCCAGGGTAACGATCGCAGATGTAGCAGTTCCCTTTATCGCCCGAGTCGGACGCCTATTCTCTGGTGGACAAGTGATGTCATCAGATCCGGGAATAGAAGATGGAGATCAAGCGATGATTGTAGACAGAAAGAACAATCCCATTAGAATGATTCAAATCTTCAAAGAGACTCAGGAGATGACCGGGACAAGCAGATGGCGCTTCTAGACAATAATGAGCCTTATTTTGCCATTGAAGCAAGATCTGGGCTGAGATTCATTTCTCAAGAATCGTGGCCCAGGTTCCTCTTCTGAGAATTGATCTCCCTATAGGATTTGATTGGCGGCTCATTTGATCGGCGGCAGGCTCTTTGCCATGTATTCATGCCCGAATAAAATAAGATAGGGCCGATCCCTTGCCCTACTTTTCGGACGACTTCTCCACCAGCCCCCAACCTCGATCTTTAGCGTAGACCTGCAGCACCTCCTGGACCATGACCATGAACTGCTCCTGGCTGTAATTAAGCTGGGAGGCCAGCCTCTCCACCAGAGGCTCAACGCTCTTGACCTCATCGCTCTTGATGCTCCGCAGCACCACTGCCGCCAGGGCCATCAGCCGCAGCCCTTCTGGCATGCGGTCCTGCTGCACGGCCAGGGCTCCCAACTGGAAAAAGGATCCCGCTTCTGCCGATCTATCGCCCAGCTCCTGGTTGATGGCCAGGGCCTCCTTGAAGCTGCTCACAGCCAGCTCCTTCTCTCCGGACTGGGCCTGGATCAGCCCCTGGCTGTGCAGTATGGCTGCCACCCCTGCTTGATCTCCCATCGCCCTGAAGAGGGGCAGAGCCCTGGCGTACTCTTCTGCGGCATTTTGGAAGTCGCCCCTTTCCAGGTCCAGGCTAGCCAGGTTGAATAGGGCAAAAGCTGCGCTTCTGCTGTCACCAGATGACTGCAGAAGCTCCAGGGACCGGTTAAGCCTCTGCCGGGCAGAATCGAAATTGGAGTCCATCATCTCCAGGCGGGCCGTCTCCTGTAGCGCCTGGGCCTGGCCCGGCAGGTCTCCGAGTTGCTTCATGATCCCAGCTATCCTCTCCATCTTCTCCAGGGCTTCCCTAGTATCTCCCTTTTTCATGTCTATGGCCGCCAGGCTGCTCAGAACTGCCGCCTGGCCGGAGAGGTCGCCTGCTTCATTATAGGCATCAGATGCTTTTTGCAGGCTCTCTTTGGCCTGGTCGTACCTCTCCTGATGCATGAGAGAGAGGCCCAGTCCGTGATAATTGGCCGGCTCAGGGGAGATCTGCACGGCTCGCTCATACCATTGCCCCGCCTTTTTGAAATCCTCCTGATCGAGATATGCCTGGCCGATCCACGCTGCCGGTCCGGCCAGGGAGTGGGACTCCGGAGCCAGAAGCTCCCCGTTCAGCCTGATGATCTCTTCATAATGCCCCCGCCTTCGCAGATAGCTGCTGATGCTGCCTGTCGTGGCAGCAGCCGCCTGCCAGTCCTCGGCAGCCATATAGTGCCCCCTGGCCTCCAGCAGGACATCGAGCCGCGAGAGGCCCAGCTCTCCTGAGTGCCCGGCCTCGGCCAGGCTCTTGAGAAAGCCGGCTGCTTCTCTATGGGCGGATTGTATCTCCTCGCCTGGCAGGCGAGATACAAGCGCGGAGCGGAGGGCGGAGGGCACTGTCCACAGTTCTCCTGAGCTATGGGCCAGGGAGAGGGCCTGCCAGCTCCTGGCAGAAGATTCGGCCTGCTCTATGGTCAGGCCGCAGGCGGCGGCGATGCCGGTCGGGCTGACGGCTATATCGTAGACTGAAGCCCGGCATAGGGCATTAAGAGAGTCCCTCTCCAGGCGACAGGTGAGCGCAGCAAGAGGCTCCTCTCCGGCTGCCATATCATCGAAACTCAAAGCCCTGGCTGTCTGGTCCAGGCGAAGGGGAAGGCCGGAAGCGATGCGATGATTCTCGGCCAGGGCAGCAAAGGAGATCTCACCCTTTCGGTAACGATCAGCCACGGCAGGCATGTAGAGCAGACGCCTCACGAATGCACCTTGGGAGAGTCCTTCCGTCTTCCACTGCCAGGCACGGGCGGGCAGGGTCAGAGCTTCAGACGGTAGGCTGCTGCTGGTGATTATAGCCCGGCCTGCTCCCAAGCCCCGGATCATCATCAGATAGAACCGGGAGAGATAGGGATCGGAGATCCTGCCGCCGCGATCAAGCTTCAGGCCATCCAAGAGAAGCAGCAATCGGTTGGCTCTCAGCACATCCACCAGGCTGGCCATCCTATCTTTCGGGGCCATTGAGCCGAGAATCTCTTTTGCCCGGACCTCCTGGCCCGCAGCCTTGAGATGAGATGCCGCCGCCTCCAGCAGCCTGGTCCAGGTGATGGGATTATTGGGCGAGCTGTAGATGGGAAGAATGGCGTATCCGGCCTCGGCCAGAAGGCGGCAGAGATAGGCCGCCAGAGAGCTCTTGCCGGAGCCATCCTGGCCGGTGATGATCAATGTATGAACGCCTCCGTCTCGCAGAGCTGGATACAGCCTGCTCATCTCGGCCCTCCGGCCTACAAAGCACTCAGTTCTCCCCTCAGCCAGGCCAATGAGGGCAGGGACCTGCAGGCAGGCTTGAAACTCTGATGCTGACTTCCTGGCTTGGGAGTCTATAATCGGCCCAATGCCCGCGGCCTGAGAGTATAGGACGGGAAATGGCATGAGGCCGCTGCCGGTGCCAGATGGCCCTGCAGTCATTTCGGGCTGGGTGTGCAGGGCATCCTCCGGGTCTGCACCGGCTGCCAGGGCCTGATAGAAGGGCCGGAAAAGCGCTGCCGGTGCATTCCAGGCCAAAGCCAGGGCGATCTTATCCGAGAGCCTCTGGCAGAAGAGATGAAAGGCCTGCGCCGATCCCATCTCCCCGCCGCTGAGAACTATTGCAGAGACGCTGTCTTGTAGGTCTTGAGCCAGATCCTCTGCTGATATCATCTCCATTCCACCTGATCTATCCGGCAGATAAACGGCTGCGCCTCCGCCGACGCTCTTGGCAGTGACCGCCAGATGCAGCAGATGCGGCCGGAACTTCCCTGCCGCTTCTTTCAGCTCCTGGCGGGTGCCGCTCTCGCATACGACAACCTCCATCTCCAGGCCCTCTGCCATCTCTAAAACGGCCTTCTCCTCCTCTTGGCGGGCAATGCTGTCAGAGGCCAGGAAGAGCAGGCGCAGCGGCCCGGCGGATGCCTTTGGCCGGGGCAAAGAGCTTTCTCCAATAATGCCAGGGCGCCGGACGGCTCTTAGCCCCCCATCAATTGACGGCGAAAACCTGAGCAGCTCCCAGGGAAGCTGCAGGACCTCCGGTATGCTGGAAGATATCACCAGCCTTGCATCGGACGCAATACTTTCTCTCCAGCCCTGCTCTCCTCTCTCCAGAAAGATGTGCGCGAGGGAATCCCTGAGCAGGGGCAGATAGCTCATGGCCTGCTCCTGGTCCTTAGCCTCTAAAAGGGAGAAGTACTGGGATCCGATCTCATATACCTGCTGAGTCTGCACAGGGGTGAGTGTTCCCTGGGCTGCGACAACGGCATCCGCAATTATCTCATAGGCAAAGGTGCGGGCAGCGGCAGTCCCGGCCTCTGATACCTTGATTATGATATCTTGCATCTTGGGGCTCTCCTATTGATTGTCTTCCATTTGAGGGCTTGATTATGACCGGTCTGTTGATCAGACCTGGATGCTTTTATTCTTGCAGTAATCCCTGGGCTCCAGATGCACCACCACATCCCTCACCTCAGGGATCCTGCTCTTTATAGCCCGCTCCACATCTTCGCCGACCTCATGGGCCTTGTCCATGGAAAGCGAGGCGTCAACTCCAATATGCAGGTCCACATAAATCTCCTCGGCCATGCCCCTGGTGCGCACGGCATGACAGTTGCAGACGCCCTCTACCGATCTGGCCAGATCGACTATCACCTGCTCGTCAACTGCCGCCCGGTCCAGGAGAGCAGTAGAGCTCTCCTTCAATATCTCCAGGCCGGTATGAACAATCAAGAGGCATATGAATAGGGCGATGAGCGGATCGGCCAGGGGATAGCCCATCCTGACCGCAAACAGGCCCAGGATCACTCCCAGGGAGGCATAGATATCGCTTCTGGTGTGCATAGAGTCTGCCACCAGGATGCTGCTTTTTAGCCTACGGCCCAGGATGTACTCATAGCTGGAAACGCCGATGTTGATTATCAATGTCGACGCCATGATGGCAAAGGAGATCTGGGTGACATCCGGGATTGTTCTGCTTTGCAGACGATCTACGGCCGCCAGCATCAATTGAAGGCAACTGGCGAAGAGGAGTATGGCTATGCCTATGGCGGCGAAGCTCTCGTATTTGGCATGGCCGTAAGGGTGATCCCTGTCAGGTGGGCGGGAGGCCATGCTTATCCCCACCAGGCCGATGATATTGGCGGTGCTATCGAAGAGAGAGTGCAGTCCGTCCGCACTCATGGATAATGTGTCGGTGTAAAGGCCGTAGATCCCCTTGGCCAGAGCGGTGAGGATATTGAGGATGAATATGATGATCAAGATGCGACGAACGGCATCATAGTAGGCCATGCCATTTTATATGGGGTGGTGAGCAATAAATAATTATGTAGCTTTCTTGAATCAGACTTATGATTAACACTGCTATCCTGGATTTTCCTACTAAAAGGGCGAGGTCAAAGATATCAAGACTTGATGTTATACACGTACAAGATTTTAAAATATGCGCTCCTGTGATGATGGCTGTTCTATCCTTCGGCTGTCAAAAGATCTATTAATGCTCAGGTCTGAGGGCGCACCATGAGTTCTTCTCTGGAGATTGGAAGGATCATGGGCATTCCCGTGCGCATGCATTGGACCATAGTTTTTATAATCCTTTTTATCGCCTGGAGTTTTGCCACCACCCATCAGGCCACTGGCAGCATGATCTACGGCTTTGGCAGCATCGAGCCGGTCGAGGTGAGATGGCTCTTCTCCCTCCTCCTGGCCCTGATTCTCTTCGCCTGCGTGGCCCTGCATGAGCTGGGCCATTCCTATATCGCTCTCAGAAATGGCATAGGCATCAAAAGCATAACTCTGTATTTCTTCGGGGGTGTGGCGGCCATGGAGGAGATTCCCAGAAATCCCGGCCTGGAGCTGAAGATGGCCTTTGCCGGACCTGCCGTGAGCGGCATATTGGGATCCATATTCTGGCTGGCGGGCGGGGTGGTGGGCTCAGTCTTAGGCATCGGCCATCCTTTGAGCATAATCCTCAGCAACCTAGGGCTGATGAATCTCATTCTCATGGCCTTCAATCTCCTGCCCGCCTTTCCCATGGACGGGGGAAGGCTTCTTCGGGCCTGGTTTGCATTTCGCATGCCTTATGTTAAAGCCACCCGCCGGGCTTCGGATATAGGAAAGATATTCGCGACGCTGATGTTTCTGCTGGGGCTGGCCTCTCTCAATTTCATGCTTCTCTTTGTGGCTTTCTTCGTCTATGTGGGTGCCAGTGAGGAAGAGAAGGCCACGGAGATCAGCATCAGTCTGGAGGGCATACTGGTCCGGGATATCATGTCCTCCCAGGTAGAGAGCGTCCCCCCGGATATGACTTTAGAGGAGCTAAAAGAGCTGATGTTCCGGGATAAGCACAGGGGCTATCCGGTGATGGAGGGAGAAAAGCTGCAGGGAATAGTCACCATCGCCGATCTGCAGAAAGTTGCCCCCGAGAAGCGAGCCGGGACACTTGTGGGAGAGGTGATGGCAAGGGAGTTATATCTGATAGGACCCGAGGATGAGGCTGCCATGGCCATGAAAACCATGAACGAGCTGCAAATCCGCCGCCTTCCGGTAATGGATGAGGGAAGGCTGGTTGGAATCCTTTCCAGGGAGGACCTGGTTAGAGCCATTGAGCTATGCCGGGAGCGGGTGCATTAAGAGGTAATCAATTTGGAGAACACAACAGAAAATAGCAAGGAAGAAGCTACGCCTGCCGCCCAGTTGATCCAGCCGACAGAGCAGCCCGGCAGCCAGTCCCATGAGATCATCATAGTGGGCACAGCCCATGTCTCAGAAAAAAGCGTGCAGGAGGTAGTGGGCAAGATCGAAGAGGTGCGGCCGGATATAGTGGCAGTAGAACTATGCCCGGCTCGCTACCGGGCTATCACCGGCCAGGAAGAGGAGAGGGAGATCAAGATCAGTGAGCTTCTCCGCGGCGGAAAGCTCTATTTCCTCCTGGTGCAGTGGTTTTTGGCCTACATCCAGCGAAAGATGGGCGAGGAGATGGGAGTCAAGCCCGGCTCGGAGATGCTGGCGGCAATTGAGGCAGCCAAAAAAGTGGGCGCAAGGGTGGCCCTGGTGGACCGGGACATTGGCATCACCATTCAGCGCTTCTGGTCGGCCATGAGCCTTCTGGATAAGATCAGGCTGGTCTGGTCCCTGCTGCCCGCTGCTTTTGGCCGTGGCGAGGAAGAGATAGATATTGACAGCATCACTCAGGCCGATATCGTAAGCCAGATGATCTCCGAATTTCGCAAGATCTCCCCCGGGGCGGCAAATGTGCTGGTGGACGAGCGCGACGCCTTCTTAGCCCGCAATCTGTACCTGCTCTCCAAACAGGGCCGGGTGCTGGCGGTGGTGGGCGCGGGACATCGAGAGGGCATAACCAGGCATCTGGAGCATCCGGAAAAGATCCCTGCCATGGAGGGACTCATTCAGAAGCCAGGCAAGAAGATCACTGCGGTTAAGGTATTCGGAGTGGCCTTCAGCCTGCTCATACTGGCCACCATCGCCCTGGTGCTGATCTCAGCCCAGTCCAGCGAGAAGATGCTCCAGGCAGTTGTTATATGGTTCGCATTCACGGGTGGGCTCTCTGCTTTAGGCGTAGTTCTGGCCAGAGGCCATCCCCTCTCTGCCCTGACTGCGTTGATGGTGGCCTGGATGACCACCCTCAATCCCTTTGTGGCGGCAGGCTGGTTTGCAGGGATGGTTGAGGCCTGGAAGCTCAAGCCCACAGTTACCGATCTCAAGAATCTGGCCTCTGCGGACAGCTTTTCCCAGATGCTGGATAATCGTCTCTTCAAGGTCATATGGGTGGCAGCTCTCTCCAACCTGGGGGCCATGGCCGGTACATTCGTGGGCATCTATCTCATCTGGCGGACGCTTGGTCTGGACATCGAGGCCCTGCTCCAGGAAATTCTATCTTCAGTATTCTAATTTTTTTTTGCTATCTCTGGCCGGACAGCGCCTTTTGCAGGAGCAGGGAGAGGAGAACAAAGAGCACAACCCCCAGGACCAGGCTCCTGATTATTCCCATTCTGCCCGTTCCGAGCAGCACCACCAGCACATAGCAGACCCATGGTGGAGTGAACAGCAGAAGGCTTCTGGCATACTCCTGCACCGTCTGGCTTCCTCCCTCTGCAGAGATGACCAAGAAGCTGAAGATGGTGAGCAGGGGCAGGGTGGTTATAAAGGCAGAGAGCATGCCTCTGCCCTGGCTGGCAAAATAGGCAGTGAGGGCGGTAACGCTGCCGCCAATGATAAAGTAAATCACCAGTCGCAGCCCAAAACTTTCCATGTACTGCCATGCTGGTAGCATTTATTAATCCTGCTGATGTAAGAAGGGATGGCACGAGATGCGAAAGGGAGTAGCAATGAAGGGGGTAATAAACGTCACCTCGCGCCGCATGATTCTGCATTATCCTTCCATAATGCAGCTATCACTATTACGTATCTTCTCCTTTATTAAGCTTTAGGTTAGAAAACCGCATTTAACATTTTATAAATGATAATAAAATTAAGAAATCCTTATAGCCTCTTCCACATCGGCCATACTTGCATCGGTTTTGATGCCCAGTCCAGAAAAATGGGTACGTGACGCCTGAAATCCGCAATCTTTCAGTTGATATACCGCCAGATCGATCCTGCCCGGGGTTATGGATAATCGCTCGCAGATACCATGATGATCGTAGTACATGGGCGCCTCGATCTCTGCGGCACATGCAGTCAGGATCTTCTCTGCCCGACGGCTCAGCTGGGTTATGTTCAGGGCTTTTCCTATTGCCGCAGCATCCTGTATCCTACCCAGCCATAGCGGTCCGGCCAAAGTCGTCTTGCATGAGCAGCGGCGGCATACTCCTGAGCCCTTTGGCTCACGCAGGAGATAAAAGCTTCCGCATCCAAAGCAATGCTCGACATAACCCAGGTTTTGCAAACATCTGTCCGCAGCTTTTGCCCCTTTGCCGACGCCCAGATAGATCCTCACATAATGATCTGTGACATGCGTTAGCAGCGGCTGCATGCTCTTGTCCTGGCGGGCCAGTTCTCTGGCCACCAGGCCCAGAAGAATGCGCGCCCCCATTTCCCGGTGGTAAGAGGTGCGCAGAGGCACTGCCATATATTTTCGGATGCCGCTCATGAGATGGGCCCCGCAGAGGGGGGCGGTGTCGGTGGCTGTGATGAACAAATACTCCCGAGCGGATCGGCTGGCGGCAGAAAGATAAGAGGAGGGCGAGCCGAAGGGGTCCAGATCGACTGCCTGGAAGTGCCTCTCATGCAGCAGGACATTGGCATTGAGGCAGGTGACGCTCGCAGTAAGCGCATTTCGGGCCAGGTTCTTCTCCATCAGCAGGCAGGCCTCTTGGCTGATATCATTGAGGCTCACCGCCTCCACCTGGGCCTCTTTGGCCACGCGCATGCCGCGGATGCCGCTGGCGGCCAGGGCATCCAGATACTCGGAGATGCCCAGGCTCCTGGTCATGGCTACATTGATATCGCGGTTGAGAAGCATCCTGGGATTGTAGAAGGCGCCCTCTGTCTCGAAGGTAATAGCGCCCTCTGTGATCAGTTCCATATCTGCTCAAGAGTGCCAGGAGAGGATTTAATCCTTGCCGCAGAGACCTTCCAGCCATAGCAGAAAAAGAAATAAATGGAAGAAATAAAATCCTATCGTTATAGTTTAATCTCTTTCTGGAAAGGCGGCGCGCTGGGATCGAAGCTATCTTGAATAGCTGAGTCGGACCATTTGGGAGGAGAACTGCGAGCTTTGCGGGATATCACCACCACTCCATCCGCTACTGCTGTGGTAGGAATGCTTTCCACAGCCGCAGGGAACAGCGCGTATTTTGCCACCTCCGCTATTATTGCCGTATAATTGCTGCCGCTTTCATGAAAAGGCTGGAGCAGGGGCCGGCGATCGAGAGACAGGGACTCGGGTCCCGGAAGGGCGTAGGGCTCTTCGCCTATGCCGTCACCGTCCATATCCCCGCCTCGGTAGTCACTGTAGTAGTTCCCGATGCTGGTATTCCAGATATTAAGGCTGGTATTCTCATAGGCATTGATGTCGTTTCTGTAGAAGTTGTTGCCGAAGATGAGATTGTTTCTGTTCTCATTGAGCCTTATGCCGTGCCTATTGTCGGAGGCATTGTTGCTGTAGACGGCATTGTACTGGCAGCCCCGGGAGAGCTCCAGGCCATTGAAATTGCCTGTGGCCCTGTTCCTGGCCAGCAGGTTATAGCTGCTGTTCTCCTGCAGGCTGATGCCTATGCCAAAGCCGGTCACAATATCGCTGCGGCTGTTGTCTTCGGCCACATTGTCTGTGATATTGTTGTAGTTGGAGCTGTCTGTGACCAGGATCCCATATTCGTTGTGATCTGCGCTGTTTGCTCTCACCTGACAGTGGGATGCAGTCCAAAGGGCCAGGCCAAAGGTGTTCTGGGAGAGAAGGTTACCGGATACGTTTCCCTCCTCAGACTCCTTGAGAAGGATGCCCCCGTTGGTGTTGCCAACCACGCTATTATTATAAATCTCTATATCAGAAGAGCCCTCAACATCCAGGCCGTATTTCCTGCAGTTGGCCAGACGACAGGCAGTTACAAGTATCTCGCTGCTTTGAAGTATGGATGCCCCAATATCGCAGCCATCCATGGTTGTATTCTGGAGGGTAAGCCCCCTCACATTCTCCGCAGATAATCCCACCTGAGCCCCGAAGACACTGCAATTTTTTATAGAAACGTCGTTGCCTTTCACCACTATGGCCGAGTTGGCATCATCCAGACCGGCATTTGCCGCAGCCGCCGGATTTTGCATATAATAACTGAACTTGGCGGTGCTGTCTTTTGCCACGCCCCGGATGGCAAAGCCAGAAATCGTAACTCCATCGCTCAGTACCTTGATGGCCGGCTTTTGCATAGCCGCGGAGACTGCGGGACTGTCCTGCCCCTCTATGGTCAGGGGCCGGTCCACCACAAAGCTATTGGCCTCTCCTGCCGTAACCAGAACCATATCCCCCGGCTGGGCCGAGTCTATGGCGCTCTGGACGTCTCTGCCGGCCTGAATGACATCAGCCTCTGCGGGCAGGACTGCGCAGAAGAAGAGCAAAAATGTCAACAAGGCAAAACTGATGGAGATCTTGTCGCTGTGTCTCAAGGCCGTTTTCTTCTCTTCAGTGCCTGAAGTGGCGCATGCCGGTGAAGACCATGGCCATGCTGTGCTCATTGGCAGCATCTATCACCTCTGCATCCCGTATCGATCCGCCGGGATGAATCACTGCGCTCGCTCCGGCCTGGAAGGTCTGGTCCAGTCCGTCCCGGAAGGGGAAGAACGAGTCCGTGGCCGCCACAGTCCCCCGAGTGGAGAGGCCGTGCTCCTCCGCCTTCTCCGCTCCAAAGCGGGCTGAGTCCACCCGGCTCACCTGGCCGGATCCGATGCCTATGGTCTGGCAGTCAGTGGTGTAGACCAGGGCATTGGACTTGACATACTTGGAGACCTTCCAGGCGAATCGCAGAGCTTTGCTCTCACTGTCCGTGGGCTGCCTTCTGGTAACCACCTTCCATTCTTTGATATCCCCGGTATCATAATCCTGAAGCATCATACCCCCGAAGATGTTCTTCTGGTAGAAGCTCCGGTAGAGCTCTTCTTTTCTGGCCAGAAGATCACCGATGTCCAGAATCCTGCGGTTGGGCTTCTTCTCCGTGAGAATTCGCAGCGCCTCCGGATCATATCCCGGCGCCAGCAGCACCTCCACAAAGCTGTCGCCAATAGCCCGAGCTGTTTCCACGTCCACAGGCCGGCTGAATC
>Ga0105103_10001452_pt1 | contig 13056 bp, 12 predicted proteins | sample PPLLaktember2015_2_FD_79107 | JGI IMG/M metagenome (GOLD analysis project Ga0105103, IMG submission 79107) | Freshwater sediment microbial communities from Prairie Pothole Lake near Jamestown, North Dakota, USA - PPLs Lake P7 Core (6) Depth... | ecosystem: Environmental > Aquatic > Freshwater >...
GAGGGCACGCCGCTGGTCGTGATCGCGGGCAAGGAGTACGGCACGGGCTCGTCGCGCGACTGGGCGGCGAAGGGCACCATGCTGCTCGGCGTGCGCACCGTGATCGCGGAGAGCTTCGAGCGCATCCACCGCTCCAACCTGATCGGCATGGGCGTGCTGCCCCTGCAGTTCAAGGACGGAGAGAGCGCGCAGGCGCTGGGACTCACCGGCACGGAGAGCTTCGAGATCATCGGACTCAACGGGGGTGCCGCGAAGATGGTCACCGTCGTTGCGACACCTCCCTCGGGCGCGCCAGTCCGGTTCGAGGCGCGCGTGCGCATCGACACGCCCAAGGAGCGCGAGTACTACCAGCACGGCGGCATCCTGCATTACGTGCTGCGGCAGCTCGCGGGCGCGAGCCAGGCGGCCTGAAGCCGGCTCGGCTTCGGGATCGAGGTCAGGGGATGGTCCTCAGCCACTCCCCTGCCCCTTCACCCGAGCTGATCGGGTCCGCCGCCGCGGCCATTGCCCGGGCGCGGCATGTCTTCGTCCTGACGGGCGCGGGAATCTCCGCGGAGAGCGGCATACCGACTTTTCGCGATGCCCAGGAAGGTCTCTGGGCCCGCTATGACCCGTTCGACCTCGCCACGCCCGAAGGTTTCGAGCGCGACCCGGAACTCGTCTGGCGGTGGTACGAGTGGCGGCGTGAGCTCATCCGCCACGCCCTGCCCAACGCAGGTCACCACGCGCTCGCCACGCTCGTCCACCGGGTTCCCCGCCTGACGCTGGTCACGCAGAACGTGGACGGGCTGCACCAACGGGCCGGAAGCACCGGCGTGATCGAGTACCACGGCAACATCCTGCGTGACCGCTGCACCGTGGAGCAGGTCGTCGTCGAGAGATCCCGCGATGCAAGCGGCGGGTTGCCGCGCTGCCTCGGTTGCGGTGGGCTGCTTCGGCCGGACGTCGTGTGGTTCGGCGAAATGATACCCCGTGAGGCGCTTTTGTCTGCAGAGGCCGCGGCCGAGGACTGCGACGTGTTCCTCTCGATTGGGACCTCCTCGCTGGTCTATCCGGCCGCCGGGCTCGCACAGGCCGCGCTCCGCCGTGGCGCCACCGTGATCGAGATCAACCCCGGCCCCACGGATTTGAGCCCGCGAGCCAATCTCGTGCTGCGCGGACCGTCGGGTGTGCTGCTGCCGGCCGTACTCGGGTTCCTCGCCCAGGCACCCGGCATCGGGCCCGTGGATCCGTGACAGTCACGGCTGCCACAAATCCGCCCCTGACCCGGTCAACTCGACAGACACCGTATCCTCGCTCGATGCGAACACGCCAGGATGAAGACGCCAAAGCTGCCACCGTTACCGCCGTCGGAGATCACGCCGCCGGAGCGGTATTTCAGTCGCCGGGAGATCATGGCTGGGCTCGCCGGGGGCGCCGCCCTGGCGATCGGCCCGACGGCCGCCGGCGAGGCGGTGCGGCTCAAGCACTCGAAGAACGCCCGCTTCAGTGCTTCCGATCCGCCGAGTTCACGTAAGGACATCACGACCTACAACAACTTCTACGAGTTCTGCACCAACAAGGCCGACCCGGCGCGCCTCGATGGCCGCTTCCGGCCGACGTCGCGCGCACGGTACGTTGCCTTCAAGACCGTGCTGAGGCCGGAGGAGATGCCGGGCCAGCGCGTCCCCGTGCTGCGCTGGCCCTACGTCGAGGGGCTGCGGATGGACGAGGCCGTGCATCCGCTCACGATCCTGGCCGTGAGCCTGTACGGCGAGGTGCTGCCCAACCAGAACGGTGCGCCCTTGCGGCTCGTCGTGCCGTGGAAGTACGGGTTCAAGAGCATCAAGTCCATCGTCGAGATCCGCTTTACCGAGCGACAGCCGCCGAGGTCCTGGAACATCTCCGCGCCGCAGGAATACGGCTTCTACGCGAACGTGAATCCCGCGGTGGACCACCCTCGCTGGAGCCAGGCCCGCGAGCATCGCATCGGCAGCGGCGTATTCGCGCCCCGGGTGCCGACGGCCCTCGCCTCGCGCTGAGTCCTCAGGCCGCGGTGTTGCGCAGCTTGATCCAGGTGTGTGCGAACACCGCGCCGAGGATCACCGCGACGCCGAGGTAGAACCACGTCGTGAGTTCCCGCTGTTCCCCGAGCAGCACGATGGCCAACAGGATCGCGTAGACCGGCTCGAGGCTCACGGCCAGCTGGGCCATGAACGCACTGGTGTGGCGCAGCGCCCGCAGCGCGAGCGCGAACGGCAGCAACGTGCAGCCGAGCGACAGCGCGGCGAGCAGCCACGCGTCGCGCGGCCCGGGGACCGTGACCCAGGGCCCCTGCCCCTGCCAGATCAGCGCCACCACCGTGAGAAACGCCGTTCCGGCGGCCAGTTCCACGCCGGTGACGAGCAGCGGGCTGGCGCGCTCGACGTAGCGCTTGTTCAGCGCCCCGAAGATGGCCACCAGGAACGCGGACAGGACGCCGACGGCGAGGCCGAGCTGCATGCCCCCCGGCGTGCCGCCGACCACCAGCACCACGCCCGGCAGCGCGACCAGCCCCACGACGAGTTCCCGGGCGTCGAACGGACGGCGTGCGATCCATGGCTCGATCAGCGCGAGGAACAGCGGCGCCACGGCCATGGTGGTGGCGGCCACGGACGCGTTCGCGAGCTTGATGGCTCCGTAGAACGTGAGCCAGTGCAGCGCCACGACGACACCGATGCCTGCGAATGCGGCGAGCGTGCGCGGCGGGATGGCACGCAGTTCTCGCCACAGCGGCGGCCAGGCCAGCAGCACGGCGACGACGATCAGCATGCGCCACCAGACGAGCTCGAGCGCAGGCAGGCTGATCAGCTTGCCCAGGATCGCGGTGAAGCCCCACAGCAGCACGCAGAAGTGGATCTGCAGCAGCGCCTTGCGTTCGGGTGTCACGGTTATCGGACCCCGATCCGGGGCGGTCAGTGCGAAACGCTCGTCGTCTCGCGCTTGCGGATCTGCTCCTGCACCATCTCGAGCGCCGTCTTCTCGCAGGGCGGCAGGTCGACGTCGGTCGTTCCCTTGGGCGTGACGCGCTCGCCCCAGCGGACGAAGTGCGCACAGAACGTGAGCCCCGCACCGAAGGCCGGCAGCAGGATCCGTCCGCCCGGCTTCACGCGGCCTTCCTCGATCGCCTCGACGAGTGCGACCGGCACGGTTCCTGCGGACATGTTGCCGTAGCGGTGCACGTTGACGAAGACCCGCTCCATCGGGACCCCGGCCCGCTTCGCCACCGCCTCGATGATGCGCAGGTTGGCCTGGTGAGGTACGACGAGGTCGATGTCGTCGGGACTCATGTGGCGGGCCGCGAGCACGTCGGCGCAGGCGCCCGACATGCCGATCACCGCCCGCTTGAAAATTTCCTGGCCCTCGAAGATCCAGTCGGTCTTACCGAAGACGCGCGTGAAGTTGGCGTAGCGGGTCCCCATGCCCTCCACGACCAGCGTGCCGCGCGCGTCGCTGTCGCACCCAAGGCGCTCGGCCAGCAGGCCTTCCTCGCGGTCGGTGGCCTGCAGCACGACCGCCGCACAGCCGTCGCCGAACAATACGGAGACGCCGCGGTTGCTCCAATCCATGAAGGCACTGATCAGTTCGCCGCCCACCACGACCGCGTTGCGCACGACGCCCGTACGGATCAGCGCATTGGCGGTACTGAGCGCATAGAGGAAGCTCGTGCAGGCGGTGTTGACGTCCATGGACGCCGCCTTCTTGGCACCGAGCCGCACCTGCAGTCCAGAGGCCTGGTTCGGCACCTGGTCGTCGAAGCTGCAGGTGCCGAACACGATCAGCTCCACGTCCGCCGGATCGAGGCCTGCGCACGCGAGCGCCCGCATCGCCGCGACGTAGCCGAGTTCCTCGAGCGGCACGTGCGACACCCGCCGCTCGCGGATGCCCGTGCGACTGGTGATCCACTCGTCGTTGGTGTCGAGGAACGTGGCGAGGTCGGCGTTGGTCAGTACGGCCGGCGGCATGCACTTGCCCCAGCCGGTAATGGCGGCGTAGGTCACCGTCGGGATCTCCGCAATTCGGTAGTCCGCCACTTTACCAGCTTCGCCGCTTAATCACGGCCGCAGGCCCCTGCGCGCTGCACGGCTCGCCGCGGCTCAAACCCCCTGTGCCGGGATTGGCGGGAAGTCGCCGGCCTTGACGAGCATGCCGGGCACCGGACGACCGAGTTGCTCCTGCAGCCAACGGCCGCTCGAGATCGCCGCGGCGAGCGAGATCCCGGTCTCGTAACCCGAGCGTTGCAGCATGTAGAGCAGGTCCTCGGTCGGAATGTTGCCCGTCGCCGCGGGGGCGAACGGACAGCCACCGATGCCGCCCAGGCTCGCGTCCAGCGTCGTGACGCCTGCCTGCACCGCGGCGAAGGCATTGGCGAGCCCGGTGTTGCGTGTGTTGTGGAAGTGGCAGCGCAACGCGACGGCCGGCACCGCTTCGCGGACGCGGCCGACGAGTTCGATCACCTGGGCCGGCACGCCGACGCCGATGGTATCGGCGAGCGCGATTTCGAACGGCTCGGCCTCGGCCAGGCGGCGCGCGATATCGACGACCCGCTGCACCGACACCTCGCCCTCGAACGGGCAGCCAAAGGCGGCGGACACGGTGACCTGGGAGCGGATGCCCGAACGCCTGGCGGCGGCTGCGATGTCCAGCCATGCCGCGATGGATTCCTCGGTCGCGACGCCCTGGTTACGCCGGTTGAAGGTGTCGCTCGCGACCACCGCCATTCCGATCTCGTTGCAGCCCGCCGCCGCCGCGCGTTCGAATCCGCGGCGGTTCAGCACGAGCCCGATGTAGCGCACGCCCGGCCGTCGCGGCAGGCCCGCGAGCACGGCTTCCGCGTCGGCCATCTGCGGCACGCGCTTCGGATTCACGAAGCTCGTCACCTCCACGCGCCGCACGCCGGCCGCGATCGCGCGCTCGATGAACTCGATCTTGGTCGCGGTCGGCAGCACGCCGGGCTCGCTCTGCAGCCCGTCGCGCGGACCGACCTCGACGATGTCGATGCGCTTGCTCGCCGGCATGATCTCCCGCGCCTCCGCGGGCCGAGGATACAAGGGCGGACTCGTGGATCCAATCCGCACCGTCACGGGTGCGTGGCAGGCGGGTGAGCCGATCGAACTGATCGAGTCCCACGCGGTCTGAGCCACGATAGAATAGCCAATCGAGCGCCCCCAACCCGGCGCGTGAGGATGACCATGAAGAAGGCAAACCTGGTTCTGGCAGCCGCGCTGGCAGCTGCAGGCGTCACGAGCGTCGTCACGGGCCTGCTGACGCCGGCGACGGCAGTCGCCCAAGCGGCGCCGCAAAAGCAAGCGGCGGCGCAGAAGATCGGCGCCAAGATGCTGAAGCCGCTCAAGGCCGCGCAGGAATCGATCGGTGCCAAGAACTGGGACGCGGCCATCGCCAGCCTCACCGAGGCCCAGGCCATCGAGCCGAAGACGCCTTACGAGGCGTTCATGGTGGACGAACTCGGCTGGTACGCCCGCCTGCAGACCAAGGACTACAAGGGTGCCGAGGAAGCTCTCGCACGCGCCGTGGCCTCGGGCTTCGTGCCGGAGGCCGACGTGCCCCAGCGCAACAAGGCGCTGGCGCAGATCAATTACCAGTTGCAGGACTACGCGAAGGCCGTGGAGTACGGAAACAAGTACCTCGCCGCGGCACCGGGCAGCGCCGACATCGGCGCGCTGGTCGCGCAGGGCAAGTACCTGCAGGAGGATTACGCTGGTGCGCGCACAACCGTGGACCAGATCACGACCGGCCAGGCGAAGCCGGACGAGCAGCTGCTCCTGATCGGGCTGCGCAGCAACTACGAACTCAAGGACCGGCCGGGCACGGTGCGCAGCCTCGAGGCGCTGGTCCGTCACTACCCGGCCACCAAGTACTGGGAAGACCTGCTGAACAACCAGCTGTACGAGACGAAGACCGATCGCGACCTGCGCGCCCTCTACCGGCTGATCGCAGATACGAAGACCATGGACCGGCCCGACGAGTATTCCGAAGCGGCCGCCACGCTCATGAGCGGCGGTTTTCCGACGGAGGCCAAGCAGCTGCTCGAGCAAGGCGTCTCGGCCGGCGCATTCCAGGGCGAGTCGCTCGTCCGCGCCCAGGCCGACTTGGCGCGGGCACGCTCGGGTGCCGAGGCGGACCGCAAGGAACTTCCTGGCGCCGACCAGGCCCTCGCCGCCGCCAAGTCGGGGAACGAGATGGTCGCGATGGGCAAGCTGTTCTTCAGCGTCGGCGAGTACGGCAAGGCCGCGGACGCAATCCAGAAGGGCCTCGCCAAGGGCGGCGTCTCGGACGCGGACGACGCCAATATGCTGGCCGGCATCGCGCATACGCGTGCCGGGAAGTCCACCGAGGCACTCGCCGCCTTCGACGCCGTCAAGGACCCGAAGCTCGCCGAAGTTGCTCGCCTGTGGAAGCTCCGCGTGGAGACGTCGGGGGCGTCGGCGAGCTGACCGCCGAGCTGCCCGCGCGGCCACGCCGCGCAACGAACGAGGCCGCCGGGGTTGCAACCACGGCGGCCTCTTCGTTTGTGCGCAGCGCCCCGGAGAGCGGGCGGGCTCAGCGGATGCGCAGCTTCCAGAGGCGGGCGACTTCCGCGAACTTGGGGTCCTTAACGGCATCGAACGCCTTGACGGCCTCGGCCTTCTTGCCGAGGCGCACCAGCGCGATCCCCAGTTCCATGTTGGCGTCGTCCACGTCGCCGAGGCCCGGCAGCGTGAGCGCCTTGCGCATGGCATCGGCCGCCTCGGCGTATTTTCCGGCACTGAAATACAGCTTGCCCACCTTGTACGCGGCGTCACCTGTCTTGGCCGCGGAGAGCGCCGCGCCCGCACCGGCGAGCGCCTTGCGATCCTCGTCGGCCTTGCGCTTGGCCGTGTCCCGCGTCCGCGTGGCGCGCGTCAGCTCCTCGCCGCTGAAGAGACCCGCCGCGAGGCCCTTGTCCATGATGCGCTCGGCCTCGATCGAGGATCCGCCGACGTACAGCGCCTGCGCCATGTCGAGGTACTGGCGCGACTTGGTCAACGAGCCCACGTCCTCGGAGAGCCGGTAGAGCGCCAGCAGTTCGTGGTCGTGGTTCGTCTGCTCGATGTAACCGTCGAGGAGGCGGTCCCAGGTATCCGGGCTCGGGTAGTAGGTGAGCAGCTGCTCCAGGGCGGCCGAGGTGCCGGCGGCGTCCTTGAGCTCGTAGTTGGAACGCAGCAGGAGCTGCAGGAGGTCCTCGCTGGGCTTCTGTCCGGGCTTGATCAGCCGGTTGGCCGCGGCAACCGCCGATTTATAGTCCTTCTGCTGGAAGTGCGACTGCGCGACCAGCATTTGCGCCTCCTGGTCGTTCGGCGCCGATTTCAGGTACTGGTTCGCGGCCTGGGCGGCCTTCGGGTAGTTGCCGGCCCGGAAATAAAGCTGGGCCAACGTCTTGGTGCGTTGGGCGCGCTCACCCGCCGGCATCTGCCCGGATGCGATCTGCTGCTCCAGCAGGCGGGCCGCATCGGCGTTTCGGCCCTGCTGCAGGTACACGTACCAGAGCAGCTCGTTGATCTTGTAGTCCTCGAAAGCCGTTCGCGGCTGGACGGCCTGGGCTTCCTTGATCTTTGCCAGTGCGCCGTTCCAGTTCTTCTTCTGCACGGCTTCCTGCGCAGCTTTGAGCGGTACGCCCACCTTGGGGCCGATCTTCTGCTGGGCCTCCGCCACGGAGGGCGCGAGCAGCCCGGCCGTCAATCCGGCCGCCCCGGTGAACGCCAATACTGCAGTCAGTAACCAGGTCGCCTTCATGATCGATCTGCCTCGAAGCGGGACCACCCGCCCCCTTTAATGTGTAAAAAGCCGCGGGGGCAGACGCCCCGGCAGCCTGGTCTGTTGGCCGGACGCGTGGTCCCGCCCGGCGCTACATGAATTGTTCGTTTCCGACGAACCCGATCTTGCGCATGCCGTTGCGCTGTGCCGACGCGAGCACGCGGGCCACGACGTCGTATTTCGCGCGCTTGCTCGGCCGGATGTGCAGTTCCGGCTGCGGCTCGACAGATGCTTCGCGCCGGAAGTAGCTCTCCAGCGCCTCGATCTCGACCGGCGTCCCGTTCCACAGCACCGTGCCGTCGAAATCGATCTCCAGGTTGATCACGATGGGCTCGGCGCTCGACGGCGCGTTGGTCGCCCGCGGCATGTCGAGCTTGACCGCGTGCGTCATCACCGGGATGGTGATGATGAACATGATCAGCAGCACGAGCATGACGTCGATCAACGGCGTCATGTTGATGTCCATCATCGGCTCGTCGTCGCCACCGCCGATACTCATTCCCATGCGAGTCTCTCCTCGATGCCCGGTTGGCTACGGTGAGCGGGCCAGGGCTCGGTCGGGCTCGGTAATGAACCCGACCTTCTGGATCCCGCCTCGCTGGCAGGTCACGATGACGCGTCCGATGTGCTCATAGGCCGTATTGCGGTCTCCCCGCACGTGGACCTCGGGCTGCGGGTCGAGCACCGCGATCTGCTTGATGCGTTCGAGCAGCGCGTCCTGGGAAGGCAACTGGGCCGTGTTCCAGAAAATGTTGCCGTCCACGTCCACCGCGATGTTGATGTTCTCGGGCTTGGTCTGCGTCGGGATGTTCGCGGCCTGCGGCAGGTCCACCTTCACCGATTGCGTGATCACCGGAATCGTGATCAGGAACAGGATGAGCAGCACCAGCATCACATCGACGAGCGGCGTCGTATTGATCTCCGACATCGGCTTTTCGTCGTCGGGCTCACCGCCGCCGGACGAGATTGACATTGACATCCCGCTTGCCTCCGGCCGCGCCTTGCGCGACCTACTTCTTGACGCCCGAAATGACCTGCGGGCTCGAGCCTTCCACGCGCGAGCCGCTCACGATGACCTGCTCGAGGTCGTTGGCGAACAGCTTCACGCGTTCCATGATCAGCTTGTTGCGGCCGAGCAGGTAGTTGTAGCCGAGCACCGCCGGCACCGCGACCGCGAGACCGATGGCGGTCATGATCAATGCCTCGCCGACCGGACCGGCCACCTTGTCGATACTGGCCTGGCCGGCGACGCCGATGGCAACGAGCGCGTGGTAGATGCCCCAGACCGTCCCGAACAGGCCGATGAACGGTGCGGTGGAACCGGTCGTGGCGAGGAACGGCAGCTGGGTCTGCAGCGCACTGCCAATGCGGGCCACGCCGCGCGCGATGACGTTGTCGATCCACTCGTGCAGCGGGACCTGCTGGGTCATGCGGGTGTCATGGTGCCCTGCGGCGTCGATCGCCTCAGACGCGATGGCCTTGAAGATGTTGCCCTTGCCCGTGAGCTTGGTCACGCCGTTCTTGATGTTGTCGGCGGCCCAGAAATTCTTCTCGGCCTCCGCGGCCTGCTTGAGCAGACGGCGCTGTTCCCACCACTTCGTGAAGATGATGAACCAGGAGTACGCAGACATGATCGCCAGCAGGATCAGAACGCCTTTGGCGATGAAATCACCCTGCGCCCACAGGGCCTGGAGTCCGTACGGGTTGTCGACAACGACGCTATCAGTGGCCATGGGGGTGTGTTCCTCTAACGAAACGGTTGCGTGTCTGGGGTGATCGGTTGATGTCGGAGGCGGTCTGAGGTCAATCGGTCAGGCGGAACGTGACCGCAAACGTGTGCCACATGGAAACGGCCTTGCCGTCCTCCTTGCCCGGGACGAAGCGCCAGTTGCGCTGCACTTCCTTGACCGCGGCCTCGTCGAGCTTCGGGAAGCCGCTGCTCTTGGCGACTTCGACCTGTCCGGCACGCCCGCCCTCGGTGACGAATACTTTGAGTGTGACCGTGCCCTCCTCGCCCGCACGCCGTGCGGCCGGGGGGTACTCGGGCTGGGTGATGCGTGCGCCGCGTCCCTGGGTGGATGGCGGCGTCCGCACGACCGGCCGCTCGACGGGCTTCGGCGCGGCAACGGGCGGCGGGGGCGCGGCCACGGGACGCTCGCTCGTGACGTTGCTGATCGCAGTGGTCGGACCGGAGGCGACCGGGATGTCGATCGAAATCTCCGGCGGCGGCACGTACGGGGGGGGCGTATCGAATTCCGGGGGTGGCGGAGGCGGCTCGCTCTCGTCTTCGGGGAGTTCCTCAATCAACCGGGTCTCGACAGGTCCGAGCACGACCTCGACCATCTTCTTGCCCAGCCCCGAGGCCAGGACCCACACGAACAGCACGTGGATGACAACCACCAGCGCAAAAGCCGCCATGCGCTTGCTGTTCTTGGCCGGATCGTCGATCGAGTACGAGTAAGCCACACACCCTCCACTGCCGTGGGGTCGATTCGTTGTTCACGGCCGCTGGACCACGGCCTCATGCAGCCCCATGACCGACACTAGCAAGAGCGGCCTGCGACTCGCAACCCTTCCCCCGAGCCGGGCCGCGACTTTACCGACGTGGGCCCTTCAAGACAATAGCCGTGCAGCCCCCCGACGCGCTCGAGCGCGCATCAATCGGTGGCCACCAGCCGACGATCCGTCACTGCGCCCAGGGACGCGCTGCTCACCAGCGCCGCGTATTTCGCGAGCACCCCGCGCGTCGCATAGGGCACGGGCGCAGACCAGCGCTTCCGGCGTTCGGCCAATTCAGTGTCATCCACATGCAATGTGATCGTGCGCGCGCGCGTGTCTATGCTGATGCGGTCGCCGTCGCGGACCAGTGCCAGCGGGCCTCCGACGGCGGCCTCGGGAGCGACGTGCCCGACCACGAACCCGTGGCTGCCGCCCGAAAAACGCCCGTCCGTCACGAGTGCGACCCGGTCGCCGAGTCCCTTGCCCATGATCGCGGCGGTCGGGCTGAGCATCTCGCGCATGCCCGGTCCGCCGCGCGGCCCCTCGTAGCGCACCACGAGCACGTCCCCCGCCACGACGGTGCCGTCGAGGATCGCCTGCAGCGTCGCCTCCTCGCCGTCGAAGACGCGGGCGCGTCCTTCGAACTCCAGGCCCTCCTTGCCGCTGATCTTGGCCACCGCACCCTCCGGGGCGAGATTGCCGTACAGCACGACCAGGTGACTCTCCGCCTTGAGCGGGTCGGACAGCGGGCGAACGATTCGCTGCGCCGCGGGGTACGGCTTCACCCGCTGCAGGTTCTGCGCCAGCGTTCGGCCGGTGACCGTCAGGCAACCGCCGTGCAGCAAGCCGGCGTCGAGCAGCAACTTCATCAGGGGCTGGATGCCGCCGATTCGGATCAGCTCCGACATCGAGTAGCGCCCGCTCGGACGCAGATCCGCCAGCACGGGCACCCGGGCGCCGATGCGGGTGAAGTCGTCCAGAGCGAGGGGCACGTCGGCGGCGTATGCCATGGCGAGCAGGTGCAGCACGGCATTGGTGGAGCCGGCGAGCGCGATGGTGGTCACGATCGCATTCTCGAAGGCTTCGCGGCACAGGATGTCCGACGGCTTGATCCCGCGGCGGACCAGCTGTAGCGCGGCGCGCCCGGCGCGCTCCGCGTCGAGGCGCTTGGTGCGCGAGACTGCCTCCTGCGCCGAGCTGTTGGCGAGGCTCATCCCGAGCGCCTCGATCGCGGACGCCATGGTGTTCGCGGTGTACATTCCGCCGCAGCTGCCGGGCCCCGGAATGGCGGTGCGTTCCACCTCGCGCAGTCCCCGTTCGGAAATCGCGCCGCGCGCGTGGGCACCCACGGCCTCGAAGACCGAGATGATGTCGCGGCGCTCGGCGCCCGGGCGGATCGTCCCGCCGTAGACGAACACGGCCGGACGGTCGAGCCGCGCGATGGCCATCATGCAGCCGGGCATGTTCTTGTCGCAGCCGCCGATCGCAACGAGGCCGTCGAAGCCCTGCGCCCCGACGACGGTCTCGATGGAGTCGGCGATCACCTCTCGAGACACGAGGGAATAGCGCATTCCCGGCGTGCCCATCGAGATGCCGTCCGAGACCGTGATGGTTCCGAACACCGTCGCCTTGCCGCCGGCGCCCTCCACCCCCCGGACCGCCGCCTCCGCCAGGCGGTCGATGTGCATGTTGCAGGGCGTGAGCGTACTCCAGGTCGAGGCGATGCCGATCTGGGAGCGGCGGAAATCGCGGTCGTCAAACCCAGTGGCGCGCAGCATCGCGCGGCTCGGCGTCTGCTTGACCCCGTCGAACACGACGCGGGAATGCGGGCGCGGATCGACCTTGGGCTTGGGCATGCGGGTCACCTCGGAAGAGTGCGATATTGTGCCGGATTTCGCAGTCCGGATCCGGGCGCGCCCGTCACCGCGGCCGCGCTCACGCCCTCGGCGGGTGGCTCGCGACCGACGCGCGCATCGCGGTGAACTGCCACGCCCCGAGGGCGATCAGTGCCACCGGCAGCAACATCGCCCACGCCTCGACTCCGGGGCGTGCCCGCTGCAGCCCGTAATAGGCCAGGATCGCGAGCGGTGGGGCCACCAGCCCGCGCAACCCGGTCAGCGTGACGTGCAGCGCCATGTAGCGGGTTTCCTCCCCGCGGGGCGCGAAGTCGTTGTGGCCGAGCGACCAGCCGAGACTGCCCGCGGCCAGCGAGACTCCCATGAGCAGGGCCCCGGGCCACAGCAGCACTGGTCGGCCGGAGAGGATCGCGATCGCGAGCAGCACCGCGCCCGCCACCGCGATCCAGGCGTGTACCGAGCGGTAGACGATGACGTGGTGCCGGTCGAGGAACCGCGCCCACGGCTGGATCGCTACCGGCATGACCAGGATCGGCAACGCGGCGGTGATGGCGATCTGGACCATCTCGGAGGCGCGCAGGACATCGTCGATGCACACGACCAGCAGCGGCGTCAGCATCAGGTGGCCCGCGCCGAACACCGACATGGCGAGCATGTACCTTCGAAAAGTCGCATCCCTCGCCAGCAGCTGCCGGATGCCCGCGAGGTCGAAGCGGGCGCCGTCGCGCACCCGCGCGAGTTCATCCGTCAGCAGCCGTTGCTCCTGGCGGACCCGGAAGCGGCCGAACGCCACGCTGCCGGCGAGTCCCGCGGCCGCTGCCGCCAGGATCGCCGCCCGGTACCACGGGTCGTCGTGCTCGAGCAGCCAGCCGAGCAGCAGGCCCGAGCC
>Ga0105103_10001454_pt1 | contig 13053 bp, 11 predicted proteins | sample PPLLaktember2015_2_FD_79107 | JGI IMG/M metagenome (GOLD analysis project Ga0105103, IMG submission 79107) | Freshwater sediment microbial communities from Prairie Pothole Lake near Jamestown, North Dakota, USA - PPLs Lake P7 Core (6) Depth... | ecosystem: Environmental > Aquatic > Freshwater >...
GTTCAGCCAGAGAGTTTATCAGGCTACGTTCTTCTTTCAGGAATGGACCTTCTCCGCATTCAGGTCGTTTTTCAAGATAGAAGACATCTAAAGAGCCCGTCTTCTTGTCCTTTACAGTAATTCTTGAGGATTGCCTCCACCGTGTTTCCTTAAATCGTTCGCTAACAAAGACCTGGTCGCCTATCTTAATCCTGGCACAGGTAATCTCTGGATACTGCCATGCCGGGGGGATTACCTCAACGATATCACTTAAGGCCTTATCCAGCGAGCTTCCATGTTTCTCTACGAGGTTCGACATGGCATAGAGGCATCGCAGTTCTTTGACACGCTCGCCAAGGGCGTGGGTCTTCCTCTGCATAGCCTCCTTCATCTCTTTGAGCTTTTTCTCTGAAGCGCGAAGCCTTCTGACCTCGCTCTTGAGCCCCACCAGCTCTTCCCTAAGCTTCTCTATCAATTGATTGTGATTATTCATGCAGCATTTCTTGCTCTAATCGAAAGATATCATAATTGATTGGAAAACAAAAGTGTCGGCCCCCCATCATCGCATGGGGATGCATATCAATCTGCCGCTTGAGTAATCAGATGAGAATTGAAGTGTTCACGGTTTTACGCTTCGGCTTCCCACTCCTCATTCATTTCCAAAGCATTACCTGCAAGAATGGAAAGCTTAATCGCCCCGATGGTGCGATAGACTTCATCCGGATTTCGCCTTTTTCCATCAACGGTGAGAAGGTGATCTTCTATCGAAATGCCGAAGAGACTTTCATTCTCCTGTAAGTAGGGAAGGATAAGGTTCCAATCTCGTTCGCTGAATGGTGATATCTGGCCACCATTCAACTGTTCCGGTACAATCTTTTCATAAGGATCGCGAACGAATATAGCCCCTCCTGAGGCAAGGGAAAATAGGTTTGATCCCGGGTATGGTATATCAAGAGGTACCACCTGGCCGTCTTCATCGAAGGTCATCCCGTTGAGAATTACAAAGCCTCCTCCATTGTAGGGATCCCCAGCCATAAATGACTCGGCAAGAAAGTCCAGTGCAGTTCCGTTTATGACAACCCGCGGTCTTCCAGCAGCATTAATGAGGGGACGACCTGCTGCATTTCCCAGGACATAGACCTCTCCGCCTTTGGCGCCATACATAAAGGTCTGGCCGACATCTCCGTATACGACAAGCTTTCCGCTCTTCAATATCTGGCCAAGCTGGTCCTGGGCATTGCCATGGACATACATTTCCATCCCATCTATACCGGACGCCAGGTAATCTCCTGTTGAACCATACGCATCGATCCTTGCCCCACCAGTCTTAGGACCAAAACTGCAGCCAAGAAAACGTTGACCTCGATGGCCGAAGCAGATAAATCGCCTCCAGCCACGTCGATAGGCCTCAGAAATTAAATGGGCAAAAGACTCATCACCTTCTGGAGGAAATTGACTTGCATCAGCAACGAGAATCTTTTCGTTTACGTTGGGTGATCTAAGCTTGCCTCGGGATATGAAATCGATTCTGCCATATTCCTCGTTTTGATTTTGATCAAGGAGATCGATTCCTCGAAAGATGGAATCGAGGCTGTTCGACAACATCTGCAATAGGGAACGACGTCGCTTGTTGCCAGTTGAATAACGACGATCAAGAAGAGTCGTCAGAAGCTCAATGACAGATCCTTTTAATTTCCTGTCATTCGCAAGAAGGTTGAGTTCCGTAAGCAAAGCCTCAATCTTCCCATAGTCCCAGTGAAAAAAATCATCCCTTAATCGGTCAAAGGCTTCTCGAATCCTACCTTCAGCCAGTTCATTCGCCAGCTTATTCACCAGGGGGCGATCGAGGGTTGGGGGGACAGTCTTTTCCCTGAAGTTCAGCGGCGTCTGGTGACGAGGTACATCAATCTTTCGTCCGAACTTGTCAGCGCAGTCAAGGCTCATGCGACCCAAGGGGGATTCCTTGACGGTAAAAATGAATGCACCTCCGTCAGTGTGACTCCCTCCACGTGCATTCCAATACTTGTCAGCCACCGTGCCGAAACGAAGATCCTCTTTTGCCAGGCTTTCCAGGGTTGCATCAATGGCCTGCTTCTCCGAACAGATAAGCCCTATCTCAACCTCTCCCTTCTGAAGGGCAAAGACCTGAGGCCTGAGCATCGCGGTATCTGTAATGCCTATAAGCTGAAATTCCTTCTTGTGCGCTATGGTCCTAGCAATGATGAAAAACCACGGTCCATCAGGCGATCCATGGATGTGGGCTGCCTGGATCTGACGGTAAATGCGTTGCTTTTCCTCAGGGAGATAATCAAAATCCATCTCAGCCGTAGGGGCAAGGGCCTCGATAATATATTCAAGGGGATATCCATAGACCCTGTTCATGAGATCAAAAACCTGGACAGACACCTCGGTATCGGTAAGGAAAAGGGGATAGACATTCCTTTGCTTGAGGTACTCGGAAACCGAATAGTAGTTCGCGAAATCTCCATTGTGTACAAGCGCTTCATCGAGGCCGATGAAGGGGTGGGCTCCACCAGGGTGCCACACACGTCCCTTGGTGGGGTAACGCTGATGGGCGATCCAGATATGGGCATCAAAATTCTCAAGTTTGTAATACTGGGCGACCTGTTCTGCATAACCCACAATCTTGAGTATCATCATATTCCGTCCATGGGAAAGCACAAAAGCGCGTTTCTCCCCGAGGGAACTGTACAAGGCAAGATTAAGTTGATAGGTATTCTGATAGATAAGCTCCTCTTCCACCTTATCGAGGGAAAGCATCTCCAGACCACGCTCCTTCTGAAAATGAGCGAGTGGTTCTGGCTTCACCCGTACGAAGTAACGCTTAACTGCGGGCGGCTTTACCTCAAGCCCTGGAATGTCCCGATAATCATCCACTGTCTCTATGAATGCCTCGTGGTCTATACGGAAGTAAGGCTTAACAAATCGTTCCTCCACCTCCTTGAGGGCTGACTCATCGAGAAGTGCAATTTGAAGCAAAAAATCCTCGTCGAGAATGGTCTGATCAACGCCCAGCTTATCAGGTGTTAGTCCTACCGCTGCAAGACCACCGCCTTTTCCGTTTCCGCGGTTATGCATCTGAACAGAGGGCTCAAAGATGTGTCTGCCACTCACGGGAATGCTGCATGCAAACCCAGTGACTCCGCAACCGCCCTCTTCGGCCTCTATACTGCCGTGTCGAACGAGTCTTTCAGCGTCCCGTAAATGATGTCTTCCGTCTATTATGGCTTGTGCTTTAGATCTTTGATTCATTGTAAAACCTCGTCTTGATTCTTCTCTCTCATTACACCAATTCTCCGTGAATATCTCTTCCTTTCAAGTGGTCAAGGTGAGCAATGACATCAAAGCGGCCGACCAACTCGGTGACGCTCTTCATACCAAGACGTGAAAGAATATTGATAAGCTGGCTTCTCCAAGCAAGGTACATATTAATGATACGCTGGGTGCCCCATTCAAGCCCCATGAGTCCTGTCAGTTCCTCATCGGTCGTCGCAATGCCTCTTGCACATCCTCGGCCGGATTCACAATGATGGCATCGGATGCACTCAAGGGCAACGAGATCGGCCGTTCCAAGACAAACCCCATTCGCTCCCATGGCGATAATCTTCGCCATATCATAGGCAGTCCGAATACCGCCGCTTGCGATGATCGTAATGTTGTCCCTGATCCCTTCTTCAACAAGAAACTTGTGTACCTTCGGCACAGCGTACTCGATGGGCATGGCAATATTTTTCTTCGCAATATCAGGGGCCGCTCCTGTTCCTCCATAACTACCGTCAAGCTGAACAATATGGGCTCCGGCAAAATAACTCCCGACCGCCACCATGTCAACGTCGGTTGGCGTTGACACCTTGACCGATACAAGGGCGCGGGAGTTTGTCTCCTTTATCCAGTCTACATGTTTCTTGTGGTCTTCCACTGAATAGACGCTATGAAAGGGAAAAGGCGAAAAGAGAGCGCTCCCGGGTACTGCCTCACGCATGGCTGCTACTCGTGGAGTTACCTTGTCGCCAAGGAGGTGACCTCCTAGGCCCGGCTTTGCCCCCTGTGCATATTTAAACTCAACTATCCTGACCCTCTTAATCGTCTCTTCACGGACTCCGAATAATCCCGTTGCTACTTGTGTAATGATGTTGTCATCATAGGGCATCAACTCCTCAGGATACCCGCCTTCCCCCGTACAGCAAAATGTCCCCAGGGCGGCTGCCGCTCTCACCCGCGAAAGCATCGTTACGATGCTCACAGAACCAAAAGACATACCACCCAGGTACAGAGGAATCGGTATTGTCACTCTGGGACGTGAATCGTCAGAACGGTTCAGCTCTATTGCCGTAGATATCTCGCTTTTGGAAATCTTGGAGGCCCCATCCGGTGGAAAAATAAACCGAATCCTGTCAAATCCACCGCCTGAGTCGCCTGTCTTGTAGTTGAGGCTTGAATGAGGAATATTGCCGGTCTCTGCCATATGCCATGTGCTTGAAAGTAGATCTGCTGGCCAGCGTTTGTCACCCAGAATCTCAAAAGAAGGATTGAGGCTTACTTTGATAGCCTTTTCAGGGCATCTTCTAACGCAGAAAAAGTCATTACGACTGCACGCAAAACCGATACACAGATGTTCGAACGCCACTTTCGGATGCCTCTTTCCTCTCTCATAGACATGGTAGGGACAAAGATCTATACAAAGACCGCAATTGGTGCATGCCTTATTTATGGTTATATGGTGTTTGCTCAAGGCATGGCGGAAACGACTCGGTGCAATTTTTACTTCAGGAAATCCAACATTATGTATTTCGTTTGCCATCTTCTTAGCTCCTCTTACCCATGGCGGAAAAGACTTCCCTTTCAAGATCCTCGAAAAACATTGCTCGTCCCATTTCTCCCCGTAAACGTCGTACTTCGCGCATGCCCATAGCCCCCAGAATCTCAAGGAGCTGGTTATGCCACCCAGCCATGAGGTTGATAATTCGCTCACTACCCCAGACAGGATCAATCTTCTCGAGTTCGACAGGGCATGCAATTCCGGTCTTGCATCGTCGGCAGACCCTGCATTCCATAGCCACAAGGAGTGGAATATCGATCGTCAACGCATCTGCTCCGCAAATGATAAGCTTCGCCATGTGTTCAGCCATGGCAATACCTCCACCAGCAAGAAGGGTGATTTGATCTCGTACCCCATTTTCAACAAGCCGAAGGTGGATTTCTTTCATACGATCTTTAATGAATAGCGGTTCCTTGGCTTTTTCAAGGCCATGTTCATCTGCGCAAAGGTGAATAACTTCAGCCCCCGCCCTGGTGAGGTCAAGTACACGTGATGACGAACCTGGATCTAATGATACACGAATTACAGTAACTACCGATGGATTTATCTCCTTTATCGCCCGCTGTAAAGACAAAACATCTTCGCTGTAAGGTATCTCAATTATGCGCGATGTTCCGATCAGACTCCTATCTACACTCTCAAGTCGACGGTCGAGATGGAGCATGATATTCGATACATCAGGTATCAGGTCAGGCTCAAGATCGCTTGCACGAACTACGAGGAACGTTCCTAGTATTTTTGCAGCTTTGAGCATTGATCGGATAATTCTTTCCCTTGGAGGAGACCACGGTAAAAGGTCGAAAATAATTGGCAGCGGGATTTCAACGAGAGGCGGCGGGGCGGAAATCATCTCACCGGTTTCATCAAAGTCAAGCATCATAAGTTTACGGCCAAGATCGACGGTTGTGCTTATGTACTCACGTCCATGTATCCCATCGCGGGTGGGCCTGACAATCTCTGACATATCCGTCCACATGGCATCGAAACCAATGCCAGAAAACGGTCCCCCATACCCTGCCCCTGAAACTGGAATACGGCCAGTCTCTGCCTGAAACCACAGGTCAGTAATTATCTCTGGTGTCCAGTAACGATCTCCCAAAGTTTTGTATGTCGGGTTCATGCCTTTTTGTATTAGTCTGTTCGGGCAGCCTTGCACGCATCGAAAACAATCCATACAAACGCTGTCGAGGGAATCAAGCATCTGTCTTCCGTCAAGGTCTCTTTTTTCGTAGACCTTGTAAACACAGTCTTTCTTTACACAACGAGCACATTTAAGGCATCCCTCCTCCCATGCAATAACGCCTGACTTCGTGATTTTGGGAAATCTGTTGGATACCGGTGCAGAGTGAATATGATATTTAAGGGGCATTGCGAATTCCTCCTACACCTCGGGCCGCGGGTGCAATCCGGCCTCTTCAACCAACTGAGGGACAACATCCTCCCACTCAATGGCCATAATGTGAATCCCATGAACCCCCTCTATCTCCTTCAACGCCCGGATTGTCTCAACGGCTATTTTGATACCTTCCTGTCGCTGATCCTTGGGCGGCACACCTTTGAGCCTGGTGATGATTTCCTCGGGCACATCCATTCCCGCTACGTTCTTACCCATATACTCTGCCATGCGGACTGACTTGAGTGGTGTAATACCCCCCAGAATATAGACCTTTTTATCAAGACCCCGGTCCATCACCCCTTTCATCCATTCCTTAAAACGGTTAAGGTTGTAGATGCATTGAGTCTGAACAAATTCAGCCCCTGCATGCACCTTTTTAGCGAGACGGACAACACGGTACGCAAAGGGATCAGCAAACGGATTTGCTACGGCACCGATAAAAAGATGAGGAGGCTCTGAAAGCTGCTCTCCTCCTAAAATCTTTCCTTGGTCCCTCATCTGGCGGACGACTTGGATGAACTGGATTGAATCGATATCGAATACACCTTTTGCCTGAGGTTGATTACCAAACGACTGGTGATCACCAGAGAGGCAGAGAATGTTCCGTATGCCAAGAACCGATGCACCCAGGACATCAGATTGAAGGGCAATCCTGTTTCGGTCACGGGTAACCATCTGGAGGACCGGATCAAGCCCCTCCTTCTTCAAGAGCACACAGGAGGCAAGACTGCTGAGCCTCACAACCCCTGTCTGGTTATCGGTAACATTCACACTGTCCACAAATCCTTTCAAAAACTTTGCCTTTTTTCTGATGACAGAGGTCTCAGCCCCCTTTGGTGGTCCACATTCAGCAGTAACTGCAAAATGACCAGCATTCAGAACCTTCTTAAGATGACTCTCGTTTTTCATATATTCTGGTCCTCCCTGTGGATTTTCCTTGGTCCTTTACCTTGTTGCCGCGACCAGTCTGCAGGTGGATATACCTCATTTAGCTGATCAATCCGTCCACTTTTATCAAGACGTTCAACAATGAGCTGCCATGCGCACGGGCTCTCCTGATCAACTTCGCACTTCCCTTCCTTTGAGCCCCCGCAGGGACCGTTGAAAAGTCCTTTAGCACATCGAGTGACCGGGCAGACTGCGGCAAAAAAAGCGAGTTTACAATCCCCACAGGCACGACAATTCTCAACCCAGAACCCTGCTTCCTTTGTCTCTCCTATGAACGTAGTATTAAGAGCCGGCAGAATAACGCTCTCCGGGAATACTTCGGCAACTGCCTGAACACCGGCCCCACATCCAAGCGAGAGTATTGCATCATACTGATCGATACGATTCGTAAGTTGGTCAATGAACTGGTATACGCACTGCCTGTCAAGGGTGAGCTCCTCAATCTCTTTTTCCTGACCAGCCATCTTGGCATCCATACGAAGCGCAGAGGAAAGCACGCCCACTTCTTTCTCTCCCCCTGAGGCACATTCAGCAACACAACTTCCACATCCAACAACAAGTATTTTTCGGAATGGTTGAATCATTTCCTTTATTTCCGGTAAAGGCTTTCTTTCTGCAGTTATCATGCTTTTACTCCTTATGTATCTATGTTCGCAAGGGTGAAGGCTCCACGTCCGCTTCTCGCGCAAGCAATTCCCTTACAATTTCTTCTATAGTCTTGGAATTCCCAGACACCATATTTATAAGCTCAAGGCGTCTTGCCTCAAGGCCGATCTCTTCAATCAATGTTTGTGCATACGATAGACGCTTCCTTGCACGTATATTTCCCTCCTGATAGCGGCAGGATCCTTCGGCGCAAGCCAGGAGATACACTTTGTCGGTTCCCCCTTCCAAGGAACGCAAAAGATGAAGAGGCTCTATTCTTCCGCTGCACGGCAGTGGAAAAAAGGAAATCTTGGAACCAAGCTCTTTTTCGAGGGCTCTCCGGTGCGCATCTTGATTTGCATCAATCTGTTGACAGAAAAAAATCGATAGCTTAAGTCCTGCACTTTTTTGATCCATTTTACCAATCCTCTTGTCCTGAAGTTTCCTTCATGGAACCGCAAGATAAAAAAAGGACGTCTCCTTATGGACGTCCTTGTCAGCTCTACGACACTCCCATGTGCCTGGAAAAATATAGCAATTTCAGATGTAACTGTCAAGACTTTTGTCTACACCGGTGCCCCTACCCATGTTTCATGGAAAATACGGACCTTGTTTTGAGCTAAGGGTGATCTTTCACCAATGATATAGGAAATACAGTATTCAGGACAACCTTTCAAGTCCATGGTGGTTAACAATGGTCAGTTCACCTCCCACCAGCATATAGCCTTCTGCTCGGACCACGTCCTGTCTTCAATGTATTGTTTCATGATTCTTTTAAGCCTTAAAGATGATTCAATAATCCTCTGGAAATTTGAAAGAATCGCATGTGTCTGGTTCTCCAAGACATCCCGCTTCTCAATCGATCCCTTGATAATCTTATTGACATCAACCTTACCTTTTTGATCCTTTATCCATGCACTCACCATATCAGGTGTTGCTTCAATATGGAATTGTAGACCATATGCATAATTACCCACTTTGAAAGCCTGGTTCCTGCATACTCTGCCCCGAACGAGCAACGTACCTCCTTCAGGAACTTCGAATGTATCCTCGTGCCATTGAAAAACGGTCAGACCTGCAGACAGGCCATAAAAAAGTGTGTCATGCCTGCCCTCCTTTGTCACATTCACGGAGTACCAACCAATTTCTGCAGTATTCGATTTGAATACTCTTCCCTGACAGGCCTTGGCAAGAAGTTGTGCACCGAGACAGATACCAATAAACGGTATCTCTTCTATTATCAGCCTTCCAATAAAATTATCCTCTTTCTTAAGAAATGGATACTCCTTTTCCTCATATACATTCATTGGTCCCCCGAGCAACACTACAGCTGCAACGCCATCAAGATTATTGGGCAGTACATCGCCATTACTGAAATCGACAAGTTCTATCGGCCAACCCTGGCCTTCAAAGAACGTTCTTATATGACCCGGACCTTCGTTACTAGCATGTTTGATTATAAGTATCTTACCATTCATTATTCTTCTCCTTTCCCGAGTTCCCATAATCCCTCTGGGGCCAGAGGGATTATGGGGGGCGATGTATTGTCACATGTCAAAATAGAGATAGAACTCATATGGGTGAGGGCGCAGACGAATTGGGTCTATCTCGCTCTCCTTCTTGTATTCAATCCAAACATCAATAACATCCCGAGTAAATACGCCGCCCATAAGGAGAAATTCATGATCCCTTTCGAGTGCTGCTATTGATGCTTCAAGGGAACCTGGAACGGTGGGAATTTTTTTTGCTTCTTCCGGTGGCAGATCATAAGTATTCACATCAGTTGGATTACCTGGATCGATTTTGTTGTTTATGCCATCAATGACCGCCATGAGAATTGCCGAAAAAGCGAGATAAGGATTTGCAGAACAATCAGGTGGTCTAAACTCGATCCTCTTTGTCTTTGGATTTTCCGAATACACAGGGATCCTCACCGCTGCAGACCGGTTCCTTGCAGAGTAGACAAGATTGACCGGCGCTTCATAACCGGGTACCAACCGTTTGTAGGAATTGGTTGTGGGGGCACAGAAAGCAAGAAGCGCCGGGCCGTGTTTAATCAAACCACCGATGGCGTATTTTGCAACTTTACTTATACCGGCATAGCCTTTTGCATCATAAAAAATGTTTTGATCCTTGTACCACAGTGAAAGGTGGGTATGCATACCTGAGCCGTTATCCCCGAAGAGTGGTTTGGGCATGAATGTTGCCACCATGTTATTCTTCTTTGCCATATTCTTGACGATGTATTTGTAGAGCAGACACTGGTCTGCCATTTGGACAAGGGGACCAAACTTCATGTCGATCTCGCACTGCCCAGCAGTGGCCACTTCATGATGGTGAACCTCAATGTTAATCCCGGATTTGATCATAGCGAGGATTATCCTGCTTCTCAAATCCTGGAGTGAATCATGGGGAGGGACAGGAAAATATCCTTCCTTGTACCGTGGTTTATATCCGAGATTAGGCTTCTCGTCCCTTCCAGAGTTCCATTCTCCCTCATCAGAATCGATAAAATAGTACCCGCAGTTCACTGTCTGGTCGAATCGTATGTCGTTGAAGAGGAAAAACTCCATCTCAGGCCCCCAGTAGCTTGCATCGGCAATACCAGTGGACTTTAGAAACGTTTCTGCCTTCTTTGCGACATAACGTGGGTCCCTCGTGTATGGCTTCTTTGTAATGGGATCGTAAATGTCGCAGAGGATGCTCAAGGTTGGCACATCGCAAACAGGGTCGATCTTCGCACTTTTGGGATCGGGGAGTAGGATCATGTCTGATTCTTGTATTTTCTGAAAACCTCTGATCGAGGATCCGTCAAAACCGATACCCTCCTCCCAGATGCTTCTCACTGGATCATCGATTTCGGTCAGCTCAGAAGCAGGGATGGAGAAATGCTGCCACATCCCCGGCAGATCATTAAACTTCAAGTCAACGATCTCAATACCGTTTTCCTCAATAATTCTTGAAACGTTTTGAATATCAGTCGCTTTTGGAACCCCATTCCAGCGAAACGATACCTTGCTTTTCATGGTAATTCTCTCCCATGATTTTGACTGTTAAATATTTCCTTCATGGTACCTTCTGAGAACCTCAAGATAATTGCGGAGCAGATGAAACTGTTCCATCAGAATAACTGAGTTGTGATTTACCTGCCATTCCTCTTCCATCGTGTCGAGCACATTTCTTGCTTTTGCCACCATGGCTTGTAGCTCGCTATGTGTAATATGTTCCCCGTGAACATTTTCCTTCGTCAAGTCAGCAACGTAAGTGCGTTCTGGTTTCAACCTAATGATTTTACATGATATTTCCATATGTCACCTCTCAAAGTTATTACACTGTTTTATGGTCTAATAGCTTTGACTGCTTTGAACGACAATGTTCGGAATTTGAAGAACCCCTCGGGGACGTTGAGGGAATGATAACTACACGTCTATGTGTAGACTTATTCTTATTTTATGTAGTAATAAAACATACCTTTTGGTAACCACCTCAACCGAAGCCGTTGGCTTCTGATTGTTATATTGTATACGAAGGACGATCATCCCGCTTGTGACGGGATTAGGACGATCGCTCCGCTTTGACGACAAGAATTTATCGTCCCTCGTGCTTCGTCCCTCATCCCTCGGGGCTTAACCTATTGCTCCCCCGCCCCTCTCCTCGGTCCTGATCCGGATACACTCTGTAAGATCAAGGATGAAGATCTTTCCATCACCAATCTGACCGGTCTGGGCGCCCTTCAGGATCGCATTGATTGTGGATTCAACAAAATTTTCATTAACAGCAATCTCCAAGCGTATCTTTCTTAAGAGATTTCCCATCTCTTTAATGCCCCGGTATACCTCGGTGACACCCATCTGCCTACCGTGTCCCAGGACCTCACTTACCGTGATAAGGTTGACTTCTGCCTTGTAGAGTTCTTTCTTAACGGCCTCAAGTCTTTCCGGTTTAATAATCGCTATAATTAATTTCATGGTAGTTTCCTCCCTATTCAATCATTGTATAGGCATTTTCGTGGTGTTGGGTAAGGTCGAGTCCTAAGTTCTCATCCTTTTCAGGAACACGGGCCTTCATAATTACATCGACGATTTTGTAAATGATCAGGCTAACCACAAAACTGTACACTATGGTAACCCCCACTGCTATCGCCTGGATGAGTAATAGTTTTGGATTTCCGAAAAATAACCCGTCAGCCCCTGCGGGATTAATTGCCTTTGATGCAAAGAGGCCTGTTGCAAGGGCACCCCAAATACCACCTATGCAGTGGACGCCAAAGACATCGAGGGCATCGTCATAGCCAAACTTTGGTTTCACTACTGTCACAGCAATGTAGCTGAAAATGCTCACGAATATACCAATCACAATGGCAGACATGGCACTTACGAATCCTGCTGCCGGGGTGATCGCAACAAGCCCTGCAACAGCACCCGTTGCTGTACCAAGGACGGTTGGCTTTTCATGGAAGATCCAGTCAAGAATCGCCCACGCTAAACCGGCTGCGGCTGCTGCTGTGTTTGTCACCACGAAGGCATTGACCGCCACTTCATTAGCGCCTAGGGCGCTTCCTGCATTAAACCCGAACCATCCGAACCAGAGAAGCGCTGTGCCAAGGATGGTGAAAGGAAGATTATGAGGAAGGATAGACTTGTTTTCTGCACCTTTTCTCTTTCCTATAAATATGGCTGCCATAAAAGCTGCGATACCGGCGTTAATATGAACAACTGTCCCACCTGCAAAATCCAGCGCACCAAGGTCCTTCAGCCAGCCACCTACCCCCCACACCCAGTGGGCAACAGGGTCATACACGAAGGTCGCCCAGAGGATCATGAACACCATGAATGCAGAGAATTTCATCCTCTCAGCAAAGGCTCCGATCATAAGGGCAGGAGTAATAATTGCAAACATAGCCTGGAACATCATAAAAAGCTGATGAGGAATGGTTGCTGCATAATCTTTATAGGGCGCAAAGCCAACCCCTTTCAATCCTATCCACTCAAGACTACCCCAGAACCCCTTTCCCGGCGCAAATGAAAGGCTATATCCATAAAGAACCCATTGAACGCTTATTACACAGAGTAAGATAAAACACTGCATGAGGATTCCTAATACATTTTTACGGCCCACCATGCCACCATAGAAGAAGGCAAGGCCCGGGGTCATGAGCATAACAAGCGCTGTAGAAATAAGAAGCCATGCCGTGTCACCCGGATCAATTTTCAGCGGAGCCTCAGGCGCCTGGGCGCCCTGTGCA
>Ga0105103_10001456_pt1 | contig 13049 bp, 8 predicted proteins | sample PPLLaktember2015_2_FD_79107 | JGI IMG/M metagenome (GOLD analysis project Ga0105103, IMG submission 79107) | Freshwater sediment microbial communities from Prairie Pothole Lake near Jamestown, North Dakota, USA - PPLs Lake P7 Core (6) Depth... | ecosystem: Environmental > Aquatic > Freshwater >...
CGACCCGGTGGTCATCGTCCATCCGGATGGTGACCTTGCCGTGACCCTCCACGCGAGTGAGGGGGTCGATGACGATCTTGCGGGACATCGAGACGCGCTCCTTGTCAGTCGAACTTGAAGTGCCGGTAGGGGATCTCGTCCAGCGGCCGACCCTCGGCAATCGCGCTCAGCGCCGCCCAGATCACTTCGGGGTGCGGCGGGCAACCAGGCAGGTACGCATCGATTTTCACCACCTCGTGGCAGGGGTAGATGCGGTCCAGGATCGCCGGAATGTCCTCGTCGTTGGGGATGAGGGCGTTGTCCAGCGTCGGCCCCTTCTGGTACGACTCCGCGAAGAGCTCCGACAGCGGGATGCCGTTGCGCATGGCGGGCAGGCCGCCGGTGATGGCGCACTGCCCCACCGAAATCAGGATCCGGCAGTTCTTCCGGAACTCGCGCAGCACGTGAACGTTGTGCGTGTTGCAGCAGCCGCCCTCGACCAGTCCGACGTCACAGACGTCGGTGAAGCTCTTGATGTCATCGAGCGGCGACTTGCGGAGATCGTAGTGCTCGACCAGCTCGAGCAGCTTCTCGTCGATGTCCAGCAAGGACATATGGCAGCCGAAGCAGCCGGCGAGGGACGTCGTCGCCAGCGTGAGCTTCGGACGAGGCGGCGTGGTCACAGTCCGGACCCGCCCTTCTCGACATCCTCGCCGATCGGTGTCTCGTCGAACGTCCGCTGGCCGATCGGGGTCAGGTAGTGCGGTCCCTTCTTGATGAGGGCCCCGACCGGGCAGATGGCCTCCGCCTTCCGGGCTGTCTCCTCGGTCAGGGCGTCGGGATCCGTGGTGTCCACCGTGATGCGAATCTCGCGGCCGCGGTTGGCGAAGCCGAAGATGTCCTGCCCGCCCCGCGACTTCACGCCGCGCACGCAGCGCAGGCACTGGATGCAGCGGTTGTGCTCGAGGATCAGGTGCGGCAGCGACGCGTCGATGGCGCGGTTGGTGAACGAGAAGGGAAAGCGGGGGACCTCCATGCGGTAGCGGTAGGCGAGCGCCTGCAGTTCGCAGTCGCCGCTCTTCTCGCAGCTCGGGCACATGTGGTTGCCCTCGACGAAGAGCATCTCGATCAGGCCCTTGCGCAGGTCGTTCAGCTCCGCGCTCTCGCTCTCCACCACCATGCCGTTCGAGACCGGCGTCGTGCAGCCCGAAACGATGCGGCCGCCCACCTTCACCGTGCAGATGCGGCAGGTGCCCGCTGGCGGCAGGCTCTTGTAGTCGCACAGGGTGGGAATGTACGTGCCGCTCTCGCGCGCGGCTTCCACCACGCTCTGGCCGTCCCGAGCGCGGATCACGGTCCCGTTCAGGGTGATCTCAATCGGTCCCTGTTCCACGTCAGCCCTTCTTCCGGTGCGACACGCGGCCGGCCACTTCGATGGACTCGGCGGTCGCGTAATCCAGGTTGAACTGCGAGATGTAGTCCACGTCCGACCGCACCTTCCCCGCGTAGAGGTCCTTGAAGTTCTCCAGGGTCGTGAGCAGCGGGTTGGGCGAGGTCTGCCCCAGCCCGCAGCGCGACCCGCTCTTGACCATACGGCCCAGATGCTCGATCGCCTTCAGATCCTCGGTCGTGCCGTTCCCCACCATGATCTTTTCCAGCGACTTCAGCAGGAGCGTGTTGCCGGCGCGGCACGGCACGCAGAAGCCGCAGGTCTCGTTGGCGAAGAACTCCATGTGGTTGTGGACGATGGCTAGCAGGTCGCGGCCGGCGCCGAACACCGTGAAAGCGCCGCCGGTGCCGAGGTCCTCGTAACACAGGCGCCGATCGAACTGCTGCTCCGAGACGCACACGCCCGACGGTCCGCCCACCTGCACCGCCAGCGTGGGACCGGCGCCGCACAGCTCGAGCACGTCGCGCACGGTGATCCCCCAGGGCACTTCGTAGATGCCCGGCCGATCGCAGTCACCGGCCACGCTCAGCAGCTTCACGCCTGCCGATGCGGCCGTGCCCATGGCGCGGAACCACTCCGGGCCTCGTTCGGCGATACGCGCCGCACAGCCGAACGTCTCGACGTTGTTGACGATCGTCGGGCGATGGCGATAGCCGGAGACCACCGGGAACGGCGGGCGGTTGCGCGGCGTGCCGCGTTTGCCCTCGGCGGACTCGATCAGCGCCGACTCTTCGCCGCAGATGTAGGCGCCGGCACCGAGACGCAGGCGGATGTCGAAACTGAAGCGCGTGCCGAGGATGCGCTTGCCGAGCAGGTGGCGACTGCGCATGTCCTGCAGCACCTTTTCGAGATGCGCCTGCAGGTAGGCGTACTCCCCGCGCAGGTAGACCAGGCCGCGGGTGGCTTCCACGGCGTAGCCAGCCACCGCCATGCCCTCGAACATCAGCTCGGGACATTCGGTGAGGATGACGCGGTCCTTGAACGTGCCCGGCTCGCCCTCGTCCGCGTTGCAGATGACGTAGCGCGACTCCGCGTCGGTGGCCCGGCATGAGGCCCACTTCTGCGCGGTCGGAAATCCCGCGCCGCCGCGGCCCCGCAGCCCCGACCGCTTGATGCTCTCGATCACGTCGAGCGAGGTCGACTCCAGCGCGTTGGCGAGCGCCGCCCCTGGCGCGAACGGCGCGAAAAAGACGGGGCCGGGCCGCTGGATATGGTTCGAGACCTCGGCGTGGATCTCAGGTGACGCGTTCCGCCCGTCGCCGAGCGGCCCCACCAGATCCTTCACGGCTCGTCCAGCCTTGATGCCCTCCACCAGGTCGTGCACGCGCGCGGGGGTCAGCCTCGTGAAGACCACGTCGTTGATCAGGGCGGCCGGCTCCTGATCGGACATCCCGATGCAGGAGGTCGTGTACAGGCCGATGCGCCGGTCGGCCGTGGTGCTGCCGAACGGTGTGCCCACGGCCTCTTCGAAGGCCGCCGCCACGTCGGCACAGCCGGCCATTTCGGACGTGGCGCTGGTGTTCAGGTAGATGGTGGTGTCGCCGCGATGCTCGCGGGAGAGGAAGTGATAGAAGGTCGCCGTGCCTTCGACGTGCACGCGCGGCAGGTCCATCTCCTCCGCGATCACGGTGATCGCCTCCTCAGGCACCGAGCGCCAGATCAGCTGCACCTCCCGCAGGATGGCCAGGAGTTGCCGGCGTTCCCCGTTGTGTTTCTCGACGATGGCCCGGATGGAGCCGCGCATGCGGTACGAGTGTAGATCACCCGCGCGCCGGACCTCGCGGGTGTTCAACCACCGGATCTCCTTGACTGCTTCCGTCAGCGACGCTCCACGGGGAGCGTGATCGCCGACGCCCGCGCCTGGCCGCGATACACCCTCTGAGTGGCGATGGTGAAGTCTTCAGGCCGCGCCTTCGGAATATCCGTGAACACCTGCGGGTTGCGGTCCGTGAGCGGGAACCACGAGCTCTGGACCTGCACCATCAGCCGGTGGCCGCGGCGGAACGTGTGCGCCACGTCGGGCAGATCGAACTGAATGCGATCGGGCTGGTTCGGCACGAATGCCACGGGAGCCTCGAAGCTTCTTCTGAACTTGCCGCGGAACGGTTCGCCCCGCACCAGTTGCTGATAGCCGCCCATTCGCACCCGATTGGCAGGCTCGGGCGCCGGGCCTTTCCACTCCGGCGTGGGATAGTCCGACGGGAACACGTCGATCACCTTCACCACGAAGTCCGAGTCGGTGCCGGAGGTGGACACGTGCAGGTCCACGCCAATCTTTCCCAGGACGGTCAGGTCCTCGTCCAGCGGCGGCGTCATGTAGACCAGCACGTCCGGCCGCGTGGCCGCGAATCGCTGGTCCTCGGTCATGTAGTCGCGCTGCATGCCCATCTGCACGTGCCCGACGTAGGGCACGGGGCGGTTGGGATCGCTCACGTATTGATCGAAGGCCTCGGCCTCCGCCGGCGCCGCGGACGACAACGTGCCGCGCGCTCCCAGGTACATGGTGGTCGACGCCGTCTGCGGCGGCCAGGCCGCGAACGTGCGCCACCGGTTCGTCCCGGTCTCGAACATCGTCGCTGCCGCCACCGGCTCGAGGGTCTTGTCCTTCAGGTGCTGCATGAAGAACGGGAACTCCACGTGCTCGCGATACCAGGCCGACACGTCCTGCCCGAAATCGAGGTTGCCCACCACCCGGCCATCGCCACGCGACCAGCTGCCGTGCGTCCACGGCCCCATCACCAGGTGGCTCGTCGTCGCGGCGCTTGCAGCCCGCAGCGTCTGGTAGGTGAGCAGCGGCCCCGCGATGTCCTCGGCGTCGAACCACCCACCCACCGTGAGCACCGCCGGGGCGATGTTCTTGAAGTGCTTCCAGATGGCGCGAGCCTTCCAGAAGTCGTCATAGGTGGTGTGTTCGAGGTTGCCGCGGTAATACGGGTTGGCGAGCACCCCGTACCGTTCGGCGCCCGACCACAGCGGGCCCATCTGCAGGAAGAACTCGTAGCCGCTCGGCGTGCCGTAGTCGAAGGACACCCGCGGCTGCGGCCGCTCGGGCTTCGGCCGCACCGCAAAGCCGGTGTAGAAGCCGAAGTTCGCAGCCAGCATGAACGCGCCGTTGTGGAACGAGTCGTCGCCCATGTAGTAGTCGGTGACCGGCGCCTGCGGCGACACGGCCTTCAGCGCCGGATGCGCGTCGATCATGCCGGCCGAGACGTAGAACCCGGGGTACGAAATCCCCCACATGCCTACCCGGCCGTTGTTGCAGGGCAGGTTCTTCACCAGCCAGTCGATCGTGTCCCAGGTGTCGGTGCTCTCGTCGATGTCCTTGGCCGCCTTCTTTGGTTGGTGCGGACGCACTTCCACCCACTCGCCCTCGGAGAGATAGCGGCCGCGCACGTCCTGATACACCGCGATCACGCCCTCCTTCATGAAGTGGTCCGAGGGCCCGATGGTCGTGCGGTAGTTGTCGATGCCGTACGGCGCCACCGAGTACGGCGTGCGCTGCATGACGATCGGGGCGGGCGTTGTGCAGGTCTTCGGGACGTACACCGACGTGAACAGCTTCACGCCATCACGCATCCCCACCATGTGCTCGTACTTGGTGTACGCCTCGCGGACCGGATTGGGGGCCTCGACGACAGGCTGTTGCCGCGCGGAGGGAACGGCCACTACCGCGGCGGCCAGTACGAGTGAGAGAAGGCGCAGGCGCACGGGTCATGCCTCTTTTCTAGCGATGCGGCCGTTCAGACGAATCCAGCGCACGCGGCCATCGGCGGCGCGCACGAATTCGTAGGGCGTGCCCAGATACGAGCCATCGAGCGCATACGCCACGTCGGGCCCGTAGAACACGAGCTGAGCGTCGGGCTGATTGACGCCGGTGACCACCAGGCGGTCGCCGCGAGGGCGCACCTCCACGGTGCCCAGGGGCGGACGGCGATAGACGCCGAGGTACTCATCGAGCTTCGGCTGCACGGTCAGCGCCTGTGCGTGACCGGTCACCGCCTCGTTGACCCCGCGATGTCCAACCGCCTGGCCAGGTGTCAGCGACGCGCCGGCGAAGCGCCGCAGGATCTCGCGCTCCACGTCCTGCACCAGGCGCCAGCCGTCCTGGTGGTTCGTGAGCAGGGCGAAGGCCAGTTGCCGGGAGGGCACCAGCTGCAGGAGCAGGCAGTGGCCGTTGAGCGTGCCGCCGTGGGCCACCGTCACCACGCCGCCCACCGGGCGCAGGTGCCAGCCCAGGCCCATGTCGTCGGTGGTGCTGTTCTTGCGAAGCTGCGGCGCCTTCATCAGGTCGAGCCGCGCTCGGGAGACGTACTGGAGACCTCCCGCCGTCGTGCCGTCGCCCAGGTGGAACCGTGCGTAGCGCATGAGATCGGCGACGGAGGTCATCACCCCGCCGGCGGTGGTGCTGGACGTCGTCTGCCAGGGCCGGATCACTTCCGTCCGGCCGTCGCGATCGCGGTGGCCGAGCGACAGACGGTAGGTGATCGCGTCGGTCATCCGCGTGAAGGTGCGCGAGAGGCCGAGCGGGGCGAACACCAGCTCCCGCAGCGCATCGTGAATGGACCGGCCGGTCACCGCCTCGATGATGCGGCCCGTGAGAGCGAAGCCGGCGTTGTTGTAGCTCCAGACCTCGCCCGGCCTCGCCAGCTGCGGCAGCGTCGGCATCGTCAGCGATGCGAAGTGGGCCAGCGTCTCGGTGCCGCGATCCTCGGTGGCCAGCTGCCCTTCCCAACCCGGCGTGTGCGTCAGCAGATGCCACAGCGACACCGTCCGGCTCGCCTCGTCGTCCAGCACGCGGAAGTCCGGCAGATAGGTTCGGACCGGCGCGCGCAGATCGACGCGCTCCTCTTCCACCAGCCTCATCACGGCCGTGGCCGTGATCGTCTTGGAGATGGAGGCGATCGTGAACAGCGTGTCGGCGGTGACCGCCTGCGGGTCGTCGACGCAGGTGACGCCGAACCCGCGCAGCGACAGTTGTCCGTTCTCGAGCAGCCCGAAGCCGACGCCCGGCACTCGGTATTGGGCCATCTTCGAGGTGATCAGGGCGGCGATCTCGTCGATGCGCGCGTCGGCGGCCGCGGGGGCCTGCGCGCCGGCGCGAACCGAGCCAAGCGCCGCCGCCGACAGCGCGGACAGGCGGAGGAAGTCGCGACGATGCATGGCGCCTGCTACTTCTCCGGGCGCAGGATCACCTGCACGTAGCGCGTCTCATCGAGGTACAGCCGAGCAGCGTCCCGCACGGCGACCGGCGTCACCTGGTCGTAGAACGGCCGCGGGTTGAAGGCGCCCGCCGGGCTCTCGCCACGCGCGTACGCCTGCGTGATGCGGCTCAGCCAATACCCATTCTGCTGGAGGTTGGTCTCGAGGTCGCGCAGGGCCGCGGTGCGGCCGTCGCTGATCTGTCCGCTCGACGGCCCCGTCGCCTTGAATTCGGCAATCACCCGCCAGGTATCGGCGACGAGTTCGTCTACCCGTGCCGGGTCGCACCCGAAGCTGATGGCGACGCGGTACTCCTGGAGCGGGCGGAAGCCGAACGTCGGTTCGACACTGACGCCGTAGGTGCCGCCGCGATCCTCACGCAGCGCGCCATGGAGGTTGCCGCTCAAGGTCGCGGCCATCGTGCTGACCAGCAGGCGGTTCGCCTCGGTGTTCTCGAACTCACCCGAGAACACGATGCTCACCTGGCTCTTCGGTTCCACGCCCTTGCGCACCTCGCGCTTCACCACCGTGGCCGGCGCGCGGATGCCAACGTCCTTCGCCGCCTCACGTCGATTCAACGACGGCAAGGAGGCCAGATACCGCTCGGCCAGCGGCTGCATCGTCTGCAGGTCGAAGCTGCCGACGAACACGAAGGTGAAATCGCTGGCGTCGGCGAAGCGGTCCTTGTAGAACGCGAGCGACTTGTCCAGGCTCATCTGATCGACGAGCGCTGGCGTCAGCGGGCGGGCGCGCGGATGATCGCCGGTGAGCGCCGACGACACGGCCATCGCGAACGCGGCTTCGGGCTCCGTCTCCTGGTTGGCGAGCATCCGCTTCAGGTTCGCGGTCATCACGCCGAACGCCGTCGGGTCGGCCCGCGGCGAGGTGAAGGACAGATGGATCAATTGGAACATCGTCTCGATGTCCCGGCGCGCGGCGCCGCCGCGCAGCCCCTCCTCGGTGTCGCCGATATCCGCGCGCACGAAGGCGTTCACGGTGGAGAGCGCCTTGTTCAGGTCCGTCCGATTGAGGCGACCGAGCCCGCCTTCAGCGATCACCTGGTCGGCCGTCACGGCCGCCACGAAATCGCGATCCGGAGCGAGCGAGGTCCCGCCCGGGCTGATCGCCCGGAACAACACCTCGTCGGCCTTGAAGTCGGTCGGCTTGAGCACCACGCGCGCGCCGTTCGACAGGCGCCACTCGGTGATGCCGAGCGATTCGATCGTCGTCGTGCTGGCAATCTTGCCAGGCGTGGGCAGCGGATCGAGCAGTGGCGCCTTGTTCACGACGTCGACGTAGGCCGAGAGCGTGCCCGCGCCGGACTTGGCCAGCGCGGCGGCCAGCGTCGCCGCCGTCGGCGTCGCCAGACCTGGCCGTTCAGGCGCGTTGACGACCACCACGCGGTTGCCATCCGGCAGCCAGGTCGCCGCCAGCTTGTTGACCTCTTCCAGCGTGATGCCCGGCATCAGGCGCTGGGCCATCGACTGCTCGTAGGTAATCCCCGGAATCGGTTCGTCGTTCATGAAGTTGCGGATGAACTCGTCGGCGAGCGGCGCCGACTCGCTGGTGTCCTTCTCCAAGAGCGCCTGCTGCAGGTAGCGCTGGCTGCTCACCTTCTGCCGCTCCAGTTCCGTGGCGGTGAATCCAAATCGCGCCACGCGCTCGGCCTCGGCCACCAGCGCGGTCAACCCTCGCTCCGCGCCGCCATCGGCGACCAGCGCCTGCAGGGTGGTCGCCTCCATCGTGCGCACGAACAGCCCGCGCGAGCTGCGGGCGGCCTGGAAGGGCGCGTCCGGCGTCCGCGAGATCTCGATCAGCCGATCCGACAGCATGCCGCTGAACAGCCGCTCCACCATCTGCTGCCGGTACATGCCGACCGTGCGCTGGTCGCGGGCCGCCATCTTGCCGATCAATCCGACCGTCGTGACCGTGGCTTCGCGATCGGTCGCCACCGCATACAGCGTCCCCGGGTGCTCGGGAACGGTATGGGCCGGGCGCGGCCGCGGAGAAACGGCCGCGGGAATGGGCCCGAAATGTGCCTTGATTCCGGCTTCGACAACGGCGGGATCGAAGTCGCCGACCGCCACCACCGCCATCAGGTCGGGGCGATACCAGTCCGTGTAGAACTGCTTCAGCCGCGCGTAGGGGGCGTTCCGGATGATGTCGGGCAGGCCGATCGGCGAGCGCTCGGCGTAGCGGGAGCCCTGCAACAGGATCGGCATCACGGTGTTCTGCATGCGCGCGTCGGCTCCCAGGCCCAGCCGCCACTCCTCGAGGATGACGCCCCGCTCCTTGTCGACCTCTTCTGGATCAAACGAGACCGCGCGGGTCCAGTCTTCCATCATCAGCAGCGCCTGTTCGACGACCGCGGGATCGGTGGTCGGGATATGCAGCTCGTACACCGTCTCGTCGAAGCTGGTGTGCGCGTTGACGTGCGCGCCGAATCGCATCCCGATCGACTGCATGAAGCCGCCGATCGCCTGCTTGGGGAAGTGCTGCGTCCCGTTGAAGGCCATGTGCTCCACGAAATGCGCCAGACCGCGCTGGTCGTCGTCTTCGAGGACCGAACCCGCCTTGACCACCAGCCTGAGCTCGGCGCGGCCGCGCGGCTGCCCGTTACGACGCACGTAGTAGCGGAGGCCGTTCGGCAGCGTGCCCACGGTGATCAGCGGATCGACAGGGATGGTCTGGTTCGATTCGAGCGACGCCGCGGACGCAGGAGCGGGGGCAGCGGGCTGCTGCGCAGCCACAGGCGGCCCAGCCGCCACGAAGGCGGGCGCCAGGAGCAGCAACCAGACACGGGCGCGGCGGAAGAGGACTTGCATACCTTCAGTATCGCCGCTTTCTGGGGGCGCAGCCTCATCCCCGCGACGTGGGCGCCTCAGTGGGGATGCTGCTGGTAGTGCAGTCTCAGCAGGTCCTTCCCGTAGTCGTTCCCATTGGGCGTTCGGACGATGGCGTGCACGTGCTCCGCATTCGGCAGGGCGGGGTCGTTGAGGTGGCGGAGATTCGCGGGTCGCTGGTGATCGAACTCGATCAGGACCACGGGGCTGTGGATTCGGTAATAGAACACGCTGCCCGGCGTGGTGGCGCCGATCCAGGCGAAATATGTGCGATCGAGGTGCCGCGCCACCTCGTCCATCTTGACGCGGGCGTGACCGTCGTCCATGTTGCCGACGTAGAGCTCGACCAGGGCGAGCAACTGCTGGCGCTGCGCCTGAGACAGATCGGCGACTGGCACCCCGGCATAGTCCAGCACCACGTTGTCGCGCCACGCCTCGGTAAGGATCTCGTTACCGGTCTTCGACACCTTCAGCACGGCCTTTGCGCGCTGCGCGGGGTTCAGTCCGTTGATCATCGACAGCGCCGCGGATTGCTCCGCCTCCATGATCGACGTGCCCTTGAACTTGCCGGCCCTCGCCACGACAGGTTCGGAGCCGGCGAAGTAGGGCGTCATCACCACCTGGTCGCCCAGCACGAAGTAGTTGATGACCGCGTGATGGCCGTCGAACTGCCATCCCCACGGCTCGGTCGCCGACGGCGTGCCCATCACGGTGATGTGATACAGCCACTCGCCGTACTCCTCGAAGTTGTTGTCGTTCAGCTCGCCGAGCGTGTGATTCAGGCGCATGATGTTGCGCGTCAAGGTGAGCCCGCGCGCGCTCAGCGAGGCCCGCAGCAGGCCAAAGGCGGCGTCGCGCTGCGCCGTCGACAACTCGTCGAAGCTCACGCCCTGGCGCACGTAGAAGCTCTGGTTCATCCACTTGCGCCACTCATCGTCTTTGACGTCGAACAGCGTCTTGCGGCGCTGTTCGGGCGAGAGCGCGGCGAGGAACGACTCGGCCGCCTGCCGAACCGGAGCGGTCGATACGCCGGTGGACTTGATCGCGAACAGTGCAGGCTCCACCTGACCGTTCGTCGTGATCCCCTTGAAGGGATCGGCCAGGCCCGGTGTCTCGGCCGCGAGGGACAGGCGGAGGAGCTCCGCCGGAGGACGGGGTGCCGGCGCAGCAGGCCGTGCTTGCCGAGCCACGGCCGGACTCATGGTCCAGACCGCCAGGAACACCAGGATGATGCCGGCGTGAACCGCGAGCCTGAGCCTCATGGGGGTGGATTATATGGGGGTGAAACGACGCTGGAACGGCCGACGATGGACCCCGCTACCCCCGCCATCGACACCGGTTGCAAGCGCGAGCTTTCAGGATCGGGTATCGCACCCCGTGGGGTTACCGCAGCATGACGCCGACTCACGCCAGCGGTTCCCGGACCTGCCGGAGCAGTGGGCCGGCATCGCCGCAGCGGCTCGCGGATCTGCGGCACCATGATCGCGGCATCACCAGAGCACCTCCTGCGACTCACGTCACGAACCGCCAGACTTGCCGCCAGCAACGGCGGACCTGGAGGAGCGGTCACCCGGCACTCCGTGAGCGGCGGTGCGGACGAACATCAGCGAGGCCGGAACCTGCGGCCGCGTCCCTGAGAACTACGTGAGCGGGGTGGCCGGATCAACGTCACGGAACTGCGGGGTCACCGAACCAAAAACCCGGAGTCACTTGAGCGGTCCGCGGCATTACATTTTGGGCATGCCCTAAGGAGCCTGTCAGGATTTTTGTGTGTGGGGCTTAGCATGAGGAGTTGCTATGGCCCGTATCCCCAAGAAGCCCGCCGAGACACTGGCCCCGGTGGCCGACGAGATTCTGGACCAATTTGGCCCGGCCGCGGGCATGTCGATGGACGAGATTGATGCCGCCACGCGGCGGCTGAAACGCGCGCTGGTCGAGCGGATGCTCGGCGGCGAGCTGAGCCATCACCTGGGCTACCCGCCGGGCGGGACCAAGCCGGACGAGACCGCCAATCATCGCAACGGGACGACGCCCAAGACGGTGCTGACCGACGATGGGCCGGTGGACTTGGCGGTGCCGCGCGATCGCGCCGGGACGTTCGAGCCGGTGCTGGTGCCCAAGCACGCGCGGCGGCTGCCCGGCTTCGATGACAAGGTCCTGGCGCTCTATGCGCGCGGGTTGCCCACACGGGAGATTCAGCGTTACCTCCGGGAGATCTATGCGATTGAGGTGTCCCCGGATCTGATCAGCGCGGTGACCGACGCGGTCGTGGCGGAGGTGGCGGCGTGGCAGGCGCGCCCCCTGGAGCCGATGTATCCCGTGGTCTTCTTTGACGCGTTGCGCATCAAGATCCGCGACGAAGGCGTGGTCCGCAGCAAGGCGGTCTATCTCGCGTTGGCCGTGTTGCCCGATGGCCGGCGCGACATCCTCGGGATCTGGATCGAGCAGACGGAAGGCGCGAAGTTCTGGATGAAGGTCTTCACGGACCTCAAGACGCGCGGCTGCGAGGACATCCTGATTGCGGTCACCGATGGCCTGAAGGGCATGCCCGAGGCGCTGGCGGCCGTCTACGCGCAGACGACGCTGCAGACGTGCATCGTGCATCTGATCCGGCGGAGTCTGGACTTTGCGGGGTGGCGGGACCGCACCGCGTTGGCCGGCGCGCTGCGCACCATCTACACGGCCGCCAGCGCCGAGGCGGCGGCTGACGCGCTCGAGGCCATGGCCGCCGGTCCGTGGGGCCAGCGGTTTCCGGTGGTCGTGAAGGTCTGGCGCGCCGCGTGGGGCCAGGTCGTGCCGTTCTTTGCGTTTCCCCCCGATGTGCGCCGCGTGATCTACACGACGAATGCCGTGGAAAGTGTCCACGCGGGAATTCGCAAGATCATCAAGACGCGCGGGCACTTCCCGAGTGATGAGGCCGCGCTCAAGCTCGTCTGGCTGGCCCTCCGCAACATCACGGCCGCCTGGATGCTCCCCACTCCGCGCTGGAAAGCCGCGCTCCGTGCCTTTGCGATCGCCTACGGCGATCGCTTTCTCCGGACCGAGACGTAGAATCGTGACGAGGAAGCCGATCAAAACCGCCTCACACACAGAATTCCTGACACACCCGCCCTAAGTGATTGCAGGTCAAACACTTGCAGGTGCGCGCTACTGCTGGCGTAAGTCGCGCGGGTGCTGAGGGTAAGTACGCGGGTTGCTGCAGGTCGATCCCGACCCTGCGTGCTGTTGGTCGCGTAGGTGCTGACCCAGGTCGCGGGGGCGCTCACCAGGTCGGACAGGTGCGGAACCCAGGTCGTGCGGGTGCATCACCCAGGTCCACCACATACTGGCGGTTGCCCGCGCAGCTCTGGTCCCTTGCCGGTTCGACACGTGAGGCAGGTCGTCTGGCTCGCGAAGGCTGCTCGGGAGGGTGGTCACCCTACATGGACGACCTCCTCGCACCTGCTCGTGCGCCACAGCAAGGCAGGTGCATTGACAGCAGTGCATATCCACGCCGCGTCGTGCCACGTTGCTGATGCCAGAAAACTGCCTCGAGACACTCTTATGGGGGGGACACACCAGACACGTCGGGAACGATC
>Ga0105103_10001457_pt1 | contig 13048 bp, 10 predicted proteins | sample PPLLaktember2015_2_FD_79107 | JGI IMG/M metagenome (GOLD analysis project Ga0105103, IMG submission 79107) | Freshwater sediment microbial communities from Prairie Pothole Lake near Jamestown, North Dakota, USA - PPLs Lake P7 Core (6) Depth... | ecosystem: Environmental > Aquatic > Freshwater >...
CGGGAGAACCCACCCTTCGTCACGACATCGCGCAGGCGCGCCTCGCCGGCTTGTGCGCCAAGGCAGGCGCCAACCTCCTGCGAGCGCGATGCGGGCGTGCAGATGAAGGTCGAAGCCGAATAGTAGATGCGGCCGACGGGGTTCAGGTTGTCCTCCAATCGGTCGTTGGCAAATGGCTCGACGATCAGCCAGGTGCCGTCGGGCTTCAGGCTCGCTCGGACATGTGCCGCAGCGCCCACCGGGTCACCCATGTCGTGCAGGCAATCGAACATGGCCACCAGGTCGTAGCCGTCGCCGGGGAAGTTCTGTGCCCTGGCAGTCTCGAAGCGCACGCGGTCGCCGACCCCGGCTTGCTTGGCAGCATTGCGCGCGTGCTCGATCGACGGCTCGTGGTAGTCGAAGCCGACAAAGCTCGAAGCCGGGTAGGCCTGCGCCATGATGACGGTCGACGCGCCATGGCCGCAGCCGACATCGGCAACATGTGCGCCGGCCTTCAGGCGCGCTTCGACGCCCTCCAGTGCCGGGATCCAGCTTGTGGCCAGGTTGGCGGCGTAGCCGGGTCGGAAGAAGCGCTCGGTGCCGTGGAACAGCGCGGTATCGTGTTCGTGCCAGGCGAGCCCGAGGCCGGTTTGCATCACCTGCTTGATTCTCGGGATGGCCTTGAACTGTGCGACGGCCACCTGGAACGCGCCCGGAATGAAGGCCGGGCTGCCCTCCTGGGCCAGCGCAAAGGCCTGCTCTTCGCTGAGGCTGAAGCGCTTGGTCGCGGCGTCGTACTCGACATAGCCGCTCGCCGCCTGGGCGGACAACCATTCAAGCAGGTAGCGCGCGTCGGTCTCGGTACGCCGTGCCAGCGTATCCACATCGGTGGGCCCTTCGGCAAGCCGCTTGTACAGGCCAAGCTGGTCGCCCACCACGATGGTGGCGGCATGCATCACCGCGCCAAGATCGCCGACGAAGCGGCCCATGAAGGCGTTGAGTTTGTCTTCGTTGATGGCCATAAAAGCCTCCTGCTGGATTGGGCTGGGATAGCCAGGGCGCTCAGCCTGCCGCCCACGCTCGGTTGTTCCTGACCGAGTTCGATCGGACTTCGAATGTCCAGCGCGCAATGTTTGCGCAAACAAAAGCTTCGTCAGCGTCGAACGCTTCCGACTGGGTTTCCCTTCAGGCAAAGCCGCGCTTGCCAACCAAACCCATGACAGCGCTCTGCGCTTCGCCGAAGGCGCAATTACTACGCCGTGACCTCGACGCCGTCAACGGGCTTCTACATTCACATTAGGGATGAATGCCGATGACAAGCCGAACCGGCACCCTCGGAATGGGGTCCCACAGTTTCGACGCAATGGTTGCGCTTGCAACGCTGTCGATTTGTACATCGGGCGTCATGCATAGGGCAAACTGGGCGTTCGTCAGACGGCTCCGGGTCGAGTCGCGCCTCTCGATCTTTCGGAATCAGCGTCACAAAAGCTGTCATCAAGATCGATGGCATCCATCACCTGATCCCGCGCCGCAGTTGGTCACTACTGAACATTCAATGCGTCATGTTCGGCAACGCACGAAAGGCGACGGGCTGCGGCGCGTACCATGCGCCGTCAACCATGATCTGGAGTACACAGCATGACCAAAGGTCAGCACGGCAACAAGGAAGCCAAGAAGCCGAAAAAGGTGCACGTCCCGAACCCGCCCGGGCTGCCAGCAAGCCTGGCGCCGACAGTCGCCAGCACGCTTCGACCGAAGAAGCGGTAGCAGATCGGGTCCATGCCGGCCTGCACCGGGCGCATCGCCGCCCAGTGCCGTGCCTTGCATGGGCGAACGGGCCGGAAACACGCAGCCCTGATCTCAGCGATTGCGTACCGATTGCAGCGAGTGATGGACGGCCCATTGGCCAATCTTTCGTCCATGCCGCAACCCTTTGTCCACGGCGTCACGGAAATGGAAGCCGACGTAGACCCTGGATGTACCGTTCTCCTCGGCGGCCTGGTCGAAGCCACGGAAGTGCCGCACCACCGCATTGGCGTCATGACAGTTGCTACCCGCAGGCAAGCTCAGGCTGCAGGCACTGAATGCAATGTGATCGCGGCCGAAAACTCGCTTCATCACCTGCGCCGCCGCCGCACCCTGCACGGCGTGCGCCGACTCGTAGTCGGGGATCGGCGGCGTCGGGCGCAGCGACATCCAGGCCGGGTCGGCCGTGGTGGCGGGGTTGCCATCGGTGGTGGCCTCGCGGATCGCCGTCACCGGCCGCCAGAAGCGGTAGTGGTACTTGGTGGCAAAGCTCGCCACATAGCCGTCGGCCAGCGCGATGTTCAACAAGCCGAACAGGCGTGCGTTCTGCCAGGGGTCGAGCCCTTGCGCGGCACTCACGCTGCGCGCAATGCGGTTCCACGCCAAGGGTGAGCTTTCCACCCAGAACAGCGCGATCTCGGTCTGTTCGGCATTGCGCGCGCTGGGCGTGCCCACGCCGTCGCCGCCAAGGCGCTGCACTTCGGCGACATCGGCCGCGTACTTGCGGCAGCCCTGCGAGTTGTTCGGCGGCTTGCCCGCGCAGTCCACGGCAAGTGGCGGGCCGGGGCGGAACTGCGCCGCGTCGCGCAGCACGAAAGGCTTGACCTGCCCCCACCCAGGGGCGAAGGCGATCGGCGGCGAGCCCGGGGTGAAGCGCCACTCACCAGGCTTGGTGCCCTGCGGGAAGTTCGGATCGACCAGCGGGGTGTCAGAGCCGTCATTCGTGCGGCGCGCGATCATTGCGGCCGCCGCAGCCTGGCCGATCGCGATGCCCTGCTCCTTGGCCACCCCATCGGCGATGGCCGCCAACGCGCTGGAGTAGTCGGCTTCGGCACGGGCGATGCCGGCAGCGATGCATTGCGCCGGGAACGGCGCGCCGATGAGGGCGATCTGGCTGACAAGCACATCGCGCGCCGCCGCGGCCACGGCCGCCTCGGCCGAGGTGCCGGCCGGTGCCGACGCATCGTAGGCATAGGGCCGCGAGCGGCGGTCGATGGCGTTCAGCGCATCGTGCAGCGCCAGGTGCAGCATGGCGTACAGGCGCGACTCGTGCAGCGGGTTGTCGCTCGGTGCAATGCAGGCAGCCAGTGCGGCGGCGCCAGCGTTGGCGTTGGCGTCGGTGACGGCGTCGGCGCGCACCACGCCGGGTACGGCAGCCAGGCCCAGCAACGCCAGGCAGATTAGGTTTGGGGCTCGGTTCACTTTCCACCTCCATGCGCCGCGGCATGCGACGTGCCGGTCAGCATTGCCGCCGCCGCAGTCATGCACCAGCGCGCCGCGATGAACGCGGCAAACCGCAGTGCGGACGGCGCCGAACCGGCACTTGCCGCGATCGACCGGGGTTGGCTTGGCACGGGTCGGTGGCGGCCGTTTCGTCGGCCGCATGACCGGCTTCACACCCCGATTTGCCGCTTCCGTCGAAGCGCCACACGGCCTACGATGCGATGGACCGAAGATCGCCTTGGGAGCTGGCCAACCATGATTGCCGCGATCGATCAGGGCTATGGGCAACGTCTGCGCGGTGCGCTCGGCTGGCGTGCATTCGGCGTCGTTGTCTTGCTGGCCTGGCTGGTGTCCACGCAGGTGCTGTTCACGCCGCATCTGTTCGAGATGTGGGACCTGCCCGACATCGCCCTGGGGTGGGCCAACTATTTCGGCGAGATGGCGGCCATCGGTGTGCTGACTTGGGTGAGCGTGATGGCGGCCGAACAGTCTCGGCTCGAGCCGCCGCTGGCGCACATCGCGCTGCGGGCCACGGCCATCGTCGCGCCGGTACTCCTGGCCGTATGGCTGATGGCCTGGCGCTACTCGGGTCAGTGGTGGCCGGCAGCGCCGCTGGCGGTGCTCGGCGAGACGCTGAAGTATTCGATGCTCTGTGCCTTCGTCTATGGCGCCCGCGCGCTGCAGCACCACGCCGAGCGCATGCACGCGCAGGCGGTGGCGCTGGACGCTGCCCGGCGCGAGCTCGAACGCCAGGCTTCGGAGGCGCAGCTGCAACTGCTGCAGGCGCAGATCGAGCCGCACTTCCTGTTCAACACGCTGGCCAACGTGCGGCGCCTGTACCGCCAGCATCCGGCCGCCGGTGCCGAGGCCATCGACAACCTGATGACCTACCTGCGCGCGGCGTTGCCTCAGGTGCGGCGCGCCGAATCCACGCTGGGCGAGGAGTTCGAGCTGGCACGCGCCTACCTGCAGCTGTTCCAGGTGCGCATGGGGGCGCGGCTGCGTTTCACGCTCGACCTGCCGCCGGCGCTGCGCGGCCTGCCCTTCCCGCCGATGCTGCTGCTGACCCTGGCCGAGAACGCCATCAAGCACGGGCTGGCACCTGCCGATCTGGGCGGCACGGTCGCGCTGTGCGCACGCCGCAGCGGCTCGGTGCTCGAAGTCAGCGTCGCCGACGACGGCGTGGGCTTCGGCCCCGACGCCGGCGGGCACGGTGTCGGCCTAGTCAACATCCGGCGACAATTGGCCGCGCGCTTCGGCGACGATGCGTCGCTGTTGCTCGATCAGCGCGACAGCGGCGGCGTGATCGCGCGACTGTTGCTGCCGTGCAGCGCGGTGCCGGCCGATGCACTGCGGCGCGTCGCCGCATCGGGGCTGGCATGAGCAGTTCGACCCTGGCTCGCGCACCGGGCACACACCAGCCGCCGGCTTCTGCCGTGCGCCTGCCGCCGGCATCGGATTGGCGCCTCCAGGCGGCTATCGTCTTCGGCCTGGAACTGGCACACCTGATGTTCGAGTCGGTGCGCACCGACCATGCGCTGCTGCTCGCCGGCCCGCTCGACTGGCTGGCCTACAAGAGTGACGAGCTGATGCGGCAGTCGATCAACGTGGTCACTGCGGTGGTGGCGCTGCAGTTCATCGAGCGCCTTCCCATGGCGCGCCCGCATCGCTCGCCGGTGGCATGGCTGGCGATGCTGGCCTCCGGGCTGGCTGCCGCGTTGTTGGCAGCGTTTGCGCTGCCGCACGAGTTGGTGGCGGTGCGCGTCGGGGCCTCGGCATCGACTGCGGTCTGGTTCTGGTACACGCTGTGGATCTACACGATGATTGGCGGCATGGCGCTGGTGATCATCGATCGGCTGCGCCAGCGCCAGCAGGGGGTGCAGCAGCTGGCCCAGGCGCAGGAGCATGGGCGTGTGGTGCGCCAGCAGCTGGCGACCGCGCAGTTGCAGACGATCCAGGCCAGGGTCGACCCGCAGTTGCTGTTCGACATGCTGGCCGCCGTCAAGCGCTTCTACGAACGCGACGCCCAGCGTGCCGAGCAGATGCTCGACGAACTGGCCGCCTTCTTGCGCGCCGCGCTGCCACGGCTGCGCAGTACGCGCTCGACGATCGAAATCGAGTTCGCGCTGGTGCGCAGCTATGTGGGCCTGCTGCGCAGCTGCGGCGAGGCGCCTGTGGAGCTCGAGATTCGGCAGCCTGAAGCCCTGGCGAGAGCCCGGTTCCCGGCCGGCATGCTGCTGCCGCTGTTGGTCGGCCCTGCGGCAGCAGCACGCTGCATCACCGTCGAAGCGCGCGTGCAGGGGACCATCCTGCACATTCAGCTGAACGACACCCGCGCACCCGCCGCTGCCGTGCTGGATCGATTGCGCCAATCGCTGCACGGCTTGTACGGCGAACGGGCGCGGCTGCAGATGCGCCGGCTCGGAGCGGGCGCACGGATCAAATGGGAGCTGCCCCTTGAGCCCGCTTGAACGCCCCGCCGTACTGCGTGCGCCGACGGCGTTGATTGCCGAGGACGAGCCGCTGCTGGCCGACGAACTGATCGAGCACCTGGCCGCGCTGTGGCCCGAACTGCAGATCGTCGGGCGCGCCGGTGACGGCGTTGCCGCGCTGCATGCGGTGGAAGCCCATGCGCCGGACATCGCCTTCCTCGACATACACATGCCGCGGCTGACCGGCCTGGACGTGGCGCGGCAGATCGCCGGGCGCTGCCATGTGGTCTTTATCACCGCCTTCGACCAGCATGCGCTGGGCGCCTTCGAGGCCGGCGCGATCGACTACGTGATGAAGCCGCTGGCGCTGGCCCGGCTGGTCACTACCGTGCAGCGGTTGAAGGCAAGGGTGTTGCAACCGCCTTCCGACCTGTCGACGGTGCCGGGCCTTGCCAAAGCCGGCACGCCGGCTCCGACCCGCTTCCTGCAGTGGATCCGCGTTTCGCGCGGCAGCGCGGTGCGGCTGCTGACGGTGGACGAGATCTGCTACTTCAGGGCCGACAGCAAGTACACCTTGGTCGTCACCCGCGACGCCGAATCGCTGATCCGCAAGACCATCAAGGAACTGCTGCTCGAGCTCGACCCGAACCTGTTCTGGCAGATCCACCGCTCGGTGATCGTCAACGTGCGCGCCATCGACAGCGTGCTGCGCCGCGGCGGCGAGCTTGCGGTGCGGCTCAAGCAGCGTGACGAGACGCTGGCCGTTAGCGAGCCGCATCACCATATTTTCCGGCAAATGTGAAGCCATCCCAGAGGAGAAGCTGCGATGAAGAAGAACCTGCGATGTGATTGCAGCGCCGCGCCGGCCTCCCGCCGCGACACCCTGATGTTGCTGGCGGCGCTGGGCATCGGCAGCCCTGTGGCGCAGGCCCAGGACGCGACGAGGACGGAACCGCGCAGCTACAAGGTGCTGTTCGAAAACGACAAGGTGCGTGTGCTGGAGTATGTGTCGCGGCCCGGCATCGGCGTGTGCGGCACCGGCCGGCACTCGCACCCCGACCACGTGACGGTGACGCTGACGCCGGCCAAGGTGAAACTGACCACGGCAGGCGGCAAGGTCCAGATCAACTCGATCCCCGCTGGCAGCGCCTTCTGGGAACCCGCCTCAACGCACTCGGCCGAGAACATCGGCGGCTCCGGCTCGCGCATGGTGCTGGTAGAAATCAAGGACAAGGACTGGAAACCAGCCACTGGATGACAGAAGTGGACGCTACGGCGCGTCAGTCCAGCGTTTTGGGTCGGCAGTAGCGCAATGCAGCAGGCACAGACCGGTCAGCGCAACGATGCCAAGTGCGCGGCCAGCGACTCGATCTCAGCGTTGCTGAGGTCGGCAAGGAGCGGATCCGGCTTCGCGGCGGTTCCGTGCGACCGGGCGCCGCCCCGCATCAGCTGCAACGACCAGGCCGTGTAACGCGCCCTTTGCCCGGCGAGCCGCGCCGCGCCAGCGTTCGTTCCCTGCATCGCCGGACCGTGGCAGCGGGCACACTGCAAGCGATCAGCCAATGCGCGACCGGCATCGCTGCCGGACGGTTCCTGGGCGCGCGGTGGCATTAGCGCCGCATAGTGTTCGGCGAGGTCGTCGACATCCCGCTCGCTCAACTCCTCCGCGAGGCTAACCATCACCGGGGCGGTGCGCTTACGCTCGCGGAAGGCACGCCACTGCGCAATGAAGGCGGCTTTGGGCTGCCCTTCGAGCAGCGGCAGCGTGGAGTGGATCGTTTCCATGGATGAGTGGCAGGATGCGCAGCGCGCCGCGGCGAGCCGTGCGCCAGCTGCCGCGTCGCCGGTCGCCGTGCCGTGCGCGACCAACAGGAAGCCCGACAGCGCAGCTACGGCAGCGGCATGCCGAGCACGACCAGCGGCTCCGTCGCGTTCTCCCGGGTCAAGCACTGGATTCGAAGTGCGGCGCAATCGCAGCATCAAGAGATATTGGTTCGTGTTGTCGAACGCTTGAGCTGAGTGGCGAGCGCCGACGGGCCAAGTGCCATGCCAGTGCGAGTCGGCTCAAGCAAAGGGCTAGGCGGCACTGATGGCGCAGGCCTGATTGCTTAGCCAACTGCCACGGAAGTGAAGGCCCAGAGCAACACTCCCGCCACGAGGAGCCAAAGTACCAGGCGCTTCGGGCGGAAGCGATCAGCCACCGAGTGACGCAAATCGCTCACGGCAGAGACTCGACCGCAAGCATTGCAGCGCACCTGTGTGGCCATGTCTGGGACCGCGGGTGCGGGGACAAGCGTTGAGACCGCTACCTCCGCCCAGGACCGTCGGTTATGCATGGAAGCGTCGTAGTGAGGACAGTGCAGGGAAGCCATATTGCCCTCCGCTCCAGGGTTAACAGGCGAAGAGATTCTGCGCCTATCGCTGCACTGCCGCCATACAGATTGGCGCGCCGTGTGCTTGTAAGGCGCGTTCGGCTATGTCAGCTTCTATGAGGACTCGTTTGTCAAGCCGCTTTTGAGCGCGGCGTTCATGGGCGGCACTTCACGGGCATCGCACGAAGGCAGGTAGGGTACGTGGCATGGGGTGATTCGCTTCAGCGCTGCATCCTGATCCGAGGTCGGGGTGTGACGAGCGTTCGAGCCAGTGCTCGGACGAACTTCTATCCGTGCCGGACATGTTGATCCGGCACCCGATGCTCAATGCGCGCAAGGCGCCTGGACAAACCCCAGTTACCGACGCGCCCCTTCTTTGAGGACGGCCACAATCCAGTGACCCGCTGACATTACGGGCGCGTCGACCTTCGATCATGATGCTTCGACTTCAGAGCCGAACGGTGTGTCAGGACTGACCTGCAGTCTTCAGGCTGGCTTGAGCGTGGCTCCGGCCGGGATCTCGCCGTGCTGCAGGTAGCGCCACAGCGCGATCGCCAGGCGCCGTGCCAGGGCCACGATACCGATGCGCCGCATGCGTTTGCCTCCTGCGGCAAAGCGCCGGTTGAACCACTGGGTCAGCTCACTGTCGGGCTGCAAGCGCAGCCAGCCCCACGACAGCTCCACCAGCAACGCCCGCGCTCGCTTGTTGCCGGCCTTGCTGATGCCTTGCTCGACCTGGCTGGCACCGCTGTCGTAGGGCGTGGGCGCCAGTCCCAGGCAGCCGGCCAGGTCGCGCCGGTTGGCGAAGCGCCGCCAGCCGAACAGCTCCTTGACCAGCACCCAGGCGCCTTTGGGCCCGATCGCGCGCAGCTTGGCCAGCTGCGCCACCAGCGGCTGCTTGCCGTCCTCCACCGCTTCGCGCTGAGCGGCTTCCAGCGCCTTGATCTGCTGCTTGACCAGCGCCAGCCGCGCGCTCTCGCGCTCGAGCTCGGCGCGCAGCTGCGGGCGTACCTGCGTACCGTGGGCCTGCCACCAGCCAGCCCAGTCGCGCCCGCCGATGATGATTCGCGGGCGCAGGTTGTGCAGTACCAGCAGCGAGCCGATGCGGTTGGTGTGGGCGGTGCGTTCGTGCATCAGCCGCGCCAGTTCGCGGTGCATGCGGCGCGCGTCTTCGTCCTCGGGCGTCGGCTCGTGCAACACCGACCACACGCGCTCTCCCGCGTGGTGGCGCAGCAGCATCGTCAACAGCTTGTCGCCATCGAGCCGGTCCGTCTTGGCGCGCCTGGCGCGACGGTTGACCTCGATGCTCGCGGCGTCGACCACGATGTTGTCGATGCCTTGCTCGATCAGCCAGCGATGCAGCCACCAGCCGTCGCGGCCCGCCTCGTAGCAAGAGTGCACCTTGGCCTCGGCGCTCAGGCCACAGCGTGCTCGTGCCTTGGCAATGCAATCCAGTACCGCGGCGGTATCGCCGGCGTCGACGTTGTACCGCCCTGGGCCGCGCCGGCCGTCACTCATCGTCAGTTTCCACGACTTGTCGCCAAGCTCGAAGCTCATATGCAGCCCACCCTGGGTCGCCGTATCCTTGCCTTGCAGGACTGTCTGGGTCGTCGTCATTTCCGTTCCTCTGCTACAGAAGTTTGGAAATCCCGTTCTAGCTCAACGGGTGTCGATCGGGTAGTCCTGCATAGCATCTTTACGGCCACCATTTCGATGAGCTGACCGGCGGCTGTGGGTCGAGTGCCGGTACTCGCTTGGCATCGCTGGTCGGCAGCAATGCGGCGCATACCCGACTTTGATGGCTGAGTGTCCGAATTGTGAGGGGCAGCGGCCACTGGACGACGTCGCCTGGCAGGCAGCCGTCGGCCATCAGCAGTCGTTGGTGAAGGGCGGCTCTAGAGCTTCTGACTTTCCCGTCCGAGCAGCGTGGCGCTGCACGTCAGAGCGACCTATGCAGTTGCTGGGTCGTGCCGCACACCCACTCGTGGAACGGTTGCGCGCGGGTCGGCGGCAAAGCTTCGGTCAGGGGGAGCGGCGGCCAAACCGTCGTGCAGAAGTTGTCAAGCTGAATTTCAGCACTGTACTATGTAGGACTTCCAATCAATTCGTCTGTAGTTCGCTTGGCGCGGATGGGTGCGATCTGTGGCATCGCGTGCTCAGCCAGCGCAGCAATCGTCAACGACGGGTTGACGCAGGGGTTGGCCGGCATCGCCGCGCCGTCGCAGACGATCATGTTGCGGTAGCCGAATCTTGACTGGCCTGACGCATGACTGGGGCTTGTTTGTGGAAGTGATGGCGATTTATTCCGTCGACAAGGCGATCGGCAAACGTCATCGGGCAAGGCCGCTCAGCTGGCACCACGCCGATCCCCTCTAGTGGCGGCGGGCGCACTGAACTTCACACCATCATTGGCGTTGCGAAGCCAGCCGGATGAGGTCTGCCAGGCCGCGCACGCCAAGCTTGGCCATGAGTCGCGCCTTGTGGACCTCCACGGTCCGCGCGCTGATGCCGAGGCGGCTGCCGATCTGGCGATTGTCGTACCCGTCGACGACGAGTTGCATGACCTCACGTTCGCGCGCTGACAAGGTGGCCTGAATCGGCCAGACAGGACGATCACGCCTCTCGGCGGCCTCGTCAAACGCCCGCTCGATCGCCTGCACCAGCACGTCGTCGTCGAACGGCTTTTCGAGGAAGTCAATCGCTGCGGCCTTGAAGGCCTGGCGGGCGGCGGCTATGTCGCCGTGCCCTGTGATGATGATGACGGGCATCGAGGCCGGGTGTTCAGCCAGGGCGGCCTGCAGGTCCAACCCACTCATTCCCGGCATCTTGATGTCCACAACGACACATCCCCGCCAGAGCGGGTCAATGACCCGAAGAAGATCCTCTGCACAGCTGAAGATGACTGTCGAGTAGCCGCGCAAGCTCAGCAACAGTGCTAGCGAGTCGCGCACGGCTGCGTCGTCGTCGACGATGAAGACCGTCTTGTTGTGCACCCGTGTCAGTCCTCGCCAGGGTGCGTCAATGGCAGTGACAGCCGGAATCGGCCTGCCGTTCCCGCCTCGGCCCAAAGCCGGCCGTCGTGAGACTCGACGATGGCTCTGCTGATGAATAGGCCTATGCCCATGCCACCAGGTTTGCGGGATGGCCTGGAATCGAACAGTCCAGGCAATACTTCCGGCGCGATTCCGCGGCCCGTGTCGTTGACCTCGAGCAGCACGGCTTTCTCGGAGCGCGAGAGGCGAACCTCCACCGAGGGCGCTGCGCGCGCGCCATCAGCCGCGGCATCCACGGCATTGGCCACCAGGTTGCGGACCACCACCTCGATCTGTACCCGGTCGATCCATACCGGCGGCAGGCCCGCCTGGACGTGCATATCGATCCGGATATTGGCCGCTTCCGCACGCTGCCGCTCGGACTCGATGACTTCACGCAGCAGATTTTCCAGATCGATCTGCTGCAGTTCCGTGCCGCGCTGCCGGAAGAAATCCTTGAGCCGACGCACAACCTCCCCCGCGCGATTTGCCTCATGGACGAGCCTGCCAGCCACCTGAGCTAGCCGAGGGTCGTTCGTCCCCACCTCGGAACCCTGCTGTTCAGCCAGCAACTGGACCGAGCGGGCGTAGCTGCGCAGCGCCGTCAGCGGCTGGTTCAGTTCATGGGCCAGTGCGGCGGCCATGTCGCCCGCCGCGGCCACATGCAGTGACGCACGCAAGGCACGCGTGCTCTGCTCGCGCTCATCGACCGTGGTGCCGAGAAGCAGCCCCATCGCACCGAGGACGCACATCAGCATCTGGAGCTCGAACACCGTCGGAGGTCGATAGGGTGAGGACTGCACCGCCAGGATCAGCAGCATCTGGATGACGGCCGCGGACCACGCCGCGCCGACGAATCCGAAACGTGCGGCCGCCCAGGCCGCCGGGAGGAACAGGAGATAGAAGAACTTGAACTGGTCCTCTTGCACTCGGTCGAACACGATCCAGCCTGCCACCAGAGCCAAGGCGGTCGCGAGCCACCACTCCAGCGTGGCGAACATTGCCCGGCTCTCTGATCGACGGGTGGCATCGCACAAGGCCACCACGACGGGCAACATGACAATCAGGCTAACGGAGTCGCCGATCCAGCCGCGCACGAGCGCAGCGCCCCACCGGTCCACTGGCGCGGCACCCAGCGCAATGAGTGGACCGACGAACAATACCGAGGCCAGCGCGCAGCCCGTCGCGATCAGCAGCATGAAGACAATGAAGTCACGTCGGGTCGTGATCGACGGCACCGCGCCGAGCCAGCGACGCACGGCCAGGGCGAGCAGGAGGTAGCCAGCCGACAGCGTGAAGGCGGCGGCCAGTTCCGCGACCGACGGCGCCGGCCAGCCGCGCGCCAAAGCTGCCAGTACCAGCACCGCTGCCACCAGCCACCACCGGCGCGGCTGCCATGCCAGCAGCGCTACCGCCAGCGCGGCCTGCGGATTCCAAGGCGTGATGCTCGTGCCGCGCATCGGGTGGACGAAGCTCACCCAGTCCAGCAGCAGGTAAAGCACCACGAAGGCGGCAGCGACAGCCGCTGAGTTGTCGGGTGGGGTTGCGTCCGATGAACGCGATCGGGTGGGCGCGAGACTTTCCACAGACATGCGCGTCAACGCGAGGGCACGGGAGCCGTCAGCGCAGCCCGCAGACGCGACAGCACCTGCTTGAGGCGCCGCTCGTTGACCGGACCCATCCGCACCATCAGCTTCTGGCCAGCCGACAGTTCCTCAAGTGCCGGGTCGGCGAAGGCGAGGTACCTCCAGGGTTGGCTCAGCGGCGCAGACCCGCGCACCTCGACGGGCAGGACCTCGATCTCGCCCACCGGTTCCGGCGCGGCAAGCAGGTGGTCGATGACCACCAGCAGTCGCTCGTGGAAGGACTTGCCGGGAAACCCGAGTTCCCCATAGGCTTGCAGCAGCAACGGGTAGGCGTTGCGGTAGACCATGACCAGGCGCTGCGGATCCACCGACTCGAGCAGGATGACGAACGGGGCGTA
>Ga0105103_10001460_pt1 | contig 13034 bp, 14 predicted proteins | sample PPLLaktember2015_2_FD_79107 | JGI IMG/M metagenome (GOLD analysis project Ga0105103, IMG submission 79107) | Freshwater sediment microbial communities from Prairie Pothole Lake near Jamestown, North Dakota, USA - PPLs Lake P7 Core (6) Depth... | ecosystem: Environmental > Aquatic > Freshwater >...
TCCTGCAACTTTTCGCTGAGGAGCTCAGTAAAATCCTTGACGATAATGAGCTCGTCAACAAGTGGGTACTTCTGGTACATGATGGCGTCCTTCTCTTTACAGATGCAAAAAGTGCAAAAGCCTTCTTCTTTGGCTCCTTTGAAAATATTTAGTGAACTATGCGAGCCTAAGGTTCCGATGGCGAGTTTTTTCTGGTCATATTTGCCGATGATTTTTTGGATGTCTGCGTTTTCAATCATGTAACCACATCGGAGAGCCTGCCTGCTTTCACGGCTGCTTTGATTTCCATAGCGACGCGCCTGCCCGGTCCTACTTCCATACCGTACTTGTACTTCATGTAAGGCGAGGTGGGTTCCACACAGGGGCAACCTGGAACCCGGGGGCTAACATCGAACACATAGAACTCTAAGTCTTTAGTGATCGCTCCCTGCAACGCGAACAAGCCTATCATGCCTGGTGGGTACTCTTTTTTGCAGGCTTGCACGAATTTTTCAGCGGCTTCAAAGATTTTTTCAATCTGGCTTTCCCGCATAGTGGCACCCATGTGCCCAATTTCGATATTCTGAGAAGGAATCTTGAGTTCTAACTGTTCCTGCGCTGGCAAGTCCAGTACTCCGTCGAGGTCGGTTTGGATGCGGCGATCAAACCCCAGCAAGTCGATATCGTCGGTGAGGGGCGACCAGAAGAGGTTGGCGTTGAATTTCGCGCCTATAACGTATTCCTCGATTAAGGCTTGGTCAAGTGCTTCCTGCGTTATGATGCCTTTGGTGATGCGATCGCTTGCGAGTTTGTCGAATTCCTCTGGGTTAGAGGGATAAAAGAAAGCCCGCTCAATCGCGCGCGCTTTCTCTGCGACTTTAACGATGGCTAAGCGGTCAATGTCCTGCGCGGTCTTGAAGGTTTTCGGTGTAGTTATGCCCGCTTTCTGGAGGAGGTAGAGCTGGTTTCTGGGGGTGTTGCGTTCCTCTGTACGGAGCATGCTGCGGTTACCCATCAACGGTACAGCGAACTGTTCTTCGATGGGTTCGTAACCCGCATAAACGCTAAAGGAGCGGTTGGGCACAAACACCGTGTTTAGGTCCGCCAGTTGCTTCACACATTCGGGGCTGGTTATCTGGCTGAACTTGTCCAGCATCACAACGTGGTCAAAAACCGAGCGGTAGTACTTCGTGTAGGTCTTGTCTCGACCTTTCTGGCACACGACAACGGTTTGGAAGCCCTCCTGCTTTGCGCCCGACGCGATTTCAAGCGCCGAATGTGAACCCAACACACCTATTCGGATTTTGCTTTGATCGTACTTGCTGATTATCCGGTTAATGTTTTCAGTTATCATGCTTTCTCCCCATGTACTCCTGGTATTCAGCTATAACTTTGGCAAGTTTCGGAGTATCAAACAATTTTATGTTTGACATCTCGTTTGCCACTGACATGTACATTTGGCTTATGATTGTTTTAAGTTTCTGGTCTAGCTTAGGCGGCTGAGTCTTGCAAAGAGCTTTCCAATCTTGTATGCCTTTGGCTTCGCTTTCTTTCTTTGCGGCTTCTAAATCGTTGTACCACGCTGTCTTCTTGTAGAATTGTCTTGCGACTTCTTTGCTAACGTGAACGCCCTTATACGTAAAGCGGCATTCGTCCAGTGTGCCGAGCACGTCAACTACCATGATTTTGCGTATATCGTCAAAAGCAAGTTCGATTTTACCATCTTCGTTTTTGAGCTCCGCGTTTGCTGCGGCCTTTGTGATTGTCTGGTCCGCCTTAAGCAGTATTGCTTTCACATCTGCTAATTCAGCGTCGGTTAAACCCGCGATTTTCTGCGCTTCAGCCCACGTAACGTAGCGATCAGTTTCCTCCAGCTTGGTGCTCACGTCAAAGATGGGGTTCGCTAAGGTTTCGCCTGGTTCTGGCTGGTGGTCCAATCCTAGATCCCCCAAGGTAACTTTGCCTTGCGCGAGTCGTTTAAACACTGAGGAACCTTCAGGCAATCCGTTGCGGTAGATGATTTCAAGCGGGATAAGGCAGTTTTTGAGGTCCGATGCATAGATGCTGTAGTCGTGGATTATTTTGCCGCCGGCGACGATGGTTTTTGGGCGGTAAACATTGACCAACGCTACTTCCATAACGTTGGACGGGGCTCTCAGTTCGGCTACTTTTACCGCTTTGCCTTTCTCGTTGACTAATCCTCGGTAGTGGGTTTTTACACCTTTGGCTTCTAGCTGTTCAAAGCAATATGCGCCCATCAAACAGAGTGCGGAGCCCTTGCCGTCAATGTGGTCAGGCATTTCGCCCCAGTCAAAAACGCTGTAACGGTCACTGAAAACGAATGATCCGACACCCATCTCAATCGGGGTTGGCTGGGTTATCACCTGTAAATCTTTTACGCTACCCATCTCGAAGTCCTCAACTCGGTTTTGTAATTACTGAGTCAGTATTTATATCGCTTTATGCAGCATTTGCTCAAAAAACGTTGCAGACGGCGTTTTATGTTTTTTCGAGTTAACCCCCCTGCGACCTACCGTCGCCATCGACAGTTTTTGAAGCCCAATAACATGTTGAAATCATCCAGCCTAGATGTCAAATTCTTTTATACCCGAATCTCCCCATAACGGCTGAGAGGAACCAATTTGGATTTCACCGAAGCCCAACTCGGAAGAATCTTTATCCTACGACTCCACCAAAACGAAACTCTGCACCAAGTTATCGAGAAATTCGCCGCAGAAAAACAGGTTGCAAGCGCCCTATGTTTTTTCCTAGGCGGTGCAGAAGACAAAAGCAAAGTCGTAGTTGGCCCCAAAGACGGCAAAGCTATGCCACCCCAACCCATGATCACTTTGCTTCGAGGAGTGCATGAAGGCTGTGGAGTCGGCACCATATTCACGGACGAAGCGGGCTTGCCCAAGCTGCATATGCATGCGAGTTTCGGCAGAAACGACAACACAGTCACAGGCTGCGTGCGGATGGGTATTGCTGTTTGGCAAATCGGTGAAGTTGTCATTTTAGAGCTTGCAGGTAGCTTCGCAAAGAGGGTGCAGAACAAGGAAACTGGCTTTGAATTCTTGGAGTGTTAACCTAAAAAGCGCACAAGGAAAATCCTGTAGCCGTAATTGCCGTAGAAGTCGCCCCAAAACGGCCTTTCGTTAGGGTCATCAAAGCGGCTAGTGCTAAAAATCATCTCCTTTACTTGCGTAATATCAAGAGTTGAATTGAAGAATGGCTCATAGTTGCCGTAATCAAAGATTATAATATACTTGACATTTTTCTCAACACATAGGTTAACGAATTCATCGATGTCAAAGTGTGGCGTGAAGGCGTCAACAGCTAAGGCGGGGTACTGCCAAATTTGGTCGCTTGACATGTCGGCTGGAAGATAGAAGCGGAACATATCCTGATTTAGCAGGTTGTAAGGGCAGATGAGTACCGCGGATTGGTTGCGGGTCATGTTGCCTGCAAGGTAGCTGGTTGTTTCCTGTATGGGTATGTGGATTTGGTCACGTACAGTCATCTCGTAAGCGTTGTAGCCGCTGTAAGCAAACGTGGCGGCGATGATGACGATGAATGTGGCTGCGGCAAGCTTCTTGTAACGTACCCCTTTACCGCCTAAATGCGGGGGTTTCCAGTTACTCACCCAACCATAGAGGAAAAAGATGAAACAAGCGGCGGCAATTGCTATAATTGGGAAAAGCGGCGTCACATAACGCCACTGCCGATTCGGCACCACAGTAAAGAACACGTATACCACCAAGAACCACGTCAAAAAGAAAAGGTCCTGTTTACTTCTACGGTAAGCAAAGAGTCCAAGCCCACATAACCCCAAAATGAAAATCGGCAACGAGATAGGGTGCACGGCGATATCGTTGAAAGGCCAGGTCATCTCCACTAAATAGAAAACGGGCACAGGTTGGAAACGGTTACTGTAGGCGGGGCGGTCCTGTCCGCCTTCGCTCATAACATATTGTAGTGTTTCAAACTTTGTCATGCCATTGTAGTGGTAGATGAGGGCAATCCAAGGGGAGACCACTAAGACGACGATGACACAAATAACTATGAACCGTGCCAAGTTGAGTCTCAGCTTTTTTCGGGCAAAAAACAGGACACAAAGCAACATGGCTATGGCGGCGACAACAAGTTGATACTTAACCAAAACCCCGATGCCCAACGCTAACCCAGAGATAAGCAACGCCCGGTTGCTGCCTTCTTTGGTTAGCCACGTGAAAAAAGCAAACATTATCATCGTGAAGAAAAACATCATCATTGATTCAATCATGGTTACCCGCGAGAGCCAAAACAAACCAGGCATAGTACCGAACAAGACACTTGCAAGCAGCGCTTTTTTTGGTCCGTAAATGCTTCTTGCGAAGCAAAAGAGCACCCCGATTGCCAGCACCGCAAACGTCACTGCAGCAAGTCTGCCGGCTAATTGGTTAACTCCGAAAACCGCGAAGTAGGCGGTTGTTGTTAAGTCAAAGAGGGGCGGGTAGTAGCCGTATGTGGTCATGTAATCCCAGGTTTGCCCTCGCAAAAGTAGTAAGCCGCCGTTTAGATGCGGCATTTCGTCCCATTGCACCGACATGTAATCCAACTGATAAGTGGCAGCGGCAACAAATGCAACGATGAAAACCAATAAGGCGAGTCCATATTTGTGAATTGAGAGCCACTGGTATAGCCTAAAATTAAATTTTGAAGGCTGCACGCTGACGCCGTCGGTTGCGTTGATGTTTAGCTACCCCTTTTGTTGGTTCCAACTTAATGAATCGGCGTCTAATTAGAGTTTGCGATAACCCAACGAGCCCCGCGTAAACCTTGGGGGAGATGCACAAGTAATTTATGGCAATGAAGCATCTCTTTGAGTCAACCCAGAAAGGAAGAGAGCCCCTTGAAAAATCCCGAGCCCACCAAAGAACTATCTATTCTGCTGCCTGCGTATAACGAAGCCGAGCAGATTGAGCGGTGCGTGCAAGAGGTTGAAGCGGCGATCACAAAAATCTCCGATTCATATGAAATCATCGTTTCCGAAGACGGCAGCACGGACGGCACCGAAGTTATAGTGACGCGGATGGCTAAGGGCAATTCCAACTTGATTCTACTCCATGCCACTGAACGCCTCGGGAAAGGCAAAGGCATCAAAAACGCCCTCAGCGCCTCCAAAGGCAAATTCATCATGTTTATGGATGTGGACTTAGCCACTGACCTCGCTTGCTTACCTGAGTTACTCAAAGTAGTTAAGGAAAACGGGGGCATGGCAATCGGGTCCAGACACGTCAAAGGTGCATACGTTCAGCGGCGGTTCACCCGAACCCTCTCCAGCTTAACCTATAACGCCTTGGTGCGACTACTCTTTTGGGATGGCATACGTGACCACCAATGCGGCTTCAAAATGATGACACGAGAAGTCGCCGAAACAGTCTTGCAGTTCTCAAAAACCGACGGCTACTTCTTTGACACCGAAATGATTGTGCGATGCAAGAAATTGGGGTATCCAGTGGTTGAAGTCCCAGTGAAGTGGACTGAGAAAAACAGGGGCAGATCTAAAGTTAACCCGCTGCGTGACGGCAAAAAAATCGGCATGGACATGCTTACTTTTAGATTGCGGTTCTAAAATCATAATCACCAAAAAGGGAAATCGAGCTAGATCAAATGCGGTGGTTTTTTTGTTACCATCCGCAAGAGTCTTGCTAGCGTTAACTCAAAATTCAGCCGAGGAGGCACCGCTTGACCAAATGGTTGGCAACGCCCCGCCACTATAGCTCTGCAGACGGCTTCTATTGTGGCATCCTCGGCGTCTATAACTGTGAATCCATAGCCGATTTGGGGGCCATAATGCGCATCGGTTCCTGCAACACGGGAGAGCTTTAGGTGTTGGGCTGTTTCTTCTGCTTTGTTAACGCTTTTTTTGAATGGAAAAGCTCGGGCATTGATGACTTCTATTGCGTCAAAAGTTGCACAGACTCTATCTCTGAGGCAACCTTTGAAAAACACAAAGGGATGACACGCAATGGCAACTCCACCTGCAGCATGGATTCGCGCCACAGTTTCGACGGCGCTGAAGCCTCTGGGGATGGGTTCTTTGATGTTCAAGGCGACAATGTGGCCATCGCTGCTGGAAACCTCCATTCCAGGGATTATGAGGAAATCGGTTTCTTTAGCAATTTTGTAGGCACCTTCCAGTTTGTTGTGGTCGGTGACTGCAACGGCGTTGAGCCCGCGCTTCTTGGAGTAGTGCACGAGGTCTTCGGGGGTTATAAGTGAATCACTCGAGTAGGTGGTGTGAACGTGGAGGTCGGCGTGTATCTGCATCGGGTTGCCTCATTTCGGCGGCGTTTTCGCCCTTATCTGCGCCAACATCTCGTCAAGCTTGGCCTCGTCAGCGTCGATTTTGTGGAATAGCGGTTTAGGTTTGGCGATTTTGTGTCCAGCTTCCAACGGTGCTATTGCATCTGCCCAACTTCTTTTGCTGACTTTGCCTTCGAGTTGGAGGGTTTCCCAGAGTTGCTGGGCGGTCTGGGGCATAAAAGGCTCTGAAACCACTGAGATGGCTTTCACCACCTGCGCCGTAATGTAGAAGATGGTGCCTGCTTTTTCTTTGTCGGTTTTCATAAGGTTCCAGGGCTCCTTGGTGTTGAGGTACTGGTTGCCAGTTCGGCTGATGGCAATAAGCGTGTTGGCGGCGGATTGTAGCCAGCCGTCTTCAATTTCTTTGGCGGCTTGCGCAACCTTGTCTTTAATGCAGTCCAATACGGCTTGGTCATCGGCGTCCAGTTTGGTCGGCGCAGGGATTTGCCCGTCGAACTTGCTGGTGATAAATGAGAGGGTTCTGTGGATGAAGTTGCCAAACGTGTCGTTTAGGTCAGCGTTAATTTTCTCGATGAAAGCACACCAAGTAAAGTTAGTGTCCTTGCTCTCTGGGCGGGTGGCGATGAGGAAGAAGCGCCAGTAATCCACGGGGAACATTTCTAAGGCTTCGTCTATCCATATGCCGACGCGTTGGCTTTTGCTGGCTTTTTGTCCGCGGAACTGTAGAAACTCGGTGGCGGAAACGTTCCATGGAAGGTTATAACCCTGTCCAGATGCCAACAGCAACGCCGGCAAGATGATGGTGTGGAAGGGGATGTTGTCTTTGCCCACAAAATACAACGTTCTCGCGGTTTTGTCGAACCAGAACTCTCGCCATTTCTCCGGTTGCCCGATGCGTTGGCACTGCTCAATGGTAGCAGAAACATAGCCCAAAACGGCATCCACCCAGACGTAAATGGTTTTGCCCTCGGAACCTTCAAACGGCGCGGTGATGCCCCATTCAACGTCTCGGGTAACGGCACGCGGCTTCAAGCCTTCTTTTATCCAGTTTAAGCTAAAGTTTTTGACGTTAGAAGGCAATTGCTCGTTTTCTCGGATGTATTGGCAGAGGGGCTCTTCTAGTTTTGTGAGGTCAATGTACCAGTGCCGAGTAGTTTTCACAACTGGTTTGCCTTTGCAGATTACACAGTAAGGTTCCACCAGCGCAGTGGGTTCAAGCAGTTTGCCGCAGGCGTCACATTGGTCGCCTCTGGCTTTCTCGCAGCCGCAATACGGACATTTGCCTTCCACGAAACGATCGGGTAAGAAACGTTGGTCGTTTTCGCAGTAAAGCATCTGGGTGTCCTTTGAAAAGATGTAGCCGTTTTTCTGGATTTCCAGAAGCGTTTTCTGCACAAACGCCTTGTGTGTTGGGTTCTCGGTGCTGGTGTAGTTGTCAAAACTTGCGTCCCATTTGCGGAAAAGTTCAGCTACGCGGGCGTGGTTGCGGTCGGTGAGTTCTTTGGGCGTGATTTTTTGTCTGAGGGCTTCGACTTCAATGGGTGTACCATGGGTGTCGGAGCCGCTAACCATCAACACATCGCTGCCTTTTAGGCGGTAGTATCGGGCGGTTACGTCGGCGGACAATACCGAGCCGACTAAGTTGCCTAGATGCGGGGTGACATTGATGTAAGGCCAAGCGGACGTAACGAGAACTTTTTGGGGCAATCAGTTTTTCTCCACAAACCGTTTCACATCGCCCTTATTAAAATTACTACAGCAACAAAAGCGTGAAAGACCCAAACAATGTTGCTTTCGAATCTCACCCATTACGGTTAATTTCCTGAACTTCTTTGCTCTAACTATTTGATTTGAGGCATTCTCGCGTGAGGTGCTATAGTTTTTGTTTAAGATGTGACAAGGCTTAAATGCCGTTGAGGCAATACCCGTAACTTGAGGTTACTTGATTTGCCCTACTGCCGAAAATGCGGAACCAAACTTGAAGATTACGACCGTTTTTGCCCAAAATGCGGCACCCTAGTAATAGCTACGCTACCGCCAGCTCCTTCTGCACTCGAGCAACCGGCACGTTCCGTTCCATCGCTGAGAAAAGACCCGTTGATTTTGGCGGGGATAGGTTTGATCGTGATCTTGGTGACGGCGGTGGTTGTCGCAGTTCTCTTGGCTGCGCCGATGTCGACTTGGGATTTTAGCCGTTCATTCGAGGATGAAACACCAAACATGGAGACGCTTAACCTAAATTTTGAAACTAACATTGGCGAAGTAAACGTAACGCCGTTAGAAGTCGGGAACAACAACATCGGGATTTATGTTACCGCCAATGGTTCCAGAAGCATGTTTGGAGACACCGAGATTCCCGTTAGTGTATCCTTCAGTAATCAAACAGTTGGCGATACCTTGACTGTGAACTCAAAGGTATTCTTTGAAAACGTTATAGCGATGCGGGTGAACGTTAGGATTGAAATCTTTGTTAACCCTGCTTTAAATTTGAACCTCAACGTAACCACCGATACTGGATCAATTAATTTAGCCGCAGACCGAGCAGCAACCTTCCAGTCGATGAATCTCCAAACCAACGCGGGTTCAGTTGAGGCATCCATGCATAACGCCACGATCGAAGGGAACTTTTCGTTGGCGGCTAACGCTGGCAGCGTATATTTCGGCATGAGTCAAAGCATTTCGAAGGGAAATAACACAATGAATATAGAGTCAAACGCCGGCTCGGTAACCATAGACATAACGCAAACCAAATTTATGCAAGGTAACATTCTGGTGAACGCACAAACTAGTTTGGGTTCAGTTAACGTTGGTTTAGAAATAGACGGCGATGTAGGGGCAAAAATCACTTCAAGCACAAACCTGGGCTCAATCAACGCAAACACCAACAACTTCTCTGGCAAACAGTCGCCTATCCAATCAAACAATTACCCAGCTGCTAGCAACATCGAAATTCAATGCACAGCTAATTTAGGCAGCGTAAACATCAATGCAGACTACCAATCAAACCAACAACCAAACATTATAAACAATTAAGTGTAGTCAAGCCCCTAAACGTTTAAAACCATCTTTTTGTTTTTTAATTGTTTTGGATGTGAGTTTTTGAGTCAAAAAGTAACCCGTCAGCAACTAGAAGAAAACAATGGAAAAAACGGTAAACCAGCTTACATAGCCTACCAAGGTAAAGTCTATGATGTATCCGACAGCTCGTTTTGGATGGAAGGCGACCATATTGGTATGCATGAAGCAGGCAAAGACCTCACCGAAGAACTTGATATGGCGCCACACCGAGACGAAAACTTTGCCAAAGTCAAACTCGTTGGCGACTTAGTTTAGAAAATGCACTGAAGTACGCTGTCAATTCGGCGCAGCCTACTTAACACATTTTTTACGTTTCCCATCTCTATGGTTTCCCGTTTTCTGTGGAGTTCGCTGACTGTTTCGTATAGGCAGTCAAATGCGCCTTTGACGTCTAAATCGTTGTTCATTTTTTCTTCAAAGCCAGCGTTTAATTTGCTGGTCAACGCTTCCTGCCTCGAGGCTTCGTTATTGGGGGTTACTTCTTGCAGGTCATGCACCATTTTCTGTAGAGAATCCAGTTTTTGGCTGGTTTGCCGGATGTTGTCCCAGGTGAAGTTTAGTTTTTTCCTATAATGCCGATAGATTAGGAAGAACCTTATTTGGGCACCGCTAGAGCCTTTCGCGGTTAAATCACAGGGGTAGTAGACGTTACCTTGGCTTTTCGACATTTTTTTGCCGTCAACAAAGAGATGCTCGCCGTGCAGCCAAAACCGCGAAAACGGTTTGCCGCTCACTGCCTCAATGATGGCAAGCGTGTAATCGTGGTGCCGCACCAAGTTGTCGATGCCGCCACAAGCCACATCGATGGTGAAGCCCAAAGTTTTGGTGACTAAAGCCGCATCTTGGATGTTCCATGCGGGTCTCCCACTGCCGATTGATGTTCTGTAGCAGAAGTCCGTTTGTTCGCAGCCGTGCCACAGCACGAAGTCACCGAGGTTCCATGGGGTTCCAGGGTAAGTGTCTTCGTGGAAGCGGCGTTTTTTCTTTGGCCACTTGCTCACATCCAGACGTGCCAGTTTGCCGAAGCCCCCGAATTTCAGTGCGTCAAAGTAGACGTTTCTTTCGCCGCTATGAGTGTAGTAGTAAGCGTACCCGCCTTCCACTAGTTTAACGATGAGGTTTACGGCTTGATCTGTCGCGGTTGATGCCCTCATAGGGTAATCGGGTTTTTTAATCTTTAACAACTCGAAATCTCTAAAGAAAACCGTTTCATTTTTGGTGGTAAGTTCTTCTAAGGTGAGGTTTTCTTTTCTGGCTTGCTCGATGGCTTTGTCTTCCACGTCAGTCAAAGTCATCATACGTGTAACGCCATAACCGAGATATTCCAAGTAACGCTGCAACACGTCTTCGTAAAGAAAAGTGCGGTAGTTGCCTATGTGCGCTGGCTGATAGGTTGAAGGGCCACAACTGTACATTGTCACGTTAAGCGGCTCTGCGGACTGGAAAAGCTCAGTTTTCTGCGTCAACGTGTTGTAGAGCGTTAGCAAGTTGTTTCTCCGTTAATCAGGGGCATTTTCTTCTTATGCAAGGGTTTTGAGCGTTTTCTTGGCCTCCTCCACGTGTCTCTCAGCTTGTGTCTGAGAAACAAAAATGTGACGAACCATCCCTTGCTTATCAATTATGTAGGTGACGCGCCCAGGTAGAATACCCATTGTTGCGGGTACACCGTAGAGTTCCCGAACTTTATTGCCGACGTCGCTGAGGAGAATGAACTGTAAGCCATAGTGACTTGCGAAAGCTACATGAGACTCAACGCTTTGCCCACTTACACCCAGTACTTCGGCACCTAAACTTGTCAGCTGCTCATAGTTGTCTCTGAAAGTGCAGGCCTCCTTTATGCAACCGGGCGTTTCATCTTTAGGGTAAAAGTAGAGCACGATGTTTTTCTTGCCCAGAAACTCTGACAACGTCACGTTATCGCCCATCTGAGAGGGCAGAGTGAAATCAGGCGCTTTGTCGCCGACTTTAACAGCCAAAAACATTCACCACTCTCTCCAATTGTTTGGCGGCTATTATTTCTTTTCTCAGCATGCATATTGGAATTAATGCTATAAGAAGGTCTGCTCATACAAACGTGGCGAAATAGATGGAAAAAGCACTAAACATCACAGGTTACAAATGCCCGACCCTTCATTACGACGCAGGGGGCATTCCCATAGTTTTTCTGCACGGCATGTCATACTCCAATGAAATATGGCAGAAAATCGGAGTAACTGAGCTCTTAATTCAAAAACACATATCCTTTCTAGCGTTAGATATGCCTTATGGAATCAAGAGCCGATGCCAACCCAAAACCCGCAATGTACAAAAAAACGTAGCATTCATTAACGAAGCAGTCAAAACAGTGTTTGGAGGAGCATCACCTGTTTTGGTCGGTGCCAGCATTGGCGGCAACATGGCGCTCCAGTATGCAGCGCGGTTTCCAGTTAAAGGATTGTTATTGATTGGAGCTGCAAGGGGACTTGAACCCGAATTAGCAACGGCTTACCGCAGCTTCAAGTTCCCAACCACCCTCGTGTGGGGTTCCTATGACAGTATTGTTGGAGGAGAAGAAAAGCGGGCCCTCTCGGACGCTTTGCCCAATTCGAAACTCCTCGTCTACACTGGCGCCGGCCACTCTGCATATCACGATCAACCTGAGAAATTCAAGCATGATCTCTTAGAGCTCTACATGAAGGCAGAGCAAACCTAACTTAGTGTCTAGCAGTCATCACATAGTGATATGGTCCTGCCTCCCCAACGTCTACCACAGTGAAACCTGCCTTTCGCAACAACCCAGCCACGTGCTCCTCACTGAACCGTATGGTAACGGGTGGACCAAACGGCATCGGAGTTTTTTTCCAATCCAAATCAACAACCAGCCCATTCGGATTCAACATTTCTTTAGCGTTGAAGAGCACTTTTGCTGGATCCCTAAAGTCATGGAGGTCCATGCTAAACAGGATGAAGTCAACGCATCCCCGGCATAAAACGGTCTCCTCCGCTTCAGCGACTTGAGCAGCTATGTTTGTGAGCCCTTGTGCTTTGGCTTTATTTTTTAGTTTCTCTACACCTGAAGGGTCTATGTCCACAGCATAGACTTTTCCTTTGGCGCCGACTTTTTTGGCTGCTAAAACTGTGAAGTATCCGTCACCGCAGCCGATGTCTGCAAACGTCATCCCTGACTTGAGGCCCACTAATATGGCGTCAGGGTTGTACCATGAACGCCTTGTTGCTTCGTCGAGGCTGAATCTACCGTGGCAACTCATACATAACGCCTATCTCTGCCCCAAAAGTTCTCGGATTTGCCGCTCATGCGTCTGTCTAGTAGTAAGGGGGTAGATTTCACGTTCCAAGTCAAAAAACAGCGGGTCTTGTCCTATGACTTTGGAGAGTTTTTCGTCTGACTCAGCGTTTACAATAAGCATACTGCCCTGTTGCCCGATGAGGTGGTAGTACATTTCAAGAGTGCCTTCAGCTTCAAGCTTCTCGAAGTATTTGAACTGGAGGGGCATGAGTCTGGACCATTTCTCTAAAGGAACGTCCCTTTTGACTTTTTGTATGACCAAGAATTTCATGTTTATCCTCAATAGTGTCTTGTTGCTTATGTTATAAAGGGGTTTCTTTGCGTCAAAACACACTAACTGCTACATAATTTTTTTTATGATGCATATCCAGATTCTGGAAAA
>Ga0105103_10001462_pt1 | contig 13018 bp, 20 predicted proteins | sample PPLLaktember2015_2_FD_79107 | JGI IMG/M metagenome (GOLD analysis project Ga0105103, IMG submission 79107) | Freshwater sediment microbial communities from Prairie Pothole Lake near Jamestown, North Dakota, USA - PPLs Lake P7 Core (6) Depth... | ecosystem: Environmental > Aquatic > Freshwater >...
CAACTGTAAGAGCAATTATGCACAGCCCTGCCCAATACCGGCATTTTTGCCAAACTAATAAATGATACACCGCTGTTGCAAGCACTTTTTCAGCATCTTCAGGTGCACAAGTAAAAATATCAACTAAGTCAGCTGAGGTGCATTTAATATGCGTGGTGTAAAGCAGTGTTTCAATTTTGCTTGTTAGTTTTTTGATATCTGTGACAGGAGGGATGGGTACGCAGTATTCTTTAGAAAGATGCTTGAACTCTTCCCAGGATAGTTGACCTAAAAGGTGCCTGATATAATGCTTGTCCCACTGCAATTTACTATGCTGGTTTGTGATAACTTCGCAAAGTACTTTGTGAATATCTGCAGAATCAATATACATATATACCTCATAGTTTTAGAACACAAAATTTAATCCACCTGCAACCTCAAGGGGTTTTTGCAATGGTAGTCTCTCAAAATTATATTTTATCTTTACAGAAATCACTTTGTACTTTATTAATGCGGAAACAGAGCTTGCTACTGGCGGACAGTGATGTATTTGGCCGCCTATTGATATGTTAGCAGCCTTATAAATGTGACTACATTTTAGAAGTACTCCATATATTTTTTTGTTTCGTACTGTTTTACCGTTCTCAAGTTCTACACGAATCAGTTTTTGTGCAGTACGCGTAATCAAGCCTAGAGTGCGAGTGGCAGCTTGAGGGTACAAATTGAAATCCGTGTAAGGCAGTGCGTCGATTGAGTGCACAGTATCTGGGTCTAAAGTAGAGCTTAGTAAACACCACAAGTTAGCAAGAAGAAAAGGATCGCAGAAACTAAAAGATGCATACTGTTTGATTTCGTCCAGTGTGAGTGACGTATGCGGGTTTATAGCTTGCAGTACCTTTGAATAATCATAATAGTCATTTTGGTGAGCCTCAGCATGAGCTAACGCATATGCTTTGTTTTTTACGAGTTTAAAAGCTAAAATGGATTGAGGGTAACTGAACCCATGCATTATTTGGGTTTCACGCACATCATCGCACACAAACCGCTCAAAGCGTATTCCATTTATTCTTATAAAAGCTTGAGTAGCTAAGGGTTCCAACAGTTTTTTATCATATATTGTTATTAAACCTCCATCTGAGGAAATTTGCATATGAAAACGCACATCTAATTTTCTATAACACTCACCGTGGCCAAAATATTCATGGCCGAATGTTACTAGGTAAGTTGCTGCAGTGTAGCTGGTTGCAAACTTTAACAGCACAGGTAAATTGGAGTGCTTAACAGGTTTGTTGATAAGTCTATAAGAAGTTGCGATTGTTACAGCTCCTGTGTTAGCTGTTAAATCACGGTCAAAAAGAAAAAGATAGGGTTGTTCCGCATAGCACGTGCTAGCTACAAGTATAAGTAAGCATATTAGAAATAATCTGATCTTCATAATCTGATCTTTCATACATAAGGAGAGGCTCGGTATTGAGCCTCTCCTCTCTTCGTTGCCTTTTACTATATTACGCTTCAGCTTCATAAAATTTTAGGAGTTCAGGATCCTCCACAAGCACTTCCTTATGGTACGTTGTGCATTTATCCGTAAAAATTGTCCCCTCTACTCGATAAGTGGTTGTTTGGGTTTTTTCAACTATATTGACCACCCCTGCATTCCAATAAATCGTTACAAATTGCCTACCAAAAGCTTTAGCAGCTTTGCTAGTTTTCATGTAAATGTCAATTTGATTTCTTTTCCGGCGGTGCATCCTATCTTTAACAACTAACTTTCTTACCTTATTGCCATCATCTACTGTAATTGATGTGCCACGGGTTAAGCCAGCTTTTTCTAAGTCTCGGGAAATGGCAACTACGCCAGGGTGTATTTTATCCCCCCAAGCGCATGTGTCAGGAGTAGCATCGGTTTGGGATTCTACTGCATTATATGCAGTGGCTCGCACCCGGCTACTTCTCACAACAGGTAGCACATCTACAATTCTAGATTGCATGGAAACTTCTAGAACTTCGAAGTAAGTTAATTGTGTGTTGGAGGGCTGGGCTAAACATAGACTTGAGACCAGCGTCATTGCAAGCATTTTAGATTTCGTTAACATGGTACCTCCTGTTTTTTATACTGGGTCAAGATTTCCCGCTGTTTTGCATTGATTCTCTTAGGTAGCTTCACTTGAAGTCTAACTTTGAGATCTCCTTTGATTAAAGGATTTTGAAGATCTGGAAATCCGCACCCCTTGACAGTACATACATCACCTGGTTGAGCTCCTTCAGGAACTCTACAGTTAACTTCTTTGCTATTTGGCAGCTTAATTTTTAAAGTAGTGCCTAAAATAGCATCTACAAAGTCTACCGTCCAAGTGCACATTAAATGAAGCCCTTTACGCTTAAAAATTGAGTGAGGCATTACATTAACCGTTATGTAAACATCTCCATTTACCCCACCGTTCCAACCACAATGTCCCACTTTAGGCAATTTTAATGTAGTACCAGTTACGAGCCCGCCTGGAGCTCTAAATTTTAGCGTTTTTAATTCATTAGTGCGCCCCAAACTCAAACACTCGGGGCATGGTTTATCTTGCTTACGTCCTTGACATGCAGAGCAAAGCACTTGACGCTCAATGTCGATCTCTGATTCAAATGACTCTAAGGTATCTGCTAGCAAAATATTAACAGTAATAGCCATATCATCACCTTTTTTTGGTGATGTGGACCTTTCTGAGGTTTTGGTGCGTGTTTTAGAGTCAAAAATAGTTTCGAAAATATCTGTATAGCTAGTGGATGCTGGGTCTATGCTGCGAAACAGCTCCTGCCAACTTGTAAAAATTGATTCACTGTAGGGGCTAGACTTAAACGTCCACTCCTTACCGCTCCGCTCATGCCGTTTGTCATACTGGTTACGTTTAACTTCATCCTTTAGTGTATCCCAAGCTTCATTTATCTTTCGGAAACGATCACCTGCATCGGCATCCTTATTACGATCTGGATGATATTTTAATGCAAGTTCTCGGTACGCTTTTTGGATTTCTTCTCGCGTAGCAGCTTCAGGAACACCGAGAATTTCATAGTAAGTCATGTCATCCTCCGTAATTGTGTGTTATGCCGTAATTATACATACAACTGAAGCAAAAATCAAGGATTTCTAAAGGTTTTTAATCAGTACAACCTTTTATATTGCATTTTAGCACTTGATAATCTGTAAGGATTTTTGTGCGTAAACGTCTAAAAATGGTTGATGGGTATGGAGAAAGGTTAGATAATGCAGGGTTTAAGACGTGAGCAGGATTAAAGTTTTGTAAAGTGTACTCTTGCACTGTGCCGCAAATGCAAGAGAGCTCACAGGCAATTTGTAACACATCCTCCTCTGACAGTAAGGTGGGAACTATGGTTGTTCTAAACTCATAATCTAAATTTCGGTCAAGAATTAATGCAATGCTAGCCTCAAGTTGCTGCAAATCCACATGCGCACTGCATATAGTTTTATAGTGCTCTTCCTCAAAAGGAGCTTTGATATCCATCGAGACTTTATCAATCAAATCCTGAGCTAAGAGCATTTCAAGCAGTCTTGGGTTTGACCCGTTAGTGTCTAGTTTAATCTGGATACCTATGTGTGTTTTTACATCTCGGCAAAATTCCACTAACAAGCGATTTAAAGTCGGCTCTCCTCCAGAAATAACTAACCCATCCAGCCACTCTCGCTTATCATACAGTTTGCTTAGTATGTATGCAGGTGGAATGTTTTGAGATTCTAGACCACGAGCTAGCTCTCCATTATGGCAATACTGGCATCTAAAGTTACAGTTGTTAAGAAAAATAACTGCACAATTTTTACCCGGCCAATCTAAAAAACTAACTTCTTGAAAGCCCTTGATCTCCAAGATACACGCTCCTTAATAGTAGAAGATAAATGGGTTTACTTTCTCTTCAACAGTTAGATCTGCAATGTATTTAATTTGGTAAATTACCTCGTTGATTGTTACGTATCTAGTACGACTAAAGGCTCGTTCAGTGGCAGGGTGGATATCAGGTAATTGAGCTTCTTGTGCTTTTTGCACCAGTAACCGTTTCACATCAAGCGTATGGTAAGGTTGACTCACAGCAATTAACACCTGTAGAGAACTTTTAGTTCGAGCAAGCTTTAACGCCTCTTCTAATATAGTACATGGGGTTTCTTGTTTAGACTTACCGAACCATCTTTTAATTGCTTTAAGCATGTTTATCCTCCAAAGTGTTTAAAACATTATAGCATAACTCCACATCTTGAGGAGTTAAAGTGAAAAAAGAACGTGTAAGTTGCTGTTGGGGAATCCTACACGTAGAAAACTTATAAGATTTTGCTGTAGTAATGTGATAACGCAAAACATTATCACAAGAAGCTGTCCATTCTAAGCCGAAGAAAGCACTCACAGCACGAAAGATTGCATAAGGATCTCTACAAGCATCTTCATACCGAATTAGTAGTGTGTTTGGGCACTCAACTGCTAATTGCTTAAACATTGCTTGAATGCAATAAACAGTTAAAAGCTTCTCAAGTATTATTGTTTTACTGAAAGGCAGAGTGAAAAAGTTTAAAAAAGGAGTGTTGTGTTTTAAAAAACGAGTACCAAAGGTTGGGCTGTTTTGTATGTACTGGTATTCTCCTGTTAAATACGTTGTGTCTCCAAAAGCTCGCAATAAGCTATCTACAGCATAAACAGGGTTTCGAATAAGTAACACTGTTGGACATTGAAAGTGGTGCAGCAGTGCTTCTGTTGCAAGTAAGCTATGGGTCTCTTTAATTAAATAAGCTTGTGCATCCTTTGGGGCTGCAAGTACTCTCAGACTTTGAATTAAAGCATTATCTCCTTCTCGGCGGCGGGATAGCAATCCAAGCTTTGCTTGAATCTTACGGGGAAAATCTTTCATTGTCAGTACGGTGTAAGCTAGGATTAAGGGGTGAGTGGGTGGAAGGATTGTTACGTAATCAGTAGCTAATCGTGTTGCACTCTCTATTTTCGACAGTGTTATTTCGGGGTAGATACGAAATAGTGGTTCACTTATTGTACGTACTTGATCCTTGAAAGCTGTAGCAAAGACTCTATTTAACCAACTAGTGCCTGTGCGGCCAACACCTAAAATAAGCCGCAATTTAGATATATCTGTAGTTTGAGCCTGTAAGTAAGAGTGTGCAGCATAAAGATTACGGTACCAATTTTCCGGCATTATACTCTCCTAATTAAGTATACGGGCTATCAATTAATTTGTGTTCCTCAACTTGCAGATCCTGCTTTAGCCTTTCCTTAAATAGTTGGTACGGGTCCTCCAAGGTTATTATTTCTGGATAAACTGTTCCTGTTTGATCATTAATCGCTAAAAATTTAGTGTTATCTGTAATCATATTCCTCCTACAAAATTTAATAGTAACTTATCTAGTAGCTATATTGCGATTTTTATAATACGGATCATTTGTTATTTCTTTACCAAACCATAAGGGGGGAATAAAAAGTTGGCTAGCTTTTACGGTAGGAAACTCTACTTCAACTAAAGTGCACCCGTGACGAGCTGCAAAGAGATCTAAGTCGGCAGTGTACTCTCCAAGAGGCACGCTATACCGTTTCTTAAAAATACGAGCCCCTTTAGTAAGGGGCCAGAAAAAGTCAAACACACTTTTTGGTAACGGCATAATGCACTCTTCTCGCAATAAGCCGCTCCCTTTCTTAGAGGTTGCACAATACTTAGTTTTACCGTTTTGAGTTTCATAGCGCAATCTCACCTCAAAAAAGGGCACGTAACTAGTAGGTACTAATAGATATCCTTGTCCAATAAGGCGGTACGGGTGCTTATGCAAGTTTGAAGGTAAAGCTGCTACTAGAAACTTGCGCTCAATTTCATCACTTGTAGTACTGTTGCGGAGTAGCTTATAAATTAGTTGAGTTAACGTCATGTAAAACCTCTTTTTTATACTATAAGGTAGCGTCAATGTTTGCAAAATTTACATTATTTTCCATACCAATAAACGCGCCTACATGTCTTGCTAGCTCCTTAGCATTACTATTCAAAAAACACCTAAGAATTTGCAAAGAGAGTTCAAATTCTTTGAGTGCAAGGGCTCTTTTATACTTTACTTGTCTTACTTTTACAAAATCAAAGCACTCTTCTTCTAAATAATCCATACCATAAATAATCCTAAGGTACTCTTTGCTCCGCACCTTTAATGCGGGTTGCACTAAGGACCCGTTAGGTTGGTATTGAAGACCGTTGTAGGGTTTTATAACAATCCCCTCTCCACCATTTTCACAGTATTGCTGCCAGAATGCGGTGAACACCTCGTTATCAAATGTGCCTCGACTAACTTTTCGTTCAACAGGTTTAAAGTAGGCGGACTCTAAACAATCAATTATGTGGTAATTTTGCAGTCTATTTAAACATAGCCCATTAGTATAGCGGGCAAACCGTTTAGTTGGGTGAATCTCACCTGCACATATCACTTGGAATGGATGAATAACCGTAGGCTCGTCTTTAGTAAATTGGGCTAGCACATCTAGGTATTTTTGAGCATTTTCTACATTACCTGTTTCAGGTGCATGTGATCGCAATAGCTGAGCACATTGACCTGGGATCAGAAAATCTTCTTTGATTAGTTTTGCAGCTTTTACAGCCCATGGGGTGATTTCGCAGTCGAGTGCAACAAAATCATACATTAATTTGGGTCGGATATCTTCATAAATAGTTTGCAGCAGCTCCTCTTTTCCACTAAAGAATGGAAAGCCCTGCCTACTATTAATAATGATTGGTCTATTAAACCCAGCTAATGCTGCTAGTGTTGCATTTTTGAAGAGGAGCACATAAGCACGGCTACCCATGTATTTGTGTTCAGCGACTAAGTTATGCACTCCTCGCTCCATGTAGTAATTTACTGCTGTTGCAGGATGTTCTAGAACATCCGGATATTCTGGATTATACTCCACAGGAGCTATCGTGGGGGCTAAATAAAAGATATTAGGATTGCATCTCATTTGAGATGATGCATACCCAGCACTTATGGAATTAGGTGTAATCGTGTAATTAGCCCCACTAAGGTACACAGGGTTGTGCATACTTTGCACTTTATGCAAAGCTTGATAGTTAATTTGTCTCTGAACTCCAAGCTTCAACGTTCCAAAAATTACAAAACTTGGCTGCACAGGCTCTTCAGGGAGTACTTTTAAGTACTCAATGTCATATTGAGTGGACAGCGGGAGCACGACTTCTTGTTCAAATTGCTCCTGTGTGTACTCAATTTTGTGATCTGGATGTCTAAGCTCCCCTTCAGGCATTCCCCAATTAACATTGAAAGCAATGTTAGGTGTGGAGAGTACAAAAGCTTTCGGTTGCCAAAGCTCCTTGATAGTTTGAATAAATGCTACCCGATCCTGTTTCTCTAAGTGCTCAATAACTTCAATCGAGAATAACATATCTGGTAGCAAATTTTGCTCCTGAAGATTCGGGCGCACAATGTTGCCGTTAAGTACTTTGGTACCCTTCATTTTCCCGGCAGCTTCGGCTGCAGGTGCACTACCTTCAATACCAAGCACTCTAGCATTAGGAGCTGCTTTCAGGATGCGTTTAATAAGCTGTCCACGCCCACATCCCAAATCTACCACAGTTGTAGGTGTAACTTGTGTCATCTTAGCGATAGCAAGCTCATGCCGAAGGGTGTGCAAATCTTTTTTATTGAAAAACTCTTCAAAAGCTTTTTTGTGTTCCTGCTGCTGCTCTTCATTATCAATAGTGTTAATGAAGGATATTTCAAATTTCTGAATTAATGTTTTGTTGTGCCGGCATAAGGTGTTCACGATAGCATTTTTAAACTTAGAAGAGCTAAGCCAGTTAGAGCACAAATGGACAAACTTTTCAATTTGTTCCGTGCTAATCTTAACTAAACTATACCGAATAGTCGTGTAAAAGGATAGCAGGTAGAGTTTTTGCAAGAACTCGGTTACACTCATTGCACGTGTGGTTTGAAAGTGCACCATACAGGCCTGAGTGAGATCAGGAGTAATATGTATACCTACATCTTCAAAGAGTTCAATGTGTTTTGCACTTACACTTGGAAATGGCCCCAGAGTCGCTTCCAATAATATAGGAGCATCAAAATCTTCTTGAGGCAAATTAGGATTTTTGCCTCGCAAAGCTGATCTGAACACCTCATCAAAACCTGCTAAATTATGCGGGCACACAGCAAACGGCTGAACATGCACATAATTGCTCATGTTGAGAGTGCGAGCTGTGTTTAAAAAATCTAAAGGGGCTGTTGCTACATAACCAACATAATGCAGCTTCTCAGCATCGAATTGTCCTTTAACTTTTCTCCCACCAATTTCTCGCTCAAACACACTATCAGGGTGCTTACAAATAATAAAAGAAAAGTGCGGGCTGTGTTGCAGTGGTCCGATTCTAAAAAACATTGCGTTCCCTTTGCTATTTAGCGTTATAGTTTAAAATATGTGTTCCGTATATTGAATTGCGATAGATGTTTTGAGGAAAGCCTCGGCAGTCAAAATAGAACCCGATGACTTCTCCGTCTTTAGAGTGCTGTACACTTTCATCTGTAAAGAAGAAAATGAGCCCATCATGAACCATCGTTTTAACTGTTATCTGTTTCAAAGCTGTTCCTTTCTCTATAATTTAACTACCGTACTTTTGCGCATTGCAATTTAAAGAGTTGCGTACGTATCTCTCCACATCCTCATTCTCATCTTTCGTACCTTTTCCAGTGAAATCTTCACAAAACTTTCTTATATGCCACTCCTCATAAGGCCCCGCTTCTAAAGTATACCTCCGAGGTTTATGGTTTTTAGCACAAATTGCACTAAAATGTGCACAGAATTCGCATGGAGGACCGTAGTAAGCAATCACCTCGTTTAGATATTCTACAACTTCTGACTTTGTTATTTTTTCCGGCTCAGGTAGCTCTATTACAACAATTGGTTTCACTTCTTTTCCTTTTCAGCATCACATAAGACGCACTTTTTAGGTGTATGCAAGAGTTTAAGATCTGCTTCCCTTATGGACATGAGGGGGAAAGGAGGGAAGATAGTATCTGTAAGAAAGTGCAGCTTAGTTTTTCTGTGCGAGTGGAAAAAAGTAAGATCTATCTCTTTCATAATGTATCCTCCCTGTTTTTGTAGAGTGCATGTTGGTTGATGTAATCTGGCACTCCAGGCGGTAAGTACTTTTGAACATCTTGCTGCTTCCAGTAATTACTTCTCACGCATGTTGAGGATATATCTACTTGATACTCCGGGTCCGGTTCTATGTAGATATTTTCAACGTTATTTAGAAACCAAGTGCACCTAGGATCAAATGGAGTTCCCGGTCTAGGCACTACAACAAATTTTACCATTTTCATTAAATATTCAGCACCTGCCCAAGTCGGTAGATTAACTGCCGAATCTGCTCCGATTACGAGAGAAAAGTCATACCGGTCTTTGAAAGACTCATCTTCAAGGAGTCTTTTCATGTAGTTGTATGTTTCTCCTAAGAGCTTATGTTGGATTAAATAATCACACACTTTAACTCTACCATCTCGCTGTGCAACGATATTGCACATTGCTACTCTATGAGAGGCTTCCGTTAAGAACTTACCATATAGTGATTGGTAGTCTGGCATTAGCCAAACTTCATCAAAAGCATTACTGAATTTTAAGAGCAACTTAATGATTGCAACATGTCCTGCATGTATTGGGTCAAAAGAACCGCCGTACAGTGCAACTCTTGTTTTTCTACCAAGTGTTATGTATTGCAACTGTCTGTGCTTAATTTTTGCAAGGGTGGCTCTTATGAGGTCTTCCACATTCCATTCATTTTCGTTAGCGAGTTGAATAGCGGAGCATAATAGATCCCCTAACTCTTCCTTTAAATTACGGAGATCTAAGAATCGTTGAAGTTCATTATGCTCCTTACTAATATCTTGTAACCGTTGTTGGAGTGGAGTGCGTCCAAAAGCAATTTGAAAAGCCTGAGCAATTTCGATTTGTACTCTTTTCATGTGCTTTACCCGATTTTTACCTTTGATAAAGTTGTTTGGATTTGGGTAATCGTTTGAGGTGCCAAATCTTCATTCTGATCCACTTCAGCTTGCAAGCTGGCTTTTCTCGCTCGAAATCTCTCTTTTTGATCCGGCCGCATTGTACCCCAAAATCTGGAATACATGTCATACAGTGAATTTACTTTAAGTTCGACTGCACTTTGTGTTGCCATAAGGAAACTCCTTTTTAGGTTAAGGTTTCACTCACGCCAACCCCGTGTATTGCTTTTACAGTTTTCAACAGGCGAATCCTCACACATTAATTGCCTGCCTTAAAACGCGGCCAGCCAAGAAAATTAATAGAATGATTGCAAAAAGACTGTCAATACTCCGGTTACTTGAAAACCATGCAGAGAATTGCGGAATATGTACCAGCTGCAAACACCCCCAGGCTAGCAACGCAATAACGATTGCACAGATGATATCCAAAGCAAGCTGAAGAACCAGCTGTTTCATAGCTATCCAGAAGATGTTTGGCGTATTCTTCGCAAATGATGAGTACATAATTAATCCCCTTCCTTGTTAGTTGTTACCTTTTAAATCCGCTTGCCACAAACTCAGTGCAAAGTATATTGCTACAAGTGCAACACCCTGAAAAACAGAATGATCAAGAGCTATAAACCAGCATTTTCCGTGAAAACACTGCCAGGAGAAATTACCTAAAGTTAAGCAGATGAATGTGAATATAAAAGGTGTTATTTTCACGTGGCACTCCTTTCCCGGTGCTTGCGTTCAAGATCTGAGATAAAAGTTGTCAACACATCCGCAGCATCGTACATACCTAAGTGATTAGCTACTAAAACCAAATCATTTAATTGCTCTAACACCGCATCTTGGCGTTGTGGTTGGTGTTCAATGTGTAAAAGTAATGCATGTATACTCATGTACTCATCTCCTAAGATGGAGGTAATTGCCATTTTTTTGTTTTGTTGTACAAATCAATGTGAAACTTCATTCCTCTAAAATAACGTCCCCTGTAACAGAATCTAACTTTTTTCAATGAATCAGGGCTCTCACTTCTTGCATACCTAAAAGCCTGAATAGCAAGCTCATCTCCTTCTTGAATAGGAGCAATATGCTCTTTAATAAATTCAAAATCTCCTAAGTTTGGTTTCCATACAACCTCTTCCCCGGTACTTAAAAGGGTTAGAGCGACAATAGCAACAGCTGTAATACCGTCTGTTTGTCCTAGATACTCAACTCGCGCTAAGGTGTCAATTTTGGTGCCTTTCATGCATTTCTCCTTTCCTTGTAATTATGCCTTAATTATACATGGGAAAGGGAGAGAAATCAAGGGTGCTAGCATAAAAAAAGGAGTGAGGCTAAAAGCCCCACTCCTTCGTCTTGCATAGCAGGTTTAACTGCTTTATAATTACGTGATTACGGACAACCTGCAGTACATCCTGTAACCTGTCCCACGTCCGGAGTATCAACCGCTAATGTACCGTTTTGGCCGAGGCCGCACTCAGGCACTAGCGGGCACACCGGCTGATTATCATGGTACACGCAGAAAGTTGTCGTGTTGGGATCTAAATAGATATCCGAGACTTCAAGCTGGCTCACATTCTCTCCAGCACCTACAGTGTATGTAAAGGAAGTTGAACTAAAAGTAGGCATTGCTCCTATTTGTTTCACTTGACCGGTGTTAAACACAACATTTAACGGGCCACCGATTAACTTAAAAGTATCGGAAAATTCAAAAGTAATTAACGCGCTATCCCCTAAGCCTAGCGTGCCGTTACTGTCGGCATACACACTTGTAATATAGGCAGTGTGTTTTTCAGCACTCTTTAAACCTTCAAGACCGTCAGTGCCGTAAGCAGCTACACAAAAATAATATTTGCTGCATCCGTCAAGGCCAGTTAAAGTAGCTGAGGTGACATTTCCAACATCCACTGGAGAGTTGCCTTCATTTGCTCCAGTGCCAGTGTATACACCTGAAGCTGTTCCGTAATAGATCTTGTACCCAGCAGCTAGAGGATCAGCGTTCCAACTGACGGGAATATTCATAGCAGAAACTGTTTGGGCTAATACAAATAAAGTTAAAAACAAGGCAAAGCTGAAAAACTTAGAAAACATACTTTTCATAAAACAAAGCTCCAAAAAATAAAGGTTGATTGTTGGGTAACCCAAATTGCTTTAGTAAAGCAAACTTACCTCTTTTTCATCTCCTTTCATACTGTATGTGAGCTTGGAGTTCTATGAATGAACTCCGGCGAGTTTTAAATCTTTTACTGTTTCGAGCGCTCGGTTAATAAGCACTTGACGTATTTTATCTACAGGGTCCCGCAGAAAATCCACACGGCATGCATGGCACTGCATTTCGCCATCATCTCCGTACAGTGCACTAAAGTGGCACCCATGGTGTAACCATAACAACCGTCTAAGTAATATATTTTCCTGATCGCACATTTAGCTTGCCTTTATAAAAAGTAGGGTGAAAACGCATCCACCCTACTTTTTTGTTTTACAGAAGTTAGAACTGCACTTTAGGCACTTGCTTATCCTCTTCGGCAACTTCATAGTAAGGCACCACTTGAAAATTAAAGAGTGATGCAAGAATATTAGTAGGCACTCTTTGGACGAGTGTATTAAACACCTGTGCTTGTGTGTTATATTTTTGCCGCTCTACAGCAATTCTGTTTTCGGTACCAGCTATTTCATCCATGAGTTTGTTAAAGGATTCATTAGACTTAAGGTTCGGGTAGTTCTCCACTACCATTAGCAACCTACTTAATGCAGAAGTCACTTCATTTGCCCCTTCAATCTTTTGCGGTATTGTTTGAGCTCCAGCTAATTTTTCCCTGGCTTCTGCAATTCTCCCGAGAATTTCCTTTTCCTGCGAAGCAAATCCCTTGACTGTGTTGACAAGATTCGGCAGATCACCAGTATTGCTACAATAATGAGAAAGATAATAAGTTTGATTGGATATGTTTTCTTCTTTGGAACTGGCACAGTTTCAAGCTCTTGCTTGTATTCCGCTGCAACCCTTTCAATAAG
>Ga0105103_10001466_pt1 | contig 12997 bp, 7 predicted proteins | sample PPLLaktember2015_2_FD_79107 | JGI IMG/M metagenome (GOLD analysis project Ga0105103, IMG submission 79107) | Freshwater sediment microbial communities from Prairie Pothole Lake near Jamestown, North Dakota, USA - PPLs Lake P7 Core (6) Depth... | ecosystem: Environmental > Aquatic > Freshwater >...
CCGAATCGGAAATGATCAATTACCTGTATGCGCAGATCAGCGCGGGCGAAGTAAAGTTCAACCAGCTGGATGCTGTGGTGATCCCCAATTCCAACTATGTCATCCGTGGGAATCCTTACAAGGCTGCCATCTATCTTGCAGCCCGTGATACCACCCAGGATCCCGAGATCTACGTGGTGGAAGGCGTAAAGGAACCCTGGACCGAGGTAACTGATCCCGCTACCGGACAGATCTCGATCCAGAGAAAGGAAGGACTGAACTACCAGAAACTGCCTGTTGAAAAGGGATCCGGCAAAGGTATCTATGAACGGCAAGGAAGTTCGGTCGGCCAGCGAATCTGGGGTGGGATAATCACGATCAAGGGCCCTACGGGTGACATCATCCGTCCCTTCTCGGCTGAATATATGGTGGCCGAAGGAAGCGTCGTGGTCTCTCCAACCAAAATGAATGTATTTTACCTGGCTGTCGACAATCCGGTGGAAATCTCTGTATCGGGCGTACCGGGAAACAAGATCAGGGCAAGCGCCTCAAACGGTCGTCTCGACCCAAGGGGGAATGCCTGGATCATGCGACCCACAAGAATCGGCAATTGTATGGTTACGGTTTCCGCCGAGATTGACGGGAAGTTCACCACAGTCGGTTCCAAGGAATTCCGCGTGAAACAGGTACCGGACCCGATTGCCCTGGTCAACAACCAGAAGGGTGGCGCCATCGCAAAGAACGTACTGATGGCCCAGAGCGGCGTTGTGGCCGCCATGCCTCCCGATTTTGACTTTGATCTAACCTTTACGGTTACGGAATATACGGTTCTTACAGTTGTTCAGGGCTTTGTCAGGGAAGTCAAAGTAAAAGGCAACCAGTTCAACCAGGATGTCAGGACCCTGCTGACCAACCTTTCAAAGGGATCCCCCGTATACATCCAGGATATCAGGGCTGTTGGACCGGATGGATCGGTCAGGAGCCTGTCAACCATTAATTTTAAATTGAATTAAACTATAAATACATAGTCGAATGAAACGAGTTATTTTAGTGTGCATGGGATTGGCGATGATCGCCGTTGCACCGCAAAAAATAAAAGCGCAGGATATCCTTACTGAGGTGTATACCCGGGAACATATCCCGAATAAGGCACCCGTGCCCTATGCTTATGTGCGCGAAGCAGACGTGATGTGGGCCAAGGATATTTACAGGATCATTGACCTGAAGCAGAAACAGAACCTGTCCTTATATTATCCTACCAGGCCGATCAACGACCGGTACAATCTGGTGCAGTTAATCCTGTGGGGTATTGATAACGAGGGTATCCGCGCATTTTCAACGGATGATCCGAAAAATGAATTCACGGTACCCCTCGACCGGGCTAAAATCGACGATGCTTTTGGCGCCGGGGAGGAAACCATCAGGCGGACCGACCTCAACACGGGAATGCCGGTGGATACCGTGATCAAAAATGACCGGAAAACCGATGAGGTTAAACAGATCCTGGTTAAGGAAAAATGGTTCTTCGATAAGAATCACTCGGTTATGAATGTCAGGGTCGTAGGCCTCTGCCCGATCCGTGTCTACAACAGGCTCGATGACCAGGGATTGCCGACTGACATTATCATGAAGAAACAGACCTTCTGGGTTTATTTCCCCGAGATCAGGCCCCTGCTGGCCCGTCATGAGTTATTCAACGAAAACAATGACGCCCAGCGCATATCCTTTGACGACTTCTTCATGCAGCGGCATTTCAGCAGCTATATCTTTGCTGAATCAAACGTATACGAAAACCGATGGATCAACTCGTATGCCCTTGGCCTCGATGCCCTGCTTGAAGCGGACAAGGTCAAGGAATACCTGTTCAACATGGAACATGACCTGTGGGAATACTAAACGTATTCCTCACCCTTTTCTATTCGCACGTCATTTACGAAATTCTTGATCTTCTGCTCATCCTGTTTTTTGCAGATCAGCAGGATGTTATCTGATTCCACCACGATGTAGTCATCCAGGCCCTGGATAACGGCCAGCTTGTTGTCGGGCAGGTTTATCAGGCAGTTTTGCGTGTTGTAGGCAAAAACATTGGCCCCCGTGATGGTATTCCTTTCCCCGTCCTTGGTGAGGATATCATACAGGGAACCCCAGGTACCCAGGTCCGACCAGCCAAAGTCGGAACAGAGCACATGCACATTCTCCGCCTTTTCCATGATCCCATAGTCAATGGAAATGTTCTTGCAGTTTGGGTATACCCTGGAGATGAACTCGTCCTCCCTGTCGGTATTGTAATATTCCTTCCCTTCACTGAACAGGTGGTCCACATCGGGCAGGAAGGTATTGAATGCCTTCATGATCGAACTGAGCGACCAGAAGAACATACCCGAGTTCCAGAAGAAGTCACCGCTCTGGACAAAGATCTCGGCCAGTTCCAGGTCGGGTTTTTCAGTGAACGTTTTGACCTTCCTGAAGCTTTGGTTAAGTTCGATCCGGGTCTTGTCCCCGTTGATCTGGATATATCCGTAACCCGTTTCGGGCCGGCTTGGCTGTATCCCCAACGTAAGCAGGCTGTCACTTCCACGCACGAATTCCAACCCCTTTTTCACGACATCGAGAAAAGCCTTCTCGTTCAGGATAACATGGTCCGAAGGGGCTACCAGAATGTTAGCGTCAGGGTTGATCAACTGAATTTTGTAGTTGGCATACGCGATACAGGGTGCCGTATTCCGGCGCAGGGGCTCCAGCAATATCTGGGACCGGTTCAGCTCAGGCAGCTGTTTGGTGACCAGGGCCTCATATTCTTCATTGGTAACAATGAAAATGTTTTCCAGCGGGAAAACTTTCCTTAAACGGTCGAGGGTCTGCTGAAGCAGTGTCCGTCCCATGCCAAGGATATCCAGGAATTGCTTTGGCTTCCGTGTGCGGCTCAGGGGCCAGAACCTGCTTCCGATTCCGCCGGCCATAATGATGCAGAAATGGTTTTGATTCATGAAAAAAAGCTTTGTATAATTGTGACAGTATGCGAATTTACTAAATTTAACCGATCCCGTTATATTATTTTGATATAGTATGACAAACCTGCGATTAACGAGGCTATTATTTTGATATTATATCACTATTTTTGTGACCATGAACTTCTTCAGCATATTCGGCAGGTACGTCATTTTGCTTTCCCGGGTCTTTGCCAAGCCTGAAAAATCAAAGATATATTTCCGCCAGATCGTGCTTGAAATCGAGAACCTGGGCCTCAATTCCATTGGCATTGTCATCCTGATCTCCATCTTCATCGGAGCGGTCATCACACTACAAACCCGGTATAACCTGGAAAGTTCATGGATACCCCTGTACCTGATTGGCCTCACCGCCCGTGATACGATTCTGCTGGAGTTCTCGTCCACCATGGTCGGACTGATCCTGGCCGATAAGGTGGGTTCGAACATTGCCTCCGAGATCGGGCACATGAGGATTACCGAACAGATCGATGCGCTGGAAATGATGGGGATCAACTCAGCCAGCTACCTCATCCTGCCCAAGATCATTGCGGCCATTTTCTTCAATCCTTTTCTAACCCTGATCAGCATGGGGGTCGGGATATTCGGGGGATGGGTGGCTGCCGTTACTACAGGGGCGCTTGCTTCCTCCGACTACATATACGGCATCCAGTATCTGTTCATCCCTTACTATATCACATATGCCCTGGTAAAAACCGTGGTATATGCTTTTATCATCACATCGGTTCCCGCCTTTTACGGGTACTACGTCCAGGGCGGCGCACTTGAAGTGGGCCGTTCCAGCACCCGGGGTGTTGTTTACAGCAGCATTCTCATCCTCCTTGCCGACCTGGTCATCACCCAACTCATGCTTGCCTGATGATACAGGTTGATAACATATCCAAGGCTTTTAACAGTGTTACTGTCCTTGAGGGGATATCCGTGACCCTGGAAAAGGGGAAGACAAACCTGATCATTGGCCGGAGCGGATCAGGAAAGACCGTGCTCACTAAGTGCATTGTCGGTCTCCACGAAGTGGACCGGGGAGCCATATTTTTCGACAACCGTGACTTTGTATCCATGAACTTCAAGGCGAGGAAGGAAATCCGCAGGGAGATCGGCATGATGTTCCAGGGTGGTGCACTTTTCGACTCCCTGACCGTGGAAGAAAATGTGAGCTTTCCCCTGAATATGTTTACTGACATGACGGCTCCGGAAAAACTGGAACGAACCAATTTCTGCCTGAAACGGGTTAACCTCGAAAATGCGAACCGGCTTTACCCTGCCGAACTGAGCGGGGGCATGAAGAAAAGAGTGGCCATAGCCCGGGCTATCGTGATGAACCCAAAATACCTCTTTTGTGACGAGCCTAATTCAGGTCTTGACCCAATAACCGCCCTGCTCATTGATGATCTGATCAGCGAGATCACCCATGAATTCGAAATTACCACCGTCATCAATACCCATGATATGAACTCGGTCATGGAAATCGGGGAAAAGGTGGTATTCATTCACGAGGGCCGTAAAGGCTGGGAAGGGACGAATGAGGAAATTCTCGATAGCGATAATAAGGACCTGAATGATTTTGTTTTTGCCTCCAATTTTGCCAAGAAAATCAAGGCATTGACCAGGAGTGAAGACCAGCCGCCTGCAAGATAGGTTTAATCCTTTACTTCCTCGTAATCAACGTATTCGCCCTGGGATGATTTGTTCTTACCGTTCCCCTGCGGCGTATAGTCGATATTGACCTCACCCTCCCGTTTACGCGACTGCTCATTCTCACGCTTGCGCTGATGCTGCTGTTGCCGGTTGAACTCCTTCATTTTATCATCCATGTAACCATAAAACAGGGTGGGCAAAATATATCTGGCTACCAGTCTCCCCAGGTAATAGATGATGAAAATGATCAATAAGATCCTGATCAGGGCCATGTACTTTTTTTATGACAAAGGTAGTATATTTTAAGTAACGAGTAATGAGTGACGAGTGACGAGTAACGGGTAAAAAGTGAAGAATATCGGTGATTTGCTTGTCACTTGTCACTTGTAACTCGTCACTTTTTTTTACTACCTTTAACCGCTTAGTAAAAATTAACCGTATCCAACCCTATGAAAGGTGATAAGGTCATTTTGGGGATAACCCATGGTGATATCAACGGGATCAGCTATGAAGTGATCATGAAATCATTGCTGGATAACCGTATCTTTGATCTGTGCACACCTGTGGTCTATGGCTCCCCGAAGGTTGCCGCTTACCATAGAAAAACCCTGAACCTCGAGAATTTCAGTTTCAATTCCATACGGTCCGTTGAAGAAGCCCAGTCCCGCAAGGCCAATATCATCAACTGCATCGACGAGTCGGCCCGGGTTGAACTTGGCAAATCGACACCTTATGCAGGGGAAGCCTCCCTCAGGGCACTGGAAACAGCAGTCAGGGATATGGCCGACGGAAAGATCGATGCACTGGTTACTGCACCGGTCAGCAAACCCAACGTTCAAAAAGATTTGTTCGATTTTACCGGTCACACGGAATACCTTGAGAACCATTTCAAATGTGACGGGGTTGTCATGCTCATGATCAATGAGATGATGCGTGTCGGTGTGGTGACCACCCACGTGCCCCTTGCCAAGGTGCAGGAATACATAACCCGTGATACGATCCTCAACAAGCTGAAAATACTGAACAAATCCCTTCTTGTCGATTTCACGGTCCGTAAGCCCCGGATCGCCGTACTCGGACTGAATCCGCATGCCGGTGATGAAGGCCTCCTCGGTGAGGAGGAAGAAAAGGAGATCATACCGGCGATAAAACAGGCCCAGGCTGAAAACATCCTTGCTTTCGGGCCCTACCCTGCCGACGGGTTTTTCGGGGCCGGGACATACCGGAACTATGACGCCGTGCTTGCCATGTATCACGACCAGGGCCTGGTTCCATTCAAGGCACTCTCAGCCGGGAGCGGGGTTAACTATACCGCCGGGCTCCCGGTGGTAAGGACTTCCCCGGCACACGGAACGGCATATGAAATTGCCGGCAAGAACGAGGCTTCCCCCGATTCATTCCGGGATGCAATGTACATGGCCTGTGACATATTCCGGAACAGGCTGAGGTACAAGGAAATGTCCTCAAACCCCTTGAATCTGTCAGACCTTAATGAAACCTGAAAAAGCAGCTTCCCCCTTGCGGGATCCACCCCGGCCGGTCCCGCCGGCCAGGATCCGCTGACAAATACATATCCCTGACATTAACCCTGAACCTATGTATGAATATATCGAAGGTGCCCTGAAAGAAAAAAATCCAACGTATTGTGTCATTGAAACTTCCGGAATAGGGTATTTCATTCAAATCACGCTTACCACGTACACCCAGCTTGAGAACCATACCCATTCAAAACTATTCCTGCACCAGGTTATCCGGGAGGACGCGCACCTGCTGTTTGGGTTTTCTTCCAAAACCGAGCGTGAGATGTTCAGGCTTTTGCTTTCTGTGTCCGGGATCGGGGCCAATACAGCCCGCATGATGCTCTCATCACTTTCAGCCGACGACATCAGGCAGTCCATCCTGGTTGGAAATGCTACCCTGTTGCAGGCCATAAAAGGCATCGGTGCAAAAACAGCCCAACGCATCATTCTCGACTTGCGTGATAAGATCAGCAAGGACAAAACTGCAGCCGGCGATTTATTTCCTTTCAAGGACAATAGATTAAAGGATGAAGCGTTATCTGCATTGGTAATCCTTGGTTTTAACAAAGGAGAAGCCGACAAGGTGATCAGCAGGATCATGGTTGCAGAACGGAACCTGACCCTTGAGGAATTGATCAAGAAAGCCCTGAAACAGTTATAAAAGCTCTAAATAATCCGAACTTGACCACTGTATCGGTACATCATATCATTAGGCCGCAATCATTAATCCCATTCATACTGCGCTGCCTGCTGATGTTGAGTCTTTCGGTGGCGGTCATTCCCCTTTATTCCCAGGTGGGAACTGAAAGAGCGCCCGACAGTACCGGACTGCGGTATCCCTTCAGAGACGGGCCCTATTATCCCTTTTCCAATTCCGGACCTGCTTCCCCGCTGTACCTGAGCAATCCCTCCAATGTGCAACAAAGCATTATCTTTGATCCGGTCACAAACCAGTATGTCTTCTCGGAAAAAGTGGGACGCCTTGATTTCAGGCCGCCCTCATCCATGTCTGTGAAGGAATTCATGCAGTACGACCGGCAGACAGCCATCCAGAATTTCTGGAAGGAAAAATCGCGGGAAAGGATTGCCCCCCAGAGATCGCCCTTGCTTTCCAACATCAAGATGGGGGAATCATTCGACAAAATTTTCGGAACCGACGCTATCAGCATCGTTCCCCAGGGATCTGCGGAACTGATCTTCGGGTACAACATGTCACGCATCGATAACCCGGCACTTTCGGAAAAGAACCGGAAAAACGGATCTTTCCTGTTCAAGGAAAAGATCCAGATGAATGTGACCGGGAGTATCGGCGACAAGATGCAGCTCGGCATCAATTACAATACGGAAGCTTCCTTTGACTTTGAGAACAAGACCAAACTCGAATATACGGGCAAGGAGGACGAGATCATTAAAAAAATAGAGGCCGGTAACGTTACCTTTAACCTGCCGGGAACCCTGATCACAGGGAGCCAGAGCCTATTCGGGCTGAAAACCGACCTGCAGTTCGGAAAACTTTACGTTAGTTCGGTATTCAGCCACCAGAGGGGTCAGTCACAGAAAATTGAGGTGAAGGGTGGTGCCCAGGTAAGCGAGTTTGAGGTGGATGCCGTGGAATATGATGCCAACAGGCATTTTTTCCTGTCACATTTCTTCCGGGACAACTATAGCAAGTGGCTGGAGTCGCTGCCCTATGTTAACTCGGGGGTCAGGATCCAGCAGATTGAAGTGTGGGTGACCAACAAATCAAGCATCACCACGGATACCCGTAACATACTTGCCCTTATGGACATGGGCGAGGGATATGGCCCTGAAGGCGAGGCCAATTTTTCAGGCAGACCCGACTTCATCAGGCCTTCAGGTAGTTCCAATGCAGCAGTGGACAATTTAACAAACCAGCTCTATTCCACGATCACGGGCCCGTATTCGGGCATCCGCACATTCAGCCAGATAGCAGCCCTCCTGGCTCCCCTGGAAGCGTCCCAGAACTTTTACGGGGGCAGAGATTTTGAAAAAATAGAAAATGCCCGCCGGCTGAATGAGTCGGAGTATAACCTGAATGAGGAACTGGGATACATCTCCCTCAATTCGGCCCTCCGGTCAGATGAGGTCCTGGCCGTGGCATTTGTGTACACATATATGGGCAAGACCTACCGCGTGGGCGAACTATCAACCAGTGGCGTCAGCGCCCCGCAAACCCTGGTGGTGAAATTACTGAAAGGTACAAGTCTTACCCCCAAGCTGTTTACCTGGGACCTGATGATGAAAAATGTGTATGCCATTGGTGCCTACCAGGTTTCCAACAAGGATTTTATACTGGATGTTCTCTACCGGAAGGATGAAACGGGCGTACCCGTGAATTATATTGCCGATGGCCAGGCAGACAGTGCCTTTAACAGGAAGATCCTGCTCCGCGTGATGAAACTGGATAACCTGGATTCCCGCAATGAACCCAATCCCGATGGCAGGTTCGACTTTATCGAAGGAACTACGATAAGCCAGCGCGACGGAAGGATATTCTTCACCCAGGTGGAACCCTTTGGTAGGGACCTGCGCAAGACCATTACCGGGGGGGATGACGCTAAGAACAAGGTGGCTGAAAAATATGTCTTTGAGGAATTGTATGATTCTACCCAAACCAAAGCGCGACAATTGTCGCGTAAGAACAAGTTTTACATAGCAGGGGAATACCAGTCATCTTCCAGCTCTGAAATACAGCTTAACGCGATGAACGTTCCCCAGGGTTCGGTAAAGGTTTCGTCAGGGGGTATTGCCCTGGTGGAGGGACAGGACTATACGGTCGACTATACCCTGGGCCGGGTGAAGATCCTGAACGAGGGATTGATCAACTCCGGGGCACCCATTTCCGTATCCCTGGAAAATAATGCCCTTTTTAACCTGCAGACAAAGACCCTGATGGGTACACACCTGGAGTACAAGTTTTCTGACAACTTTAACATCGGCGGGACCTTGATGAACCTCACGGAAAGGCCCCTAACCCAGAAAGTCAATATGGGTGATGAGCCCATTTCGAATACCATTATGGGGCTTAACACCAGTTACCGTACCGATTCCAGGCTCCTGACCAAATGGCTGGATAAGCTGCCCCTTATTGAAACCAAGGAGACATCCTCGATTTCCGTGGATGCCGAATTTGCCCAGCTGATCCCTGGCCAGGCCAAGATCATCGGTGAGGGAGGCGTAGCCTACATCGATGATTTTGAAGGTACCGAAACAACAATCGAACTGAAAACTATCCAGTCATGGTACCTTTCCAGCACCCCACGCAGGTTCCCCTATGCAGGCAACCTGAATGACCTGCGTTATGGATATAACCGTTCCAAGCTGGCCTGGTATTCGATTGATCCCCTGTTCACCAGGAATGAAAGCCGCACCCCTGACAATATCACCGAAGAGGAACAGAATGACCCGTTCGTCCGCGAGGTGCTTGAGACCGAGATCTTTAAGAACAGGGAAAGCGGCACGGGTTTCCAGAATTCGCTGCTGGTGATGAATCTGGCTTATTATCCCGACCAACGGGGACCTTATAACTTCGACCCTTCACTCACCCCGGAGGCCACTCTGCCAAACCCGGCCAGTCGATGGGGAGGTATCATGCGGGAACTGCAGACAAGTGATTTTGAAACATCCAATATCGAATACATCGAATTCTGGATGATGGATCCTTTTGTCAAGGATTCAACCCATTTAGGCGGCGATCTTTACTTCAACCTCGGTGAGATCTCAGAGGACGTGCTGAAGGATTCCCGGAAGTCATTCGAGAATGGCCTCCCCACGTCGGATTCCATTGCCCGTATTGACACCAACTCGGTCTGGGGCCGTGTACCTACCACCCAGTCGATTGTGAACTCGTTTGACTCTGATCCCGATAACCGGGCCCTCCAGGACGTGGGACTGGACGGTCTGAGTGACGAACACGAACGGGTCAAATACAACTTCTTCCTTGACAGATTGCCTGCGGGATCCACGGCATTGACCCAGGCATTTGAGGATCCCTCCGCGGATAACTTCCGTTACTTCCTGAGCTCGGATTACCAGGATACGGCCAGTGTGATTTCCCGGTATAAGAATTACAACAATACGGAAGGCAACTCTCCCACTACCGAGCAAAGCGGGGGCGATTTTGCAGCATCCACCACCCTGCCCAACACCGAGGATATTAACCGGGATAATACGTTGAACGAAACGGACGCCTACTATGAATACCATGTCGAACTCAATCCCGGGAACCTGAACAATGATAATCCTTATATCACCGATATCGTAAGGGGCAAGGATGTCAACTGGTACCAGTTCCGCATCCCGATTGAGGAATATGAACGAAAATATGGCAACATAGAGGATTTCAAATCCATCCGGTTCATGCGCATGTACCTTACCGGCTTCAACAAACCAGTGATATTGCGTTTTGCTGAACTCCACCTGGTGCGGTCGGAATGGCGTAAATATACGGAAAACCTGGCCTTGGGCAGTCCATCGGTCACCGACCAAAGTGACAAGGGCAGTTTTGAGATCACCTCGGTGAACATCGAGGAGAATGCGGCCAAGAACCCGGTGAATTATATCCTTCCTCCGGGTATTGATCGTGTGGTCGATCCCAGCCAGCCCCAGGTAGCTCAATTGAACGAACAGTCCGTTGTATTCAAGGTCCAGGACCTGCCCGACGGGGATGCCAGGGCTGCCTACAAGAGTCTGAACATGGACCTGCGTCAGTATAAGAAGATGCGGATGTTCGTTCATGCCGAAGCCCTGATCGGTCAGATAATCAACGATTACGACATGTCGGCATTCATCCGCCTGGGTTCCGACCAGACCGACAACTATTATGAATATGAAGTTCCCCTGCAGGTAACCTCACCCGGGCAATACAGCGATGCCCAGCGCCGGCTCGTTTGGCCTGATGAGAACCTGTTCGAGATCACACTGGATGATCTGGTTGACCTGAAAGTTGAACGCGATGACGCCATTTCTGAACGTCCCGATCTGTATGATATCACCAGGATTTACAAAAAAAGGGTTGGAAAGAACCTGGTAAAGGTGAAGGGTACCCCGAACCTGAGCAACATCCGCACCATCCTGGTCGGGGTGCGGAATGCCGGGGATGTCGATAATGAGTACCCGAATGATGGGATACCCAAATCGGCCGAGATTTGGTTCAATGAACTCCGGCTCACCGATTTCAACAATAAGGGCGGATGGGCTGCCAATGCCCGGACGCAGGTGAGGCTGGCCGACCTGGGTGTTCTGTCTGTTGCCGGGAGTACTTCAAAACCCGGTTTCGGAAGCATTGAACAGAAAGTGGATGACCGGAATAAGGAGGAAACCAATCAGATCGATGTATCAACCAACCTCGAGCTCGGCAAATTGTTGCCCGAAAAGGCCAAGGTGTCCGTGCCCCTTTACGTGGGCGTATCCAAAACGACGGTTACCCCTGAGTATGCCCCCAACCAGCCCGACAGGCTGCTGAAGGATGTCATCAGCCAGGCAGATAACGCCCAGGAACGACGGGAGATCAAGGAAACATCACAGGATGTGGTGAAACGGAACAGCATAAACTTAACGAACGTCAGGGTGAACAAGGAACTTGAAAAATTCAGGCTCCTGTCTCCTGCCAATTTCTCTGTGTCCGCCGATTACAGTGAGACCCAGGCCCATTCCTACGAGGTGGAAAGAAACAATACGATCAATTATGGTTTGGCCTTCAATTACGTATACAGTGCCCGGCCTAAGATCATCACCCCCTTTAAGAAAACAAAAGGCCTCAAGTCGCCTTACCTGAAATTCATCAAGGACTTCAATTTCTCCCCGCTCCCCAGCCGGTTGTCTTTCCGTACGGATTTTGACCGTATTTACAATGAGCTGAAACTGCGCAATGTATATACCGACAGGGATATCCTGGTCGATTCGACAGTCAGCAAGGATTTTGTGTGGAACAGGGGCTATGAGCTCAACTGGGACCTTACCCGATCTCTGAAATTCGACCTGTCCATCAACAACCGTTCCAGGATCGACGAAACGGCCGGTGCGTATGACATGTTCCGGCAGGGTGAGCACAGTGACTGGTCGCGGTCAGTCTGGAAGAGCATCAAATCAGGGGGAAGGCCGGTAAATTACAACCACAGCCTGAACGCTACCTATAATCTACCTTTGAACAAATTCCCGATCCTGAGCTGGACCTCCATGTCCCTGCGGTACAATTCCACCTATGAGTGGACACAGGGACCAGTTTTTGAAGGATCCCGCACCCTGGGTAACACCATTGACAATTCCAGTACGATCCAGGCAAATACAACCCTCAACCTCAACGGGCTGTATACCAAGTCGAAATACCTGAAACGTCTTGAAACCAAATATTCAGGAGGCAAACAACCCGCTAACGCGCCTCCCAAGAAAACCAAGACGCTCACCTTCACCAAGGAAAATGTTTTTCTGCGTCCGGATGTGCCCAGGAATATTTCACACAAGCTGAAATCGGAGGATGTTAAGGTTAAGGTTACCAACCGCAGCGGGATGGAAATCAAAAGTGACATTTCCGTGCTCGATCAGAACCGGATCAGCATAACTGCAGATACCAGTTATACCGGGCTGACAGTGACAATTGAAGCGGAGGTGGAAACCAACAACCCATTGGTATTTCTGGGCGAGAACACGATCCGGCTGCTTACCGGGCTGAAGAATGTCACTGTCTCCTATTCCCTCACGGGCGGTACGTCGGTAATGGGTTTCATGCCCACTCCCAATGTTATCGGCCTCAATACCGGAGATACTTACAACGGTGCCCCGGGACTTCCGTTCCTGCTGGGTATCCAGGACAAGGATTTTACCAGGAATGCG
>Ga0105103_10001468_pt1 | contig 12955 bp, 13 predicted proteins | sample PPLLaktember2015_2_FD_79107 | JGI IMG/M metagenome (GOLD analysis project Ga0105103, IMG submission 79107) | Freshwater sediment microbial communities from Prairie Pothole Lake near Jamestown, North Dakota, USA - PPLs Lake P7 Core (6) Depth... | ecosystem: Environmental > Aquatic > Freshwater >...
TCAGGATGTTTCAAAACGTGAGGCACGGCTGCGGGAGCGGGTGACCGGAGCAGCGGCCGGCTCCATCGTCAGAGGGGGAAGTGCGATCTCGTATAAAACGGCAAGCAGTTTTTCGCCAAGCTTTGTTGTGGTATAGTAGGTCTTGTTGGTATCGCCAATGTCCACGAGTTGTTTTACTTTCTTGGCAACAAGGCCGCTCGCTACCAGGGATTTGAGGGCATCGTTAATGGTCTTGGGATTTGCATTGAACTGCTTTTTTAACTGGTTGAAATATTTGTCGCCGTCAACAGTAAGCGCGATATAAATCGCCCATTTGCGAGGGGTGTCAAGTTCCATGACAGCCTCACGGATCTCAACCGGAACCTGATTCAGGTAATGCTGCATAGCATGCTCATCCATTGGTTACCATCACATAACTAGTTACTACTTAGTAACTCATAATCCTTTTCCACTGTCACCCATTCAACTACAAAGTTTATATTCTGGCATATCTTTCAAGATAATTCAATCACAGTGCCAATATAAAACTGCACACCGGCCCCGCCACGGATGAGGGGATCGGGAATACCCGCCCTCCCGGCACCCGTGACAGATACCCGGTGCGGCAGTGACAACGGTACCTGTCGTACCATTCCATGGCATTGTGGGAAAAGGAGTGCTACATTGTGCCGCGATCGCGAGCGCGGATACACGGGGTGTGTCCGTCATGCCTGCGGGTCGTGGCCTCGCGTCAGTGAACGCCGGTCCATCGGCTCTCCGGAGCCGCGTCGGATCCTTACAGCATGTTTCCCCGGATAGGGGACCTGCCGCGGGAAATGCGTTCATGACACGGCCGGGAGTGTGGACCCGGTACCGGGAACCGCAGGAGAATACCATGTGATGAAAAGGAGCGAAAAACCAATGAGCATGAATTCAGATGCAGCTGGGAGATCCCGGATGGTCTCACACAAGGGAGCCGGAGGCCGGGCCTCCATACTGGAAAAGGGAGATAATGACAGCCTGGACAGTGCCAGGAGGATCAGCGTTCAGGAATCCGGCTGCAACCTGGATCAGAAGAATACTGTAGCCAGATATCCGGTAAAAGCACAGACTCAGGCAACCGTCATCATACACGAGAAGAAGAACGGAAGGGTATCAGTGAAGGACATGTACCAGAAAACCCGTGGAATAGTACAACGGGCAATGGATCTGCTCGAATCATGGAAATTCCAGCCGGCAAGTATCCGCGGCTCGAAACTGCCCGTGGATATTGTTGCCCTCCGTGATGACATGGATATGCTGGTCCAGGTGATCTCGTCCAAGCACCCGATCCTGGATGCAAAGACCCTGTTCAGGCGTTACAAAAAGAAGATCGATGCGATCCGGCTGATGGGAACGGCGTCCCGCGTCCGGAAGGTACTGATGGCCTATTCCATGCCCTGCGGCTGGAAGCATTACGATGTCCTGCCCGGTGGCCTTATACCCGCCTGGGACCTGCACAAGGTATCCCCGGCATAATATCCATTATCTCTATTTTTCCCCGTCCGGTACCAATTCAGCCGCGATTCTGGTCAGTGATTCCCGAACCGACACCGTTTCGCCTGCCATTTACTACCCGGGAAATTACCCGTTATACCTCCTCAGCCAATGCTGTATGTCCAAAGGCGCCCGCGGATTCGGAGGGATTTCTTCAATCCTGACGAAGAGAAGGCAGGTCGCGACCTGCCTTACCATTCGGGGAAGTTCGGAGAACTTCTCCGGGGAGAGGGATGGAATACCATCCCTCGCTCGCAGCAGAGACAAAAAAGAAAGGAGGAAAAAACATGGCAGACTTTACACCAAGAAGCGAAACCAAGAGCGCGGTCCGCAGACTTACCGACCCGCTCGCAGATGTGACCGCCTTTGACAACATTGTCCAGGGCGTCGTAACGAACAACCCCTTCCAGTGCGTTGGCTACAACTCCGGGGGGATCGACCACCCGCCGGTAGAAAACACGAAAGCGGGATACACCGCACGGATCGTGTACCAGGATGCGCTGGCCAAGACCATCGCCCTGATCACGGTCCGGTCCCCGAGCATCGCGGGATTCACGGCCGTCGCCAACCAGATCGTTGCCGACACCTCGATCGCGACTGCGCTCGGCGGTTCGCCGGTCCGGGACCTCGCGAACGAGAAGTTCACGGCAACCCTCCGGTGCCACGATGCGAACGGCGAGATCTACTACGTGAACTTCAGCCGGGACCTGGTGAGCCTCACCTCATACTCGGACGAAGCCATACGGAGCAGGGTCGAGACGTGGGCAGACACCGTAGCGGCATTAGCCTGAATCCCGCAGGGGCAGCCGGTCCCGCCCGGATCCATACGGATCCGGGTCAGGGCCGGTTATTCCCCTGTAAGGAGGTATCATAATGGAAGCAGCCCTTCCTGACGCACTCCGCACTTTTTGCCGGGGCGTGCTCCACGCGATCGGCATGTTCGATCCGAATGGACTGACCGATGAAGAGAAAGCAGAGAACCCGGCTGAATACCGGACCTGGTTCTGCCTTGGCGAGACCTGCATGGCAACCCTGCTTGCGGCAGACATCGCGGTTCCGGCCGGCTTCTGGTTTGCCGGCATCACCGCACTTCCGCTCGCATTCATCGGCACCGCCGTCCTGTTCCTGCCGCTCTTCGTCTTCCTGCCCCGGTTGATCCGATACGCCACGAAGGCGGACACGGATGCCGTGCTGGACGCGTTTGGCAAAAACGAGCAGATGAGGAAGGTCTTCTGGGCCCTCTTTGCCGCCACAGCCGGCCTCGTGCTGGCACAGGTGGTGGATCCGAAGATCGCACAGGAATTTGCCGGGATCATTGCAGGGATCATCCCGTGAACAATCCCGAAGGCCATCAGGCCTGAGAGAAGAGAAGGACGCATCAGCGTCTTTCGGTACGGGGCAGGGATTTCTCCCTGTCCTCCATTTTTTGTAAATTCTATTTACGAAGCCCCCTCTTGCGCCACTAATCCCCGCGGGGGGATGGGGTGCATTGCGATAAGAATGGTCATCGGTTTGCTGGTGATTTCTTCGGGTTTTTCTCTTCCGGTAATTCGTTGTTATCGCCATTGGGGATGCCCACGCGGCGGGGGCGGAGCTTCAGCGGAGCCCCCAGGAGCGTCAGAAAAACCGGGATCCGGTTGCAAACTAAAAATCACCGTTCGATCTTCTGCTTCTGCCACTGATAGTAAAATCCCGTAACAACAGCGATGACAACCAGGGGGATAATGAGTGCGGTTTCATCCCATCCAAGGGCGTTTGCAAGGATGAAGTACAGGGAAATGACCATTGCATCGATGATAAGGACCCTGATAAAGACGTTCAGGACTGCCCTCCCATTTTCCTTTTCCTGAAATGCTCTCAGTTCGCCTTCGGGATCCGGTAATGCCATGGTAAGAGATGGTCAGGCAAACTATAGAAGAAAACCGGTTCGGACTTCAGATGATCCTTGAGGAACGGCTGATGTTCATCCTTCCAGGCAGCCACCTCACCTTCCCTGCCGCCTTCTTCTCCTTTACCAACTTCTTCTTCCGTTCGAAAATTCTCCTGTCTTTCTTCAACCGGAACAGATCCGCCCATCCCCCTCCCAATCACCTTATCTCATACAACGATCATCACTACTCTGAGAAGCATGATTGAATGGATTGTCCTGGGCGTTGTCGCCCTTGTTATTGTGGGACTGGTCCTGTGGGTGATCAGTATCTACAACCGCTTTGTCAGCCTGAAAAACTCCTCGGAAGCAACGCTTGGCCAGATCCGGGTTGCCATGAAAAAGCGGCTCGACATGATCGAACAGCTCCTCGGTTCCGTCAAGAGCTATGCAAAGTTTGAGAAGGAGACCCTTGAGAGAGTCACTGCCATGCGGGCAAGCGTTGCAACAGCTTCGCCCGGGGACTTAAACAAGGTCGAGGCAGAATCCCGCTCCATCTTCGGCCGGCTCCTGGCAGTAGCGGAGAACTATCCCGACCTCAAGACCTCCACCACGGTCATGAGCATGATGGACTCGGTCAAGACCCTCGAGGACGAGATCGCCCGCCAGCGCTATACCTTCAACAACATCTCGCAGGAATTCAACACCATGGTGGATACCATACCCTCGAATTTTGTTGCCCGGCTGATGGGGCTCCTCAAGCTCGAGTACCTCCAGTTCGAAGAAGCGATCAAGACCCCCCCGAAGATCGAGTTTTAAAGGGATATTACTGTGAGTGAGACACGACAACTGGGGTGGGTGGTGGGAGCCGGGCTGGCCCTCGGGCTCCTCGCCCTCATCATTATTACTTTCGTATTCCCGCTTTTTGACGGAGACCTGACCGTCAGTTCCTACACTGCGGTCCTGAACGAAGATGGAACTCTCTCGGAACACTACACCTATGATGTCGGGAGCAGCGGGGAGTACCGGATGCTCTACCGGATCTGGGAGTCCCCGCTCACCCTCAATACCAGTGCGGAACCCTCTATCCGGTTCGTTTCAATGACGCCAGAACCAGGCACGATCGGGTATGTGAGGGCCGGTAACGGGGATGTTACGGTCTATGGCCCGTCTGCCTCAGAGGTTTCCCGCAACGCAATTGAGGATCTCGCGTATTATAATGAAGTCGGGATCTACAATCCAGCCTACTATAAATCAGGACTGTACACTGCGGAGTTCAGATATGTCGTCAACCCCCCGCTCGAATATGATGCGACCACCACCCACCTGAACCTGAAACTTGCCGGGGAGTCGCATATCCCGTACCGGCAGGTAAAGGTCACTATCCCTGCCCGGGGTATCGACCAGGTTTACGCCTACCCTCCCTTCATGAAGACCGAGAAAGCTGGGGACAGCTATATCATAACCGGGAGTCTTGCCGCAAACGAGATCCTTGCGGTTGAGATACTTGGCGACTCTGATGGATTCAGCCGGTTTGAAGGCTTCAGGACTCCTGTGGATGATGTCAGGGGCAGGACCGCATCTGCGGCTTTCTGGTACAACATTCCCTACTATGCTGCATACCTCCTGAACCTCCTTGGGACCCTGGCGGTCATTGGTGTACCCCTGCTCCTTATCGTCATGTACCGCAGGTACGGGCAGGAAAAGGAGTTTATCGTTCCTGCCTATCTGAGCACCATCCCCGGCACGAACCTCAAACCCTGGCAGGTCAACCTGCTCTTTAAGAACGATGCCACTGATTTCGATGATGATGGCTATTATGCCACCCTGCTGGATCTCCACCGGCGCAGGAACATCGCCATAACCGAAAAAGGGGAGGGAAAGGGCGTTATCTTAAAAATCCTCTCCGATGCAGGCCTTGACTCCTATGAACAACGGATCCTGATGTTCCTCAGGCTCGTTTCGGATGACGGGATACTGGACACTGATGCCATCGCAGCGCTGGCGAAAAAAGCCCAGGTCAACAGGACTGCCGAAGAAAAAGCGCTGAAGTACCAGCGCTCACTGAGCGATGTGACCAGCCGGGTGGACACCAGCCTCTCCACGCAGTATATTGTCGATGGCAGGGACCATATCCTCCCGATAGGGCTCGTCAGTATTGTCCTGTTCGGGATCAGCCTGATCCTGTTCTTTGTTGCGCCCATGCAGTCCTATATACTCTCCCCTGCCGTACTGCTCTGGGGCGTTGTTGTTGTCCAGGCGGTCATTGCCTTTGCTGCCCCGACCACCCTCTTCGGCCACTGGAAGGATGACCGGTACCGGGAGAAACTGGAATGGGATGCATTCACCCATTTCCTCTCGGATATGGCAATGATCCAGAAATATGCCCCCGCAGACTTGTCGATGTGGGGTGAATGGCTTGTCTACGGCACTGCACTTGGTGTCGGGGACAAAGTGGAAAAAGCCATGAAAACGCTCAATATCCGTGTGGCGGACACTGGCGTCCCGGTTGGCGCCATCGGGATGACCTCCGCGTTCCTCCCTCTTGCCAGCTTCTCCCCGCCAAGCCACGGCAGTTCCGGCGGCGGGTTTGGCGGCGGGGGTGGTGGTTTCGGTGGTGGCGGCGGATTTGGCGGCGGCGGGGCTGGCGGGAGATGATTTTGTCCCCCAAATTTCCCAACGCTCCCTTCGAAAGGATCGTACCTGCAGGATAAATCGGGAACCTGCCCTGAGTATATAAATTATAAATCCGCGTATACCATATCTTAACCGGAACGGGTATCTGATAACATGCAATATACAGAAGGGCAGATTGGCCGGGTCTTTGTTGTCAGGATTGACGACGGCGAGGACATGCTCCTTGCACTGCGCCAGTTCATCCTTGACCGGAATATCCAGGCCGGATCCATCCATTTTCTCGGTGCCCTGATGAACGGGCGTATGGTCACCGGCCCGGAAGAGCCGGTGATCCCCCCGGTCCCGCATTTTGTCATGTTCGAAGGCGGGTGGGAGATATTTGGTGTCGGAACCATTTATCCCGGGGAGGGTGGCCCGCATATCCATTATCATGCATCGGTTGGCCGGTCAGGCCATGCCCTCACCGGCTGTCTTCGGGAAAAAGCCATTACCTATCTCATCGTGGAAGCGGTTATCATGGAATTTACCGGTCTTTCCGCCCGACGGGAATTCGATCAGAAGATGCAGGTGCACCTGCCGGTCTTCGGTCAGGACCAGGTTGCCGCAGCTGAGCCGCAGGACGATAAAGCATCCGATGAAGAGGAGCAAAGAAGCTCGAGCCCTGAGAACGATGAGAAATCCGATGAAATACCCGGGAGTCTTGCAGAGATAATCCGCGACCTTACACGCCGGCCGCCCGGCTGAGGCATCCCGGGTCTCTTCCCTGTCCCGGCACTATCCTTGTTTTTTATGTCCCGGCAACCGCAGTTTCTCCCGATGTCGCTTAAGGAAGGGGAACAACAGGGCATCCGGCAGTTTGACATTATCCTCATAACCGGGGATGCCTATGTGGACCACCCCTCGTTTGGCACTGCCCTGATCGGCAGGGTCCTGTGGGATGCAGGGTTCTCGGTAGGGATTATTGCACAGCCGCAGGTAAAAACGCCGGAGGATTTTGCGGCTCTGAAAGCACCGCGTCTTTTCTTTGGCATCTCGTCGGGAAACGTTGACTCGATGGTGAATAATTACACGCCGAATCTCAAACGAAGGAGCGACGATGTCTATTCCCCGGGAGGGATCCCGAAGCGGCCGGACCGTGCCACGATTGTCTACACGAACCGGGTACACGAACTCTTTCCCCATATCCCGGTTGTCATCGGGGGCATCGAGGCAAGCCTGCGCAGGTTCGCCCACTACGATTACTGGAAGGACCGGGTGCGGCAGTCCATCCTTGCCGATGCCCCGGCAGATCTTCTCGTATTCGGCATGGGCGAACGACAGGTAGTTGAAATTGCCAAGCGGCTCGCGGCCGGGGAATCCGTACGTACCCTCCGGAACATCCGTGGCACTTCCTATAAAATGGATATTGCAGAATGGCGCAGTGACCGCCCTGAAGGAATCGTTGAACTTCCCGGGTTTGTACAAGTCGCAAAGGACAAATCCGCGTATGCCCGTGCATTCGCACTCCACTATTATGAACAGGATCCGGTACGGGGGAAGCCGGTTGCCCAGCCCCACCCCAAGACCGTGGTGATCCAGAATCCGCCGGCTTGTCCGCTGACAACGGAAGAACTGGATCATATCTACGAGCTGCCGTTCAGCCGCCGTGCCCACCCATCGTATACACAGCCGATCCCCGCTCTCGAACCTGTCCGGTTTTCGGTGACCAGCCACCGCGGATGTTTTGGCGGCTGTTCCTTCTGTGCCCTCACGCACCACCAGGGCCGTATCATCCAGAGCCGGAGCAGCGACTCGATCATACGTGAAATAACCCGCTTGACAACGATGACCTCTTTCAAGGGTATCATCCAGGATGTCGGAGGGCCGACAGCGAATATGTTCTCTCTCTCCTGCGACCGCTGGGGAACCTCGGGAGCCTGTGCAGATAAACGGTGCAGCCCTGCCTGTAAAAACCTTCGGACGAATCATGGAGAACAGTGCAGTCTGCTCTCCCGGGTTCGTGGTATCCCCGGTATCAGGCATGTTTTCATCGGTTCCGGCATCCGCTATGATCTGGCCCTTGCCGATGATTCCGGATACCTGGAGATGATCTGTGACCACCATATCTCCGGGCATCTCAAGGTAGCTCCGGAGCATATAGCCCGGAATGTCACCAGGATCATGAACAAACCGGGCAGGGAGGTCTTTGACCGGTTCTCTTCACAGTTCGAAACTTTACAGAAAGGCAAAAAAAAGCGGCAGTATCTCCTGCCGTATTTCATGTCAGGGCATCCCGGATGCACAATACCTGATATGGTTGAACTTGCTCTCTATATCCGTGATCACAACCTGTATACCGAACAGGTGCAGGACTTTACCCCCACCCCGATGAGTGTTTCGAGCTGCATGTATTATACCGGCCTCAATCCTTTTACCATGGAACCGGTGCATGTACCAAAAGGACAGGAAAAGAAGATACAGCGGGCGCTGATGCACTATCGCGATCCCCGGAATCATGAACTTGTTATTGAAGGACTCAGGATAGCAGGCAGGGAGGACCTGATCGGAAGCGGGAACCGATGCCTCGTGACTGCTGGTAATCGGCGTTCCGGACGGTCCGTAAAACAATACCCGGCTTGAGAAAAAGGAGTAACCCCACCGCGTTCTTATTACCCGGAGGTACGGGAGGTCTCCTGGATGTTAGTCCCGCCCGTAATCATCTTCAAACCGGACAATGTCGTCTTCCTTAAGATATTCGCCCAGCTGCACCTCGATGACTTCGAGGGGTATGACACCGGGATTTTTCAGCCGGTGACGCATCCCGCTGCGGACGAATGTGCTCTCTCCCTGGTGCAACAACCGGGTCTCGGTATTCAGGACCACCTCCGCAGTTCCGCTCACCACAATCCAGTGCTCTGATCGGTGGTGGTGGAGCTGGAGGGAGAGTTTCTGGCGGGGTTTGACGGTGACCCGCTTGATCTTGTAAAAAGGGGTGTCCTCCAGTACTGTATACGATCCCCAGGGCCGGTGCACTTTCTGATGGAATTTGGTCACATCCAGGCCCTGTTTGTTGAACCGGCCAACCAGCTCTTTCACCTTTTCTGCCTGTGCAGTATCGCAGACCAGCAGCGCATCGGCCGTGTCAACAACAACGAGGTCACGAACACCAATGAGGCCGACATGTTTTCCCGGTGCATGAACAAAATTATTGCAGGCAGAAAGGAATTCTGCCTTCCCGACGTTCCCGTCCTGGTCGTGCTGATCAACATCATAGAGCGCCTTGAACGTCCCGAGATCGCTCCACGCAGCCTCAAGGGCAACGACGGCAACATTTTTTGAATGTTCCAGAAGACCGTAATCGATGGATACCGGTTCGAGATCTGCATAATTCACCGGGGCGTCCCCGGTGAATGCTTTATAGAGTTCCGGGCGGTATTTTTTCAGTTCCCTAAAAAAACTGTCCGTTGACAGGAGGAATATGCCGCTGTTCCAGAGATACCCTTTCTTTACATACTCACTTGCGGTCTTCTCATCCGGTTTTTCCCTGAATTCATCCACGACACTGCCCACGGTCAGTCGTCTGCCCGGCCTGATATACCCATACCCTGTATGCGGGGAGGCAGGCCGGATGCCGAACGTTACCAGATTTTTTTTCGCAAGCGGCTCCGCTGCACGGATCTGGTCGATCGCTGGTTCCCCGAGCAGGTGGTCGCTCGGAAATACGACAGCAGTTGCACGAGGAGAATTTGTTCTGATTCGCTGCATTGCCCATGCTATGGCAGGCAGGGTATTTTTTCCTGCCGGTTCAGCGAGGAGGTGGTCATCAGCAATCGTATAACCCAGTTCCTCGATCTGGTTCCGGACAAGATACCGATGGATCTCATTGGTCACGATATAAATCTCATCCGATCCTGAAAGACGGGTTGCCCTTTCAACCGTCTGCTGGAACAGTGACGGACCATCCAGCTGGATGAACTGCTTGGGATAATATTCCCGGGAGAGCGGCCAGAGCCGGGTCCCGACACCGCCTGCAAGGATGATGGATTTCATGATATATCCGTTTTTACCGTCTTTTTTCCTGACTCGTTGGAAAAATACTACTTAAATCTGTCCTAAGATCCCATTTATAGAATTCGATCCCGCACCGTTATACCCGGCTTTCTGTATGGCATACTCCGTGCTGCGGGGAAACGGGCGTACTAACTACTGACGGACTCTGTTTTCCGGTCAAAGAACTTCACAAGCCAGAGTTCTGTACATACAATCCGCCATATCTCGGGGGAATATGCCGACCTGCCGTCAAGAAATGCCATATAATCTTTCACTACTGCCTCTGCATCCCAGTACGGTCGTGCCCGGAAACTCTCAGAACTGAGTACAGCCAGCACGAACGGGCGGAGGGTATCCTTCATCCAGAGCTCTTCGGGAGTGACAAAGCCCATCTTGTCCATCCGGCAGCGGATGGATTCGGGAATAATACCCTTCACGGCTTTCCGCAGGACGATTTTTGTCACTCCGTTCCGGATCTTCTGGTCAAGAGGGAGTGAGGCTATGTATTCCACAAGACGGACATCGAGATAGGGTACCCGGGCTTCAAGGGAGAATGCCATGGAGTTCCGGTCTTCGTAATGGAGGAGTGCCGGCAGGTTCGTGGAACAGAGTTCGCGCCGGAGCACTTCAGCGAGATTGCCGGAATAGCGATCCACCGGTGGAACCTTAATAGTCAGGAAGTTTCGGCGGGTCTGGCGGACACGGAGTTGTCCTGATGCCGACCGGAAAAACCCACGATGGTTCCTGAGACTGCCGGTAATCTCCCGGAGCGCTTTTACGGCATGGAACGAATGGAGAAGCCCCCGGATATAGCTTGCCTGGTATGCGAGATATCCACCGAGGAGTTCGTCTGCCCCCTGTCCGTCCAGCACGACTTTTACCTTTTTTCTGGCAAGCCGCATCACGCAATACTGGGCATAAATGGAAAGCGACCCGAACGGCTCGTCCTGCACCCAGACGAGCCGGTCGATATCATCCCACAGCTGTTCCGGAGCAGGCTCGATCCGGTAGGAATCAACACCGGTAGCGTTCACGATCTCGTCAATATACCGGCTCTCATCGAACCGCTTGTCGGTAAATACTGCCGAGAAGGTTTTCTGCCGATCGCTGACACTTGCAGGGGCTTCGTCACGGATAAGGTTGTTGATGAGGACGGTAAGAATCGAGGAGTCGATTCCTCCTGAGAGACAGGTGCCGACAGCGACATCACTTCTTACGTGAATACGGGTAGCGTCACGGAGCAGGGAAAGGAAGCGGTCTGTTTTCTGTCCATCACGGGAATCTGACCGTACTGCACCATTGATCGTAATATCCCAGTACTGATACGGTGGTTGTGGCCCCTCCCGGGTTATGACCATTGCATGAGCCGGTTTCAGCTGGGCTATCCCGGTAAACATTGTCCGGGCCGAATGGTCCTGCACCCCCCATGCGAGGTACGTGCCCAGTATCTCTTCATCCGGCGTTTTTCCGACTCCCGGGTGCTCAAGGAGCGCTTTAATCTCGGAAGCAAACAGGAACGATCCATTGATCTCTGCATAATAGAATGGTTTGATACCGAACCTGTCCCGTGCACAGAAGAGCTGCTGCGATCTCTCGTCCCAGAGGGCAAATGCCCACATACCATTGAACCGCTGGAGGCAACCGGTACCCCACTCCTCATAGGAATGCAGGATCACCTCGGTGTCAGACTGTGAATGGAAGCGGTGCCCTTTCTTAATCAACTCCTCGCGGAGCTCGACATAGTTGTAGATCTCGCCGTTGAATACCAGCCAGAGCGTTTTGTCCTCATTGGTCATCGGCTGGAGACCCTCATCTGAAAGATCGATGATGGCAAGCCTGCGGTGTACCAGTCCCGTGCAGCCACGGATCTCGGTTCCTTCGCCGTCCGGTCCCCGGTGTATAAGCTGCCCTGACATCCGCTCCAGCAGTTCCCTGTCCGGTGCTAGATCCAAAAAACAGTACTGCCCCGCAATGCCGCACATTATGGTAAAGGTGGGTGGTTAGGGATTAAAAAGATGTGAGGGTTACACTAATTTTCAGCGCATGATGTTCCTCGTACTGATGGTATGAGCAGTACAGGTTGTAAGCGCGGACGGAGGGACTCAAAGGACTAAAACCGGAGTCTGTGTATAGTTTCTCTGGTGTGATGGATCCCGAAGTACTGTATCCGTATGAAGAAGGAACGGTCTCCATAACGCTGTCGAATGCGGGTAGTGCTTCAATCGGGGTCTCAAATCCGAGCATTGTCAGTGATTCCTGGTTCTGCTCCAGTCGCTCCTGCCCTGGAATTACCGCTTCAATCCCCATGAGATTCATCCCGCCAGATGAAGTTGCTCACCAGCACCTCAGGTGCATTTGCGTTTTACGTTTATATACGATTTTTTATTTTCTCGATCGCTCCCGTATGCGTTGGTTGCTTTGAGTCTAACCGTCTTAAAACCACCCCTGTCATAGGTATGTGAGGGGTTCTGCAATGTACTAGTTTGACCGTCACCAAATTCCCAGTGCCATTCGGTCGGGTTGTTGGTGGATACATCCGTAAATGCAACCGGAACACCGGCACAGGTGGTACGGTTATCGGCGGAAAACGCAGCTACGGGTTCCAGGGATATTGTGGGTGTAGGTGTGGGTGTCGCGATCGTTGTCGGTACCGTGATTGTGGGTGTCGGGGTCGGTGAGCAATCGGAAACGGTAAGGTAACCCGTTTTATTCTTCCATGAAAACCCGTACTCATTCATGGCCTTGAGATTGACCGACATGAGCCCGGTCACGTCATAGGTGTGAACCGGGCTTTGCTCTGTACTGGTATTGCCATCGCCGAACTCCCAGTACCAGCCGGTCGGGTTGTTCGTGGATTCATCCATAAATGCAACCGGAACACCGGCGCAGGTGGTCAGGTTATTGGCA
>Ga0105103_10001469_pt1 | contig 12954 bp, 34 predicted proteins | sample PPLLaktember2015_2_FD_79107 | JGI IMG/M metagenome (GOLD analysis project Ga0105103, IMG submission 79107) | Freshwater sediment microbial communities from Prairie Pothole Lake near Jamestown, North Dakota, USA - PPLs Lake P7 Core (6) Depth... | ecosystem: Environmental > Aquatic > Freshwater >...
CCTCTATCCCAGCACCCCACTTGACACCGAATTAACGGTAGGCACAATTGACCGCTCTGCCATCCTGCCATTCCCGCCCTTGTTTTCCGTTCGCTATCAAAGGCGGGCACTTATTTTCTTCGTTCACTATTTAGATTTAAGTCTTCCCAATCTGGGCATGACCTGACTTTATAAGTCCTTTAATTTTTTCTTAAATACTTCTTCTACTTCTTCCCATGTACTACACGTATAAATTTTATCTTCAAATCCATTCACATAATCTCCAAAATTAATATTAAATCCACCATTCCAAAAACAATTAATTTCAAAGTTTTTTTCAAGATCATAGTATTGCTGGAATACACTTTTCATTTTGCCTCCTCTATCGCTTTTATTGCGAGATTGAAAATTTTATCTACATTCTCTATGGCTGTTGATTTATAACCAAATTCATGATTATCTTTTATGTCTTTATATAATTCTTCCAGTTCTTCACGGGCGGTCTTTGGCTTTTCAATCCAACCTTTTTCTTTTATTTTAATAAATGTATCTTTGAAATTAAATTCTCCACTTATATCCCATATTTCTTTTAATGCTTTTTCTGTTAATTTAATATCGCTCATTTTTTTCTCCTTTGTTTCAAAATTACTGTAGTTATAACAGGTAATGCATTCAGCATCTATAGGGCACTCAGATTTACAGTCTTTACATTTATTATAGCTCATGCTTTCTCCTTTAATTAATAATAGTTAATTATAGTTTATCTTTTAGTTTATTTAATTTACGTGCTTTCCTACCATCAGCTCGCATTTGTGCATCATAACCATTATGACAACGAGCGCATAAACATTTTAAATTATCATCATCACAATTTTCAGGCGTATGATCCATGTGCGCTATCGTCAAGACTACCTTAGCACATGTCTGATAATGATAGCCGTGATTTTCTGATCCACACCATTCACAGCAGGCTTCCTGAATTACTTTTCCGCTTTCATCTCGTACTTGCCCGGCTCTGGTTAAAATCTTTTCCCGGATTTCCTTCCAATTTTTGGGATAACGCGCGATATTTTCCGGTCTAATTGGCATTACATTATCCTGAATTGTAAACTTTTACTCATTGGCGGTAAAATATATCCCTGCTTTTCCGCTTCCTGCCTGAAATTTATTGCTTCAATGAAAGACTTGCCCCTTAAAATTCTATATACTAAAGTATTTGGTTTTATATTTAATTTTTTAGCCCATTGAGAAATAGTATTCCGTTCTCCATTTAATTCAAAGAACTTATTCGACCTTTTATTACTAACTTGTACATCCCATGTGACCCATCTACAATTATTTTTTTCGTATCCTTTATTATTATCTATTCTATCAATTGAATGCAATAAACTTGGTCTGTCCCCCATGTCTCTATAAAAATTTTCAAATAAATTCCATTCTTTACAAACTTTTATTCCACGTTCTCCATAGTTTCCAAATTCAGCAGATTTAGGATTATTACATCTGCTTTTCATATCGCACCATATTGTATATTCTGTAGTACCGCACATACCATGTTTTATATTTTTCTTTGCTTTCTCTTTATTTAATTCACGCCTTAAACAACCACAACTAAATGTACTATGTCCGTATGATACTTTTTTTACAAATTTAATATTACCACATTCGCATAAACATTTATAAATTATATATCTTCCATCATGTAATGTATCTAATATTTTTAATCTATTCCTATACTTCATTTTCATTACCTCTTAATTTAATAAATATTTCTTCTCGTTCTTTTTTTGTCATTTTATTATCTACTGTATTATGACATTTCTGACAACCCAATACTACCTGATTTTTACTCCATAACAATTCATCTGGTTTATCATAATACCATCGACGCGGATGTCTATGGCAATAATTAAGTAACCATGTATTAGAACAACCCGGCAACCTTATTTCACAACTTGTTACTCCTGCATCCCAAAACATAGCATGAAGTTTTTTATTTGCTTTAAGATTTACTTTTATTCTATTCATTATTATTTCAAATAAAAAAGCCTTACTTACTTTCCCGGTCAGAAAAAATAAATAAGGCTTTCATGAATTTTTCAATTCACATGATTGACCGGGAAACATCTGAATTGAATTACTCGATAAGGTTACATTTTAAGTTTATTTTGTCAATTGTTTTTTTTGCCGGTTTCCCGCATAATTCACATGGTTTATTTATTTTCATAATAAGTAACCTCATCAATATTAACATTTAATTTTATAGCGTCTTCGAGACTTCTGCAAACAAAATAATTTCCATTATGATCTTCTATGTTTTTCTGGAATTCTTTTTGATGCTGCGATAACTTTCCTTCAGGTGTTTTTATCTCAAGAAAAATTACAAATCCTTCTTTGACCGCAATGAAATCCGGTATACCTTTATATACTCCAGTACCTGCTAAATTATGAAATATGAACCATCCTTTTAACCTAAGGTAATCTTTTACCTGATGTTTTATTTTAGTCTCTTCTGTTACTTTTTTCATTCTTCCTCCGGGTCTTCAGGTCTGTCCATCCAGTATTGCGGATCATGTGCATCTCCGCTTGGATCGAAAAATAATCCATTGATATAACTTGCATCGAAAATATATCCGTTATCAAGTATAAGTATGGGTTGCATGTTTTCAGGTTTTTCGTCTTCTGTTTTTATCCAGTTCATATTCCCTCCGATCTATTCTAAATTAAATTTCTTTACTCTTTTTTTTAGTTTTTTATTTAATTTATTAATTATCTTATTTGTTTTTTTTATTTCTTTTATTTCTTTTTTATTGGTAGTTTTCATATTCCCTCCGTTTATTTTATTCTGTAATTCAAATTGTGACTCATGCGATAGTGACATATTAATCCATAATCCTTAAAAGACTTTGTAACGCATTTGTCTGAACCTTAACGGCTTCAAGATTGCTCATTATGCTTTTGTAACTCGCTTCTGCTGTGTCCATAAGCAGTTTCTGTTCCCATGCCAATCCTCTGGCCAGCTTATCCATTATTGATTTAGGCGGTTCTTTTATCTTTTCTCCGTTAAGATCGTATTCTTTACCGTTTTCTAAACCTACAAGATATTTGGCTACTTCCATGTCGTAGATGGCGGCAGTTCTCGCTTTTTCTTCGCCACGTGATTTTATCTCTGCCCTCACCTTATCTATCTCGGCTATTTTCTTTTCGATTTGTTCTGATATCGTTATTAAATCTGTCATTTTACTTTCTCTTTAGTTTTACAATTTTATCTGCAAAATAATATTTAATGCACTTATTACAAGAATCTGCTTTACATGCTGTAAGTTTAGATGTTTGTTTATCACACCACCTGTCAAAATAATCTATTTCTTTTTTTACTGCTTTTAAGTAGTCTGTCATTTACTTACCTCGATTTTTATCATCATTTTCTTACTTAGCTGCTGATATCATGCGTTCTTCAACTAACTGATCCATCAAATAAGACATAGCACATAAATCATACTTAATTAAATCAACAAATTTATCACATGTTTTTTTATTTTTACATGTAGTACATCTTGGATTATTTAAATCTTTTAATTCTTTTTCAATTTGTTTTCTTATTTCTTTTTCTGTCATTTAATTTCCTCGTATTCTTTAAGAAGTTTATTTACAACAGAAAGCAAACAACGATTATAATCCAATTCTTCTTCATTGCTATCAAAATCAGCCATTACTTTCTCAGCGAACTCTTTAACAACTTCCTTACTTATATCATTTATTATTTCATCTGTTTTTTCTACTGATATATTTTTAGAAATTAAATAAAGTCTTATTTGTGATAGGTTCATTTTGCCTCGTATTCTTTAAGAAGTTTATTCATACATATTTCCAACTTTTTTTAGATAAAATATATCTAATATTAGATGGAGTACAATTAAATACATTGGCTAAATATTTCGGAGTATAATCTAAGCAAGATTCTTTATGCAATTTTCTAATTAGTTTAACATTACTTTCCGATAATTTATGCATTGGATGAGATTCTCCTCTTGTTGGTTTTCTCAATTTTAATCTATATGCATGTTTCAGGTTTTCAGATGCGGTACACCATTCTAAATTATCAACATGATTATTTTGCTTATTCCCATCTTTATGATTTATTTGTGAATTACAAAATCCTTTAAATGCAGATAATACCAAACGATGTAATGGGTAATCTTTTTTAATATTATTTTTGTGTAACATCATATAAAGATATCCCCCTTTATAATGTGGTTTTTTAATACTTTCTTTTGGTTTATAGAACCTTTTTAAACTTTTTATTCTACCAAAATTACTAACTTGATATGCTCCCTCATATTCACATATATCTTTCCAAATTTCTTTCCCATTAAACATATTAAATACCTAATTCCTTTTTCATTTCCTCCCGTGCTTCCTTCTTCGCCTGTTCTATCATGGATTTTTCTTGAGAGATAATTAAATCAATCGCTTTCTCATATCTATCCTTAAAAAAGGAAAGCAAATATGTAATTTCGATCAACTCTTTTTTTCTTTCTTCTTCGTTAAACATATAGTTTTCTCCAATTATTTTACCAGCAATCCTTCCGCATCCTTCACATGGATGACTAACATGATTAAGACATCCGGGATGATTGCATGGCTCGCCATCTTTCAGAATATTTTTATCCAAATCAAACATTGCAATCCTCCAATAATTTCTTTGCAGTTTCATTTATACCGTTAATCTGGTGATTGTTCTTGCAGTGTTCGTAATATAATTTTAACGCATCCAATAACTGTTTGTTCTGCTTTTTAAGATATTTTATATAACTTTGTTCGTCTCGAAATTTCATCTTATGCCTTCTATAGAATTATTTAAAACCATATTTTATAGGATTCCCGTCCATATCAAATCCATTGCATTCGTTATCCTCATTATTTTGATTCTCCCTCATGTTTTTAACTTGCTGTTCTACTGTTTTAAGTCTATCCTCTGAATCTCTCCATAATTTATATAAAATCCAATATTGTTTCGTTAATTCCTCATGACTTACATTTGATAAATATACCATTTTATACCTCTATATTATTTAATTAGTCTTTAAGTTATTAAGTTCTTTAATTATTAAAGGCACAAATTTATCAATAGATTCCATCGTATTTAATGATCTTAATTTAATTATTAAATAATCTCTTTGTAATTTTATTTCTTCTGACATATCCTTACTCCTATATAAATTTTTTATTTAAATTCAGCATTTCTTTTTCAAACGCATTTAAAAATAACCAATGAGTTCTAAACAGCCTGTCATATCCAGCCCGGTCACAGATATAAGCGCACTCACCGCAGAACACTGGTAATAATTCTTTCTTCGTGTAATCCTTATATTCGGTTTGTTGTTTATGCAAGTCGCTCCAATTTTCCATCGTAAAATAATAAAATAGATCGTTAATTATTTTATCCGTATAGCCTACTTTATAGCTTCTCAAAATAAAGTGAAAGCATTTATACCACTTCTCATGTACTTCGGCAAATTTCATTTTAATGTTGAAATTAGACATTAATTCGTAGTATTCTTTTTCTGATAGTATTTTCATCTTCCTTACTCCTATGTTATTTAATTAGTCTTTACGTTCTACTACAATACAAATTTCTTTTTCAGTATCTATATCAACACTTAAATACTCCCCCCACTTAAACCATTTACGAATAGCCATAGATTTTATTTCATCTAACCTTGTTTCCTTAATTTGTTTTATTTCATCATCAGACAATCCTTCAATTTTTAAATCCTTTAAAGCATCTTCAATGCAATCATTTAAAGTATCCGGGTCTTTCATTGTTATTCTTATCATCATGTCCTTACTCCTTTCATAAAAATTTACTATACTGCTAACATTTAAAAATTAAATTCTACTGGTAATAAATTTTTCTTATCTTCTTTGGTTGCTTTTCGCAATGATGTCCAATTACCATTATTATAATAAAATATCCATCCACTCCATTCCCCATATAGACATAATATCATGTCTCTGCCTGATGCTTTATCAAAAAATTCAACTCCAGTTGGTTTTGATTCTCCCATATTAAACCTCCATGAAATTATTAAATTTTGTATACTCTTTTATAAACGTAACGTCAATTTCAAATCCGGCTTTGCCGTCCCTGTTTGCGGCGACTTCAATCTGGTATTGGTTTTTTTCTATCTCATTTTTATCGAGTGCTTTTCTATCCTGATAAATAAACCATACCATGTCTGCGTGCTGTTCAAGTGCGCCGGATTCTCTCAGGTCACTCAATACCGGCTTCTGATCCGGTCTCATTTCTACCGATCTGTTAAGCTGGCTCAATGCTATAATAGGAATATTTAAGTCACCTGCTAAATTCTTCAACGTCCTGCCGATCTCGGAAACAATCTGCTCACGGTTCGCACCTTTAATCCAGTGGTTTACAAGTTGAATATAATCTACAATAACCACTGATATATTTTTCAGGCTTGCGAATCTTTTCACTGAATTAACCAAAGGTTCAAGGTCATAAATTGAATCGCTTATGAATATCGGAAGTTCATCAATAATTTTCATTGCTGTTTCTACTCTCGTTTTCTGTTCCGGTACTTCATACTTTCCGGTCTTTAAAATAAAGCTATCAATCTCGGCTTCCTGACTTATGAATCTTCTGCGTAACTGATTCCGCTTCATTTCAAGTGACATTATAAGCACATTATCAACCGGATGTTTTTTGGCAATGTGACAGGCTATATTCCCAGCGAGCGCAGTCTTTCCGCATTTTGGTCTTGCCGCTAATATGATAAGTTCTCCACAGAATATGCCATGAATTTTATCGTCAAGGTCTCGCAGTCCTGTTTTATAATATCGTTTAGACTCCGATATATCCTCTACTTTTCCGGTTGACATATCTTTGAGTGACACTAACGTATTCAACTTATTATTTGCTATGACTTTGATCTGCTCATCAATGTCATAACAGGCTTTCTCAAGGCTGTAAGACTTACTCTGTATCAACTGGTTAGTGTCCCGAATTAGCTTTGACAATTTACGGCGTGCTGAATAGTCAAGAAGATCGTTTATATAACTGTCTACATTGCCTCCTATCCAGTCATTGAGCATATCAAGCATCTCATTCCGTAAGTCAAGTTTGTTGTCTGTAAAATATGAGTTCAGCGTTACTGTTGAAATTTTAGCTTTCTTTTCGTACAATGCTTTTACGCTGTTAAAAATAAGTTTATGCTTATCGTTATAAAAGTCATCTATTTTCACTGCCTCTAATATTTGAGTAATATAAGACGGAGACATTATCAGGCATGACAGTATTATTCTTTCAGTATCAATGTTGTGCATTTACAGGTTCTCCGTTATCTCGCCAGTAGTCTATTCCATTTCTGGATACTATTTTACGTTGTGTAGGTGTTTCGGTTTGTTTGTCCTTAACTATAATAATTTCATCGTTCCAGCATTTATTTCTTAAATAAGTATCAGGATTTTTTCTGTATTGTTTATCAGGTGTTGATTTAACATATTCCTTAACGTGTTCGTAAATAGTACCGAATAATTTAATATCAATTTTATTCCACAGTCTTTCTGATTTAACTCTACCGTTTTTTTTATCATATAATTTCCAAAACGTTTCAAATGAATCATTTATCTCTTTCTCTTTCTTTATCTCTATATCTATCTCTATCTCTGGTGGATGAACGTCGGACGATTGTCCGGACATTTGTCCGATAGGGATTATATCACCTTTTAACATTGCCCTATATTCCCTTTTCCTGTCCCCTTCCGAACTCGACAAACCTATATAATTTTGAATTTCGGTCATCCACATTTCTCCGGATTCAACCATTGTAATTAAACCAAGTTCAGTTCCAACTTTTATTGCTTCTTTGACGTTATCAAGATCATGATTAATTACTTGTGCTAAGATATTTATTTTTTTAGGATCATAAGGAATTGAATCTGTCATTTTTAAATGTCCGTTATATTTGCACGCCTTCAAATATAGTTTTAAAATAATAAGTGAATATAAATGTCCGTTTGGCAAGCTCTCCAAAACTTTTATATTATCTTGTTCAAAATAATTATCTTTTAATTTTAAGTAATAATATTTCTTATTGTCGCTCAATTTTCTACTCTCATGTTCCATAATGTTTTAGCTTGATTTTTCGTTATGCCTTCTCCGCCTTGACAACAGCAACTATAACAATAAACATAATATCCATCTTCCATTGAAGATTGTATTTCTAAATTATCACTACCGCAAAATGGACAATTTCTTAATTCTGTTTTTTCTTCGCTCATAAAACCTCCGTTTAAAATGCAAAAGACTTTCCTATAGACGCTTGGAAGATTCCCCGGACTGGTAGGATCGGGAAATAGCATCTATAGGAAAGTCTTTTATATTCTAAATTAGATTCTATTCTACCAGTCATTTTTTTCCTATGCTCTCTTCCAAAGAGTTTTAAACTACGTCAACACTACACTACCCTGTAAAATAATCAAGTAATATTTAAATTTATTCTTCATTCCCCATCAATGCTTCAACTGCTTTACTTTTTAGCAATATATCCTAATCCTTTACACATATTCCTATTTAATGCCCTTAAAACATAAATTATATAACACAATAATATTATTATAATTATTAAACAAATTATCATTTTCTTCCCTCCTGATATGGAATACATTTAACTTTGATAGAATTTCCTGAATTGGCTCTACATGTAAAATATTTCATATTATTCAAAAAAATATAACATGAATTAATGTCATGCGGTTTAGAATCCCAACATCCATGATATATTTTTTTTACTTCTTTACAATGTTCTGTTCCAGCATGATCGCATATTACTTTCATTTCTTCTTCTCCGCTAATTTTTTAAGCTCTTCAAGATCGGAAAGATAATTATTAAATATTTCCATTAATGAGTTTTTGAGTTTTTCATTTTCGCATTTAGATAAAATAAAAACACGTGAATCTTCATATTTTTCGATCATTTCATCTATACGTCTTATCATATCTCCTCCTATGTTTTAAATAAACGTCACAGAACTGTATATTGGCTAAATCCTGTGCAAATCTCCGCCAAGTAGCCTCTGCCAGAGAATCCGTTTAAATTGCAGTCTTTCACTTAATATCAGCCACCGATACAGAGATAATTCTGCGCTGCTTCCTCGGCGATACAGCAAAATATTATTTCATCACCTGCCCGGAAAAGTAAATAGCCGCGACTATGGCAAAGAAAAGTATCATGACCAGAATAGCTTTAAACCTGTCATCTTTACGCTCCTGATCTTCTCGCCACTTTGCTTCCGATTTTAGATGTTCAAATTTCATTTTCCCTCCATCAGGCTGTTGAGTGCCTGTTCAAGTTCTTTTGCTGCGGATTCCGGATCGTGAGACGGAATATCGAAATTAGAATCGTTGATTGATAATCTTATAAAATTATTGCCTTTAAATATTCTAAACAGTGAATACTCTATCATTTCATCAATACGCGTTAACATTTCATTTCTCCTCTAAATATTTAATCTTCACTATACAATGCCACTGCTGCTAAAGATTCACTTTCACCTTCATAAACAATTTTAGGTTGTCTTGAATAATATTTGCGTTTATAAACACAATAATTATTTCCATTCATTACCAGCCATCTATCGTTTAATGTTATTCGTGCGTTAGTGCATTGTAATAAATCTTTTATTTTCATATCTCCTCCACATCGATATTATTAAATTGCGGATGCTGATTTATCGCATCATATAAAATACATTTTACGTCGTAAGCTAATTTAGCATATTCGGATTTTTTATATTTTAAAATAATAGTACAATCGCATCCGGTATCATAATGTTCTGGTTCAAGTTCTACACTAAGACGAAGTATGCGTTTCATTTCATTTCTCCTTGTATTCCGGCTTTATGTTATCCGGTATAATTTTTTTACGTTTTACTAAATATTTTTCAGGATCGAATGATTCCTTCCCTTTGCTGAACGCAGTGTTAATTTGTTTTTCATAAAAATCTATTTCCGCTGAATCTCTATCATATTGTTTTTGTAAAGATTGTATTTCTTTAAATAAATTGTAATGAGATATTTTCCGATTTTTTAAATTAGTTTCATGTCAATTTATACTATTTACTCTCATTTCTATACTCCTTTTTAATTTCATTTGGTATAAACTTACTGCTTTTACATACTAGGCAGGTGTACTCATGCCCGGATTTCAACTGCTTGACTTTGTGATCTGTGTCACGTTGGCAGATAAAGCAAAAGAGTGATTTAGTTTCTGTGTTCATACAAAAAATGTTTTCCGGCAATAAGGACATTCAACTTGTTTCTGCTTTGCAAGTTCAGCCTTGACCCTCGCGGCTTCTTCTGATGCTTGCTTCTTTAGTCTTTCTTCTCTCGCTTCTGATTCCCGTAGGGCTTTTTCTGCTTCTGCTTTTTGATCGGCAATGATCTTATCCTGTGCTATTTTTTCCTGTCTTGCCTTTTCTTCAATCGCTCTTTTTTCAGCTTCCTGCTTTTCCTTCTCTTCTCTGGCAATTCTCTCAGCTTCTTCTTTGTCCTTACGTGCTTTGTCTTCTATCGCCTTCTTTTCAGCTTCGAGATTCTCGCGTTCTTTCCGATTTTCTTCTTCTTGTTTTTTGCGTTCTAATTCGGCTCGTTCTTTTTCGATTTTCAATTTTTCATTTTCAATTCTGATTTCTTCCTGCTTCTTGTCATATTCATCTTTTTTCTGTTTTAAACCGGATACGATATTTTTAAAATCTTCTTCAGAAAATTCGCCTAAATTAGCGGACGCTAAATTACCATCCCACCATGATAGATAAGGCAATATGATTTGTTTGCGTTCATTGTGTAACATGAGAATCTTTTCCTGTCTGATTCGTTCTTCTTCTGCTTTTTGTTCTTCTTCAATGCGTTTGCGTTCGGCTTCCTCTTTGGCTTTATTTTCTGCAAAGTGTTCTTGTTTATCCAAGTATTCCTCAATCGGAACAATTAACGCTTTCAGAACATTAGCAATACCGTCAATTGCCTTACCTTCCCGGAGTGCCTGTTCTTTTAAAGACTTCCTTGCCTTCTCAATGGCTACTCTTTTTTCTTTTAAGAATAGCCTGCCGACTCTGGCCATTTCCATATCTGTTGTCTGGCTTTCATCCGTGACTACAATTGACTTAGCTTTCAGTTCCCATTCCCCAGCTATTTTGAAATAATCCTGAAATTGTTGTAGAATGAAATCAGCTTTAATTTTATCCAGTCCGCTTGACTGTACGATTGTTTGTAATTGATTATCCATCTATTTCTCCTTTGAGATATTTATTTATTGATTGTTCGATATAATATTTATCGACTAATTTTAAAAATATTTTTTTTGCTTCCGGGTTATATACCGGTTTTAATTTAAATTTTGAATTCTGATAATATGCTATGTACCAATTTTCAGTATCAGACGAAATATTATTTTCCGTAGTAAGTATTTCTTGAGCTGCTAATTGTAATGCATGATAATATTTATTATTGAAATTTAGCTTGAAATCAATTTTAGCATTTTCAAAAATAACATCCGGTTTGCCTCCAAACATATATCTATTTGAGAATAAATGTTTTTCATATAAAAGAACTTTTCCGAATTCAGGATGATCTTTTAACATGATGTCTAAGGCAAATAACATCGGATCATTAAATATGTTCTCGGTATCAAAATACATTTTAATCATAGAATGATTATCTTCGCCTCTTTTTCTTGCGGCTTCGTATTTTTCATCAGATACATATTGTTCTTGTTTTGGCATCAATTCAGTGATATGTGGAACTTCAATTTCATTGATGTAATATTTATGTAATATCGGATTAAATCTATTTGTCATTTTTTTTATCCACAAGCAGATTTAAATGATTTTTAATCTGTTCAGCATTCCATTTGTTTCCATTACAAAATGCCCATTGTGCCCGTTCTGTATATTCAAGTATCTCAAATCCCTTTTTAAGGTATTCATTGGAATTTACAAATTGTCTTAATTTTTCTAATTCTTCCTGTCCTTTTCTTTCTGCTTCTTCTTTTTCTGTATTAGGGATATTTGTATCTGTGATGATTTCAGGTTTATTTTCTGTTAATATCGTTGTCATATTTTCCGGAAATTCATCTACAGTATAAGGCATACCACCAAATTCATCAGGGAAACAAAGTCTGAATGCTTGTGCCATACATACTTTTTTTAACATAAATTTTGGCATCTTTTTCCACATACTTCTCGGCTGTCCTTTATCGTCAAATTGTCCAGCTTCAGTAAAATATACCTCATGAATAAAAGGATTTTTCCAGTCTTTTCTGTTAATAGTAGCAACAGCAATCATATCATTTCCTGATCCTTTGATCTCACATTTCCAGCCGTCAAGTTTTCCTGTACGTTCAGCACGTTTTAAATAAACTTCATAACCTGTAATAATTGACAATGCACGAACTTTTTCCCATTTATCAGTCTGTTCATTTTTAACGCTTTTCATATAAGGTACACAATATATTTCACGTTTAAACGGGTTTAATTGGTATGCGCTCGCAATTTCAATAAACTGCATTTGTTCTTCTTTAGTTAAAGAAGACATATTAAATGCCACAAGATATTCTTGTATTTTTTCTTTTGTTACTACATCTGTGTTAATTGTTGTTAATTCATTCATGTTTCTCTCCGTTAATTTATTTTATTTTTATATTCTTTTGCTATGTGCTTATCGAGTGTTTTAAAAGGGTCTATTAAGTTAATGAACTTAATCATTTCTTCTTGTGCTTTTTCCAGTTCTTCTTCGATTATCACTTTCGCTGATTTATGATAATCAATTGCTTTGATATAAGCATTGATTTCTTTGCTTAATTCTTTGATGCGCTTTCTGGCTTTCTGTTCGGTTGTCATTTTTCCTCCTTGTTTTCAAATTCTATTGCTTTATCAGCAATCTTGAAAGACATTTCG
>Ga0105103_10001472_pt1 | contig 12940 bp, 26 predicted proteins | sample PPLLaktember2015_2_FD_79107 | JGI IMG/M metagenome (GOLD analysis project Ga0105103, IMG submission 79107) | Freshwater sediment microbial communities from Prairie Pothole Lake near Jamestown, North Dakota, USA - PPLs Lake P7 Core (6) Depth... | ecosystem: Environmental > Aquatic > Freshwater >...
ACATACACACGTATTCTTCAGGTAACTTGGAGCTCTGAAAAACGTACAAAACTTCTACATAAACAGCTCTATTTGTGTATTCTTGAGTGTTTGGGTTGTATTCGCGTAAATAAAGAACATCCTTCACTTGAAAATCTCTATCATTTTTACGGATTTCAAATGTCTTAATATCATCCGCAATTCCTTGAAATGATTCAGGCCATGTTTTAAGTTCGATTATTTTCATACAGTTCTCCAAAAAAGAAAAGGGAGCAAATCTGCTCCCTTTTCTTTGCGTTCTTGACGTGCTGTTACTCAAGCTCTCCTAATTCCTCCAGCGCCTGCATGACAGCATCAAAAGCTGCTTTAGCTTTGTTGGCCGTCTTGGTGTGTTTCATGCTATCCGCTTCAACCCTTATTTCAGTTTGAGCTAGCAAGTTCTTTAAATTCTGTACTTCAGTTTGGCCAGCTTCAATCTTTTTGGCAGCTTCCGCAGCTAATGCATCAATTTTGCTCTGTACTTTCGCTAGGTCTTTTAAGATTTTTTGCGCAGACATGTGCTTAGGACTCCTTCTTAAGAAGTTAAAGGTTTATAATTTAATTAAATTGTATATACGGTATTATTTTACAGAAGTGTGAAGCAGGTGAGCTTATTTTTAAATAAAAAGCAGTTATTTCATGAAGTGATTTTTATAATAAGTATAGAACTTGGATAGTTCCGAAAGTTCTAAAGTAATTGTAATGTTAAAAGATGTGATTCGTATGTATATGCCAAATTTCAAAAACACACACGGATGTTTGTGATCAACATCTAGAATCATTTTACAGGGTCTATCTGCTACATTGTGTGTGAAAAAAAAGTCTAGATCTTCAGGTGCAATTAGCACGCAATGAGAGCTTATTTTATCTAAAATTCGAACATAATGCTTGTGGATAAAGTACATTGAGTAGGGCAGTTCATAAAGATGAATTTTTTTCTTTTTCGTTTTTTCTCTAAGTGCAAACGTCCCTTTTCGAGTGTATATTAGGTAATGTTTGGCCATCATTTCTCCCATTCAATATCAACCCAATCAGTTCGTAAACGGTGTTGTGATGTTTTTTGGCTCCTGCATTCTAAAGTAACTTGCGTTTCAACACGCATCACACTTCCTTGCCTAATTAACGCATTTAGCGTTGCTTCTTGTTCTACAATTAGCTGATCAAGTTTACCGTTTTTTAATGTGCAAAAAGTAACTTTCCAGAGTTTTTTGATTACGACATTAGATATGACGGTATTAAGAGGAGTTTGATAGAAATGAATATCCATTTAGCTCTCCTAACCATGCTTTTATTTAAAACACTAGAACCGAGCTACACGTTAAGTGCAGCTCGGTTCCGGTTAAATAATGCTTGCATACCCAGCTACTTAAGAAACCTGCAACTGTTTCTTTATATCCTCGCTAATCGGGATATTTAAAACCCCACCTTTTGGACCACTGATCATAAGAGGCCGTCGAGGTCTGTTCGGAGCAAGCCCAATAATATGGCGCTCATGCCCTTTGATCGTAATGGTCCGGTTATAATCATCCGGTTTCAGCCCAAATTGTGCAGCAACTTGCTCAAACGTGCTCTTCAAGTCATTTCGGTGCCTAAAAGGCGCAGCTTTTCCTTTCTTTTCTGGGCCAGGTAGTGTTTCAATATGAACACGTGTTCCAGAAATTTCCGGTTCCACGCCCGCTTTGCCTACTGCAATGGTCTGGGTCAATCTAACAGTTCCTTCAAGCAAGACTGCTTCTTGCGAATATTTCTTCAACAACTCTTCCAATTCCGACGTTAAAGCGTTTAATTGTTTTTGATCCAACATTTTAAATTCTCCTTTTTACATAAAAATTAATTCACACACTATAACATGGTTACACACTATAACATGGTTACATGCATCTAAAATTTAAATCTTATACCCTACCCTCCTTTCCACTCTCTTATCATTTTTATTATAAGCACTTTTAAGGTCTAAATCAACTTTTTCTCTCTTCTTTCTAAAACCATTATATACCTTTTAGTAAATTAAATCCACTAAAAAAGGTAAGAAATATACTAAAAATATGATAGTGGGAACCTGTTGTATAGAAAGGAAAAAAGCGAACACTTTAAAAAAGTGTTCGCTTTTTTTGTTGTTTGAAAAAAATTACACTAGAACAGCTAAACTCACTACGGTGTGCCATAAATGTGGAGCGAGCACATGAGATGTTTCGGAAATGCTAGTGCATTGCAGTGCCATTGAATCAAAAAGAGCTCTTCTATTTTCCCAAGATACATCGGCACCTTCATCCGTAAGTGTACATAGCATATACGCTGCTAGATCTTCGGTGTATTGCTGGTAAAGTTTTGCTTTTTTTCCATCTAAACGTAGCAGATCACAAGCAGTCGAATGCTCACTAATATACCCAAAAGCATTAGGTTTGTTTTTGTGCTGAGCTATTGCTATATTAGAAATAACCGATTCCCCCGGTGTTTCCGATTGTGCTCTGGACATAACAGCGTATGCAACGCTTCCTAAGCCTTGTTGCTTTAGCAATGCAATACCCTGGGTTTTATCCACTATAGTGCAGAATGGAGGCAGAATAGAATTAACAAACACCCAGTTATAGGGAGCTACTCCAGCGTGCCTTAAAGCAAGTTCAAAACTTATAAGCTTCTCAGAGTGAATTCCATAACCCGATGTTAAAAAACAATATCTTGCTTTTTTCATGCTAAACTCCTACAATCAGGAAATTGAGAGATTTTGAATACGTGCATTTGCATTAATTAGCGTCTCCTTATCAATGAGACATGTTCTTAAAGTCGCATAGCTTAAATCTATACTTCTCAATACACTCTGTTCAAAATTTACACTAAAAGCGTATGCACCGGAAAAATTTGCCCCCGTTAAATCAGCTTCCCGGAAATTTGAATGTAAAATGGTAGTGTTGCAAAATACACTTCTTAGAAGTTGAGCTTCTGATAGATCTACTGAGTTAAATTGTGCATCCTGAAAACGCACATCTTGTAACTTTGCACCTTTTAAATTTACATTACGAAAAACCGTGCCAGAAAAATCTGCATTTTGAAGATCTAACCCAGCTAAATCTAGATTTTCCAAAACTACTAATCTAAAGCGTTTATTAATTATGGACTCTCCAAGCTGCTTAGCTGCTAGTAAACGCTTACAACTACAAAGATCTCCCTTGCTTGGGTGAGCATGGTATAGATCATTGCACTTAGTGCATTGCCAAATAATTGACATGCTATTCCTCCTCTTCTTCAAGGTCTTCCAAGGGCCAGTAGCTTTCTTCACAGGCAGCAGTTTCCTCCTCATCACTTTCTATAAGGCGTGCATTATGCTTCCTGTCAACTTGCACAGGCTCACCACCATCCTCATCTGCACATCTAGCAAATCCTGTCTTACCTTTTGTGCCTTGTAGATATGCATACTGTTCACTAGAAAGTTTTTCTCGTTGCAGGAGTGCAACTCTCTCAGCACTCTCTTCAAAATCACATTCTAAACAGCACACGCGTGCAATTAAATCAGTCATAGAAGCAAATGTCATACCCTCAGTACGTGCTACCCAAGCTTGTAAAGGCACTCTTTCAAGATCCACTGGAAGCAATTTAGATTTGAAGTACATTTCTCGCTGGTTTGCGTTGGGCATACCAATAAAATGTATCCGATCAAATCTACGAGATCTAATAACCCGTGGATCTAATTTTTCTGGATAGTTAGTGGTAGCTATATTAACGATACGATCTACTTGATGCGCTCCATCTAGAATTTGCAGCAGATTGTCGTCTCCATAACTACGAATAATGGAATCTATGTCTTCATAGATGCAAACAAGAGGCCTTTGCGGCTCAATAGCTCGCAATATTTTTAACCCTTCTGCAAAAGCAGATAAGTCGTTGCACCTAAGCACCACGCCTCCCATGTTAATAATTTTAAAAATGATTAGGTATACTAAACAAGACTTGCCACTCCCAGGAGGCCCCCAGAACATGTATCCCATTCGGTGCAGAAGCTTATGTGCAGTAAAAACCTCATGCTTGTTCCAAAATGTTTCAATCTCTCTTAACACCTTATCCACTAAGCTGTCTGGAAACACCAACAATTCATCAGCTGTGACTGTAGCCTTTCTAAAAAATATTCCGGTGTCCGAGCATAAAACATCGAAAAACCCAGGCTCTAAAGCAGCTACTGTACGTCCACATCCTAAGTACACGTCTTCATTTTGTACCCATTGGCGGTACCGTTGATAATTTTTCCGTTTTACTCCCATTTACCTTCTCCTAGTAAATACAAACAAGCTTTTTGATACTTAACAAGTCTTTTAACGTCTTGTTCATCTAAGGCTTCGGGCAATCTTGAGAGCTGGGAATTGTGCTCAATATCCTTAAGCTTCACTTCAGTTGCTATAGGGTTATCTTTCACCCTTTTGATGTAATCTCCATATGGTTCCCTTTTTCGGTGCGTGATTGCATCTACAGCTTCTACAATCGAGCTGGGAAAACCATACGTTAGCAATCCATTTAGAGTCATTGGGGTGTCTTCCACAACATCATGCAGCACAGCAACTATCTTCGCTTCTAAAGTGGTTAATTGCATCATTAGAGTTAGGGGATGTAAAATGTAGGGCTGCCCCCCTAAGTCTCTTTGGCCTAAGTGCAACTTTGCTGCCAAACCAATTGCTTCTTCTAAAGCTGTTAGTAATTCCATTAAGTGTCCTTTCTCTAAGCGTATTTAGATCTAACCAGCATTAATATTTTACCTAATTCATTACGCCCTTTTCCGTTACATACACCCCAAAAAGTGTCATTCCATGTATTACCCTCTACTAGCTCTTCAGGGTCAGTGCTGATTAACATACGGCGTAAATTGTTATGAAATTTGAACTTAAAAGACACAAGAGTTAACATCATGTTCACTTTGATTGATTCCCAATCCGGTCGAAGTGCAAGCTCCCTACCCAAATGTTTTGCTTTTCCTGGAGTAATTTCACACAAGCGTGTACCAGGGTTCCGCGTGTTCCAAGCATCTAACTGACACTGTGCTTGAAAAGGTACTCTTAACTTTGGATCTTGAGTTTTTGCAGCTTGAAATGCATGCTCTGTTGACGGATACCAATGATCTTCAAAAAAGATCATGCAATAATAAAAATTAGACAAAAACTCATATTTACCCTGAAATGTATCAATCATGTTATTTCTCCATTAATTCATTATATTTATTTTTACAGGATCTTATACAACATTCCTGTAAAAATCTTTAGAGATCTTAAACAATAAGGAGACCTTTTATGGATGATTGGCCTGACTGGCACTCGCAACAAAAACGTATTATAAGAACTTTTGGAGCTTTATCTACCTTTATCCAGCTACGTGATGAAGAATGTCAAACTTCCCTCCCTCTAGCCATCACACCGCATTATGCAAGCTTACTACATGTTGATGCAATTCGTAAGTGTGTAGTGCCTACTCGAGCAGAACTTATCAAATCTGAGAATGAACAAGAGGACCCCTTGCATGAAGAAGAACATAGTGTTTTGCCTTGCTTAGTGCATAGATACCCAGATAGAGTGCTTCTTTTAGCCACAGGCCAGTGTTTTAGTTACTGTCGTTACTGTACCCGCTCTAGAATTGCCGGGTGCAAACGAGCTACCTCCTTAGAAGAACTAGTAAAAGCTATAGCATATATTAAAGACCATAAGGAAATTCGAGATGTGTTAATTTCCGGCGGAGATCCTTTAACTTTAGAAGATGAAGAGTTAGAGTGTTTAATAGCTCGCTTACGAGCAATTCCGCATGTGGAACTGATTCGAATCGGTACCAAAGCACCGGTTGTAATGCCATACCGTATTACGTACAAACTTGTGACTATGCTGAAAGAATTTCATCCATTATGGATGAGTATACATTTTACACATCCGGAGGAAATTACGAGAGAAGTAGAGATAGCGTGCACTAGACTTGCAGACGCAGGAATACCATTAGGCAGCCAGACAGTGTTACTCCGTGGAGTAAATGATAACGTTAGCACAATGAAAGCTTTAATGCATAAGTTGGTGAAGATACGCGTGAAACCGTACTATCTATACCAGTGCGATCCTATTGCAGGTTCTGCACAATTTAGAACGCCTATTGCAAAGGGTTTAGAAATTATGAAACAATTGCGTGGTTTCACAACAGGTTATGCCGTGCCTACGTATGTAGTTGATTTACCAGGTGGCGGAGGAAAACTACCTCTATTACCTGATTATATTGTATCTAAAACAGATACACACATCGTTTTAGAGAATTATCAAGGTAAACACTTTAAAATAAGCCTTTTTTAGGAGAGTGTAGATGGGGATTGGAGAACAGTTTGAGTTTGAAAAACAGGACAGATTTTACCTGAACATGAAGTGCACGGGGTAACCTGCAGAAAAGTGCCTCATGTAGGGGAGGGGTATTTGCATCAGAAAAATGATGATAGGCCTTACGATGTTGATGGATGTAAATACTGTGGGAGGTGCCATAGGGCTATTTAATATATCTACATTTGCTATACGGCTTGAACAGAATTGCGAGGAATTCTCAATCTATACGGAAGGCACAAGCGCGCGCCTTCATAACATACCACTATATCAAAATCCTTATACTACTCGCACATTAAAGGGAGATATTTGGGAATTAGCATGGTGTAGGACTGACGAAATATTAAAAGCTTTAGATTAATGCTCTCGTAGAAATTTATCTAACATGTGCCACTCCTTGGTATGTAAAGCAATCCGGCATAACCTCATAAACTCTCTTACATCTTTCCATTTTTTGCCTTCTCTACTTTCCATTCTTAAATACCTTATAGCACGCCCTTTCAAATGCACTGTTGAAGCAATAGTTTCACGCTGCAACAGGTTAATTAGTTCTTCAACTTCTTGCTGCAGCTGAGCGTACACTTCTTCATAGCTACCATGCTGTAATGTCATTTCACTCCTTGTAGAGATTATGAAAGTAAAAAATCCTCAAATTCATTTTCTATGATTTCTCCGTCCGGATCGTTTGAATTAGTGTTTCTATAGATTCTTAATGTGATACAGGCTGATTTAAGAAATCAGCTACTTGCTCATTCATTATCGTGCCCTTTTCCGTTAGGTGTTAACTCCGAGGAGCTCTGCTAATGCTTTCTAGAATGCTTTTCAATTGCAGTTTGACCTTGTGGGAGTAGTTCTGAAAATTTGGCATGTCTCGAAGAAAATTTAGAGTGCGTTGAATGCTATTAGTATCTTTGTGGTTTTTCTCGGCACCTTTTAAGATGACTTGCTCCATGTTTTCCCAAGTTGGGTCGCTCATTTGATTACCTCCTTCTATGTGTGAGTCTTATCTTTCTTTTCTGTTGCATTTAATAGTAACTGCACTTCTCTTTCATGTTCACCGGACATGTCTTTCTTCTAACGTGACTCATTCCCGCATCAGCTCCTGTAAAGACTCTCCGTATGTGGCTTTCAATCTTGCAAGCTCTTGTTTATCTTTTTGTCTTTGCTGTTCCAATCTTTTGGTATATTCTTCATCTGATTCCGGCCTGATTGTAGTAATCCACATTCGAATTTCCCTGCACTCCTCCCAATCAAAATGATCACTTAAATTTTTCCAATCTATTTTTATTTCAGTAGCTTCTACGTGCCGGTTACACATATCTGTGAAAAATTGCAAGATTTTACCAACAGTGTCTAATCTAAAAAGGGCGGTAAGGTTTATGGTTTCGTTCCTTGCTAAAGTTTGTATAGTTCGTTTTTCTAAGAGCATGAAATTTTACCTTTCTTTTTTGTTCATTATTGCACTTAATAATGCTTTGGCTTTTGCCCACTCATGACGTGCAAGAGCGGCAAGCAGTTTGGTGAAAAGCGTAGCCTGCTGTAAATCCCAAAAGCTACGGTCAAATTCTGTTCCTCTGTTAATGGTTGTTTCTCCCCAAACCTCTGTAATTGAAAAGGTAAATTCGGCAGTTTTCTCTGGCGGATTTTCCATCCATTTTTGAAATCCTGCCCATAGATTTTGCACAACAGGATCCTTGTAGTTCCCATAGGCGTCTTTTTCAAATGTGCTTGGGCTATCAAATGTTTCAAAAATAGCTCTTGCATCCCTCATAACTACACCCCTTTCGTAGTAAGCTCTCTCAGATACGCGGCATATTTAGGTTCTTTTGGCTGGTAATAATCCGCCTGGTTGTCTAAATATTTAACTAATCCTTTAGACAAGCTTTCCTCACTTTGAAGTTGATCAATCCATTCAAGATACTCTTGCTGTGCATCTTCAATGTGCAACTCCTCTGCTTCCGCTGCTGCTTCTTGCAACGTTTTCAAGAGCCGACTACTGTAGGGAAAAGTCATACCTTTTCGTAGTGCAAGGGTGAGTTCTTTTTCATTTTTACTTAAGGCTTCTTCCAGTAATACTAAAAATTCATCAGCAACCCCGTATAGAGATCCCGTAATCCGTTTAGCTACAAGAAGATTCGTTAATTGACTCAATACTTCTTCACTTATGTGTAATGTTAAAGTTCGCATAGTTACTTTTCCTTGGCTGCTAGAGCTTGCAAGCACCGGGGACAATTTACTTTATTAATTCGTGTAGTCCAGTGATGCCGCACTGTATCACTCCATTTAACATCTCGGCAAGTGGTTGCATTTGGGTTGTGTTTATCATGATAATGTGTGATTTCAGTCAATGTTTTTTCTTCGGGCAGCTTCTTCCACTTACGCAAAACTTGAAGGCATTTTTTGCAGGTCACTTCTTGCACACTCTCCGTCCAACCTCGCACTTGAACATGAGAGGCTTTACCGCAAGCAATGGGACTCCTTGAGTTTTTCACATTGTAGTAATGCACGATTAAGCGTGGGTCTCTGTAACTCATTTGCCACCTCCTCAGGATCTCTGCAGCTATCCGCCACCTCTTTATCAAGTAGCGTTCTTCTTGGCTAAGTCTTTCCGTTCTTTTTGCTTGAGAGTTATCCATCTTTTCCTCGGCTACACTTCCGGTATTAACCGTGCTGGCTCGTACCACTCTCTCTCATTAACTCTTTCCACTTCACCGTACCCCGCATGAATTTTCATACTAGGGGCACTTGATAAGTACTCGTGTACGGCCACAGTAACCGTTTCGCCGGGTTTCAATTCCTTGGCAACAGCCCGGTAAGATTTGAATGCGCGGTCTTTAAATCTTTTCATGAAGGGTTTATTGCTTGGAAGATCCGGAACCGTGATGCTTTTTAAGAGCTTTGCGTTTGAAGTTTTCTTAGGCATTGCAAATCCTCCTGAATTAATGTGTTTGTATCAACTCATTATGCCTTAATTATACATACAAACCAGGAGAAAATCAAGAGTTTTTGCATTATTTGGTAGATCAACTATAATCAAACACAATTTCGAACCAATAACCATTAAGTATAATAGCTGCTTCTAATGTTTTCTTATAACGCTTCCACCTATAATGCACCGAAAATTTTGGCCAAGGCTGATACCAATAATAAAGGCTAAACCTGCCAAGAGTGTAATCACGCATACGTACATTACTAATCATTACCAGGAATTCTCCAAAAGCAATAATTAGTTGCTTCTAAACAAAGGCGTATTAATGTGTGGGCTGACATTTCCTTAGGTATTCGGAGTGCTTCAACGCTATATTGACCCTTCCATTCAGAACTTGTACAAAGATAAACCCCAGCTGCAAGTGCAAAACCGCCACTATCTACCGTTTTTTCTATCCGTTTGGGCTTGGAGCCCTCTACAAATGTAGTGTGCTGTATCATAATGTCAAGAGCGCATAGAGCGTCGTTACCGCTAGCTATAAGATAACTGCTTAGAAGAGACATTTATCTCTTTCCTCCGTTAGAAAAATTCTGTTCAATGTGTTTTGCAATTTCTTTGCAAACACTCTCGGATTTGAGCGATGCATAGATAAACTGTGTAAGTTTCTTCTCCGGTACTTTCGTTGAGAGGTGTGAATTTACATGAATCACACACCACTGTAAAGCTTGGTACATAGTCATTGTTTTTTCCTTCCCGTACAGGCGCTTACGGAGAAAGTCTAGAAATTGAAACGGAGTTATTTCAAGTACATTCATTAAGCTAACCGAGTCACATACAATAAATGAGTTTTTCTCTCCTGCAACTTAGAACTCACAAATATATTCTTTTGAGCTAGCACCGTCTTGAGGGGCGGCACGTTTGCAACATTTGTTCTTAGAGAGTCTGCATCAAACAACTTACAAAGGATGCAACCAAAACCCGTCAAATCCATACAAGCGTTCTGGCCCATTAAAGATGTGATAAAAGTTCCCACTGATACGATAGCAGCTATTATAGCAAGAATTACCATCACATAAGCAATGCTAAACATGTTTGTTACCTCCTTCTAGGATCTTTTTATAGTTGTGCAAGCATGCATGATTTTCTCTTGTCATTGGGTGAAGTGTTGTTTCTAATTCACCCACCGGAGAATCCCAATCAGCTGAATCATTCAAATTTACCATTTTGAAAAAGTGATGGCCTTCTATACCTAACCTGAATATCTCTGCAACTAGCCTAGGCCTTGCATATAAAGCTTTTACAAGATATGTTATATAGGAAAATGCATAACCTGAAAATAACTGTATATGCAACGCTTTAAGTACCCACCAGAGATAAATCAACCTAAACTTTCTTGAACCTTTTGTATCTGGTAACCTTTTCAATAACGATAAGCACCTATTAAAGTAATTAGTTGGAGTGTACAAGTACTGCATCAACTCTGTGTAACCCTGCTGCAATGCATCATACCCCATTTTAGGTGTAAAATTTAAGGTTGTTGCATGAGTATTTGTGCCTGAGGACTCCCCTAAAAGCCTGCCTTCAGCTTTTAACTCATTATAAAGCTCTGTGCCAGGCAAAGCAGTCAATATGCCGATAACAGCTGAAGGTATGCTAGCTTTTTCAATAAATTTAATTTGCTGCTGAAAAATATCTGAAGTGTCGTGATCAAACCCAACAATGAACCCGCCAACGACTTCAATATCATGATCCTGAATAGTGTGCACAGCATGCATTAAATCGATCAGGTTCTGTTTTTTACCAACCTCATTTAACGCATCTTCATTAGGAGTTTCAATACCTATAAAAAGCATTCCAAACCCTGCTTCCCTGAAAAACCGCAATAGTTGCAAATCTTCTGCTACATCTATAGAAGTTTGAGTAAACAAACTAAACGGGTAGTGGTGTTCTCGTTGCCAATCAGCAATAGTAATTAACAACATTTTAGCTCGTGCTTTTTTCCCAATGAAATTATCATCGGCAATAAACACATTACCTCTCCAGCCAAGTGCATATAGCTGGTCAAATTCTGCTAAAATCTGTGATATCGTTTTAGTTCTAACATCACGCCCGAATAGGCTGACAATATCACAGAACTTACAATTAAACGGGCATCCTCTGCTCGTTTGCACACTAGCACAGACATAATCATCTAAATTGATCAAGTCTAATCTAGGTGGCGGTGAGACGGTTAAATTAGCTTTTTCCTCAGTATCATATATGTACTTTAGAGTTTCATCACCTTCAAAATCCTCAAGAAACTTTGGCAGTGTCACCTCAGCTTCATGCAACACAAAAACTGACACACCTTTAATTTGCTCATAATTGTGCGTAGGGTATGGGCCTCCAGCAACCACAGGCACATATAGCTTATTGCACAGCTGGATAACCTCCATAAATGATTCCTTTTGGATTTGCGTTGCTGAAACAAACACCAGGTCAGGATCAAAGTCAGTAATAATTTCCTCATCCAAAGTAGTGGTGTTCATGTCAATGAACTTCAATTCCCAAGATTTTGGCAACAAAGCAGCTACTGTTAAGATGCCTAAAGGTATATTAGCTGCTTTCTTTCCGATAATAGGTAAAATATGCTCGTACCCGCAATATGTTGGAGGTACTTTAGGCCAAATTAATAGAGCTTTCAACACCGTTCTCCTTTAAACTTTGTTTTCTTTTTCTTGCAAATTGCGAGACACTCGAGCTACAAATACCCAAGTAAATGCTTCTTCTAATTCTGCATATGTGTGTAAGTCTTCAATAGGCACTTTATGAATTGAAATGCTTTTATTTTCAGTAAAAGCTTGAATATGTTTGCGTAGTACTTCAAACACATCAGGAGGAGCTTGCTCCAGCCAGCGAATCAGCTCGTCACTGCAATTATGTAGGTTCATTTTGCACACTCCAATTTGTTATGCTTTAATTATACATACAAACAGAAGAAAAATCAAGATTTTTTGGTAATAAAGCTTACCTAAGCATTAAGGCGCAAACAGTGACTAATACAAGTACACCAACACAAATTGCTACTGATTTCCAACTAAATAAATCGGGCAATGGGCACCACACCGGAAAATTATCAAAGTTTACTTGCCTAGCATACATGTGCCCATCTTCTCGTGTTTCAAATGTACCAACGTGGCAGCACCTGTCGCCTTGCAAATAAAAACACTCTGTGCAAGATCTTACCTTCATGTATTTCTTTTTCATTATACACGCCTTTCAAAGACTGTGGCATCATTTTGTTCTACTAGGCCCTTTCACGATACCTGCAACGAAGCAGTTCATGTTAGTTGTCCTTATTTAACTCCATTAATATTTGCTCTATAGCTTCTCTAGCTTGTTTAAACAGTGGCAATTCTTGCGTGTTTACTTCATCAATAAGCAGCACCTCACTACCTCTATCTTGAGTTGCATGGAGAAGTGCCAAATATGCATTTTCCACTATTTCGTTGGGCATTCCAACTCTCCAAAAAATGTAAGAAAGGCTAGTATTGCTGTCTGCTGTTCAAGCACTTTAGGTAAAAGAGTCTCTGCAGCATATTCGGTTGTATTGCTAAAGCTACCAGAGCTAAGCGGTGCAGAGGAAGGCTCATAACTGAAAAGAATTTCATCTCCATGGATAACCGTA
>Ga0105103_10001473_pt1 | contig 12930 bp, 8 predicted proteins | sample PPLLaktember2015_2_FD_79107 | JGI IMG/M metagenome (GOLD analysis project Ga0105103, IMG submission 79107) | Freshwater sediment microbial communities from Prairie Pothole Lake near Jamestown, North Dakota, USA - PPLs Lake P7 Core (6) Depth... | ecosystem: Environmental > Aquatic > Freshwater >...
AAATCAAAAATACAAATAATTGAGCAAGTATTAATTTTATAAAAACTCTTTTCACAGTATTAATGTATTGAAATTCAAAGCTGCAAACTTAACCGTATTTTATTGCAAGTGCAATATGGTTTATAATTATTCAGGTTTCAATGAGTCCGAGAAGGTCCTAATCTTCAGTTTGTTTATAATCGACAGTTTGCTTATACAATGGAATACGATAATAAAGGGAAAAATTAAGTCCAAGGTTCGATTTTTTAGCACCATTACCATAACCTGGTACATTATAAGGTTCCATTATGCTATATCCACTATGCGCAAGTCTGATACGGCCCCGAACGGACCATCCCATAAAAAAATTACGGAATAGTTCAACCTTTATTCCCCCCACTATTTCAATCCAGTGAGTTTGACAAGCAGCATCTGATAGATTTGCTGATGATTCACTTACCCAATAAGGGTCATAGATAATAATTGTATTACCTGAATGAGTTTGACTGGCGAAACCATAACGCAAACCTCCAAATACCATTTCGTATTCCGAAGGGTCTTCAGATTTCATGAAGTTTTTGTCGAAACCAGCCCTGAAGTAATAACCATCGGAGATATAATTGTGAGTTTCTTTTTCTAAATTTATGCTTTCAACACCATATTCCCCGGCTAAATATATATCACGCTTAATTTCAAAGTCAGCCGAAACTTCATATCCTTCATGCTCTGCTTGAATATAAGGTAAAGCAAATCGTGATATATCAACTCCGAGCCGTAAACCTTTTACCCTTTCCGATTGTGCGAAAAGAATACCTGAAAACAGGAGCAAAGCTCCGATACTAAAGAAATATTTTAACATTTTCTGCATCAATGCCTCTTTCAATCGTAGGGTTACTTAAATAAATAGAATCAATGATATTTTTTGTGGACCAAACACTGTCGAGTTTAATAATATAACTAAAACCGCATTCGTGCGAAACTAATTCAATTTCGCGACTGTAACTTACTATAAGGGTTTCGTGAATAGTATCATAAATATTTTTTACCTTAAAAGTAGGTTTATATATTTTAATAGTATCAGGTAAAGGTGTTTTAATTATGCTATCGCGCGGACAACAAGAATCAGGAAGGTGAATAGTGTCAGTTATTGTAATTAATGTCAATTCAAACCGACTTGTATCTGAATTTATATTCAGGGGAAGGTTAAAAGAACTCTTCATTAAAACGCTATCGTAAATTAGGTTGTCATTTTTTCCAATTCCGTATGCGTAGAAATTATATATAGCAGAGTCTTTGGTTGTATTGTCTTTGTAAAAGTTAATAGTTACATTATTGGTCAGTGATTCCATGCACGATTCATTTCTGCACGAAAAAGCAAATATCATGACAATTAAGAGATGATATAAAATTTCCTGTTTCTTCAATACTTTTGTTTTAATTATTTTGCAAAAATGATCAATTTCCTGATAAACCTCTGAAAAAACTAAAAAATATAGAGGTTATTGTATATCATCAAAGATGATGCAAATTCTCTTTTTGAAATTAAAAATAAGTCGGAGATAAAAAGAAAATGTTTAATTTCAGCCCAAAATTTAGCGTTTATTTTAACCTGTACTATTCATAAATATTATATTTTTTCAATGTTTATGAATTGATCGGGCTAATACTCTTTTTAAGAATTATTAAATTTATTCTCATGAAAAAGCTTATTTATAGTATTTTACTATTAAGTATTCCGGCTTTATCCTTTGCCCAGGATACAGGAATTTATGATCAACCAGACAAGGACCAGAATGATGAAACAGAAAAAAAAGAGATGTATATCGCCAAAACATACCTTGGCCCGAGTATAGGTATAAATAATATAAGCGGTATGATTGGTTTCCTGGCCGAAGTAAATATTGTAAAAAATGTTACCCTTACAGGTGGTTTAGGTATGGGTGCTTGGGGATATAAAGCTTCGTTAGGGGGACGTTACTATAGAAATTATCCAAAAGGTATTTTCTATGGTTTGGGGATTTCAACTGCCACGGGTGGTAAAGAAGTTGAAGTAGACCTTAATGTTGAACCAGACAATAGAAAAGAAACAGTTAAAATGGACTTAGACCAGGTTTTTAACGTGAACCTTTCGCTAGGATATCAGTTTAGACTGGGTAAAAGAGCAAGGTTTAATTTTGAAGTTGGCTATTCAGTTCCATTGCAGGATGAACCTTATAAAGTTTCTAACAGTAACAGTAATTTTGTATTAAGCAGCGATGGTAAAAAAGCAATGGATTTTTCAACACCCGGAGGTTTAATATTAGGAATAGCCTTTACATTTGGAATTTAATTTTTTAATTATATGTTAAAGTGCGTATTTATTACTTTAGGACTGCTAATTAATTTATTGGCTTTTTCACAACTGCAAAATCCTTATTCTATTAAATGGAAACAGATTAAAACTGATAATTTCATTTTTGTGTTTCCCCAGGAAGTAGAAGGAAAAGGTATTTTAACTGCCAATTTGCTTGAAACAGCTTTAAAACCGGTACAGAATTCATTAAAAGTAAATACCCCTCGTACAACAGTATTTATTTATAACCAATCATCTATTTCAAATGGATTTTCATCATTGGCGCCCCGACAAATTGTATTCTATTCAACTCCTCCGCAAGATGCTTCTTTAATAGGCGGTACGGATTGGTTACAAACATTAAGCATTCACGAATACCGCCATGCTGTGCAATATGCTAAACTCGACGATCATTTTACCAACTTTCTCGGAGGTTTTTTTGGGAATTTTCCGCGTGTTGTATTAATGAACCTTTCAATTCCGTTATGGGTTTTTGAAGGCGATGCAGTATGCACAGAAACAGCTTTTTCATTAGAAGGAAGAGGAAGGGTTCCTTCTTTTACTAAGGATATAAGGGCCCTTGAACTTGAAAATACCCGCTATAATTATTATAAAGCATACCTGGGCTCATATAAAGATTATTTCCCAAATTATTATTATCTGGGGTACTTAATGACATCGCATATACGTGCAAATTATGGCGATCAGGCTTGGAATAAAACCCTTACCCGTACTACTAAATTTTCTTTTTGGCCTTGGACTTTCTCACGAAGCCTTAAAAAATATACCCGATATTCAGTTCAAAGGACATATAATAATACACTCGATGAATATGGTTCCATTTGGACAGATAACCAACAAAAGGTAATATTTACCGAATTTGAAAGGGTTGAGATGCCTGAAACAAAAGTTTATACAAATTACACTTATCCTTTCTTTACTTCAAACGGGAAAATTGTTGCGAGAAAATCGGGTCTGGCCGATGCCCCTCAGTTGGTTTTGTTAGATGATGGCAAAGAAATCAACCTAACAGGGATAAATACTGTTGACAGGTTACATTCAAATGGCAATATGGTAGTTTGGGCAACTGATGTTTCTGATATCCGTTGGGGGCAACGTTCATATGCCGATATTGTTGTATATGATATAAATAGCAATAAAAAGAAACGTATCACTAAACATGGGAAATATTTTGCCCCGGCAGTATCACCTAACGGGGAATTAATAGTAGCAGTTAAATACAACCACGAAATGAATTGCCAATTGGTTTTTCTCGATAGTAAAAGCGGAAATGAAACCAATAGTTTTAATATCCCGGATGATAGCTTTCTACGTATGCCTTCATGGTCGGAAGACGGTAAAAAGATAGTTTTTACAGTTACCAAGGGACAGGAAAGAAAAATTTCTATTTTCGATATTAATACCAATGCAATTAAAGATATAACAGATTTTTCTATTGAAGGCATTACAAATCCTGTATTTTATAGAGATTTTGTATTATATAACTCTCCGGTTTCAGGTGTTGATGCGATATATGCTATTAATATTTCAACAAAGGAAAAATATTATGTGGTTACTGGTGACTATGGAACCTACAATCCTTCATTTTCTATTGATAATAGCAAAATGATATTTCAGGATTATACAACTATGGGCGAGGTTTTGGGATCGGTAGATGTTAAGCCAGAAAAATGGAGAAAATTAGAAAATATTGAATATGCTGGCGATAAATATTACGAGAATATTGTTAAGCTTGAGAAAGGGACAAATATATTTGACTCATTGGAACATGAAATGTTTACCGATTATAAAATAAAAAAATACCGACCACTATTACATTCAGTCGATCTTATTGGCTGGGCGCTTTACCCGGTTCCCAATGGAGTTGGGTTTGGTGTATTGTCAAAAGATAAATTAAATACAACATATTTTACAGCAGGAATTAATTATTTTCCCGATGCCCGCGCGCACCGCGAGTTTCTAAATTTGGAGTATTCACGTTTTTTCCCGGTCGTTCAAGTTATGGCCCATTATGGCCGTTTATACAGTTCTTATAAAGATACCTCTAATACTTATCAATATAGGCAACAAGATGAAAAAGTGTTAAGAGCCGGATTAATGTTTCCATTTAACTTCTCGCGAGGAATTCATACAACTAGCATGGAGCTAAAAACAGCTTACAATTCAATTTTTTATAAACAACAAGCCGATTCACTTTTTGAATCGCCTGAAGAATATAAAGAAGATGTAACAGCGCTTGAGTTAGGGTTAAAATTTCTCCATTTCGGGCAACAAGCTAAAAGAGACCTAAACCCTCGTTTTGGACAAATTTTAAATGTTGCCTATTGGAGTACCCCTTTTGGAAAAGGAACTGAAGGAGAAAGGCTTGTTGGCTATGGCACTTTATATTTTCCTGGTTTGGCAAAGCACCATGGCATTTCACTTATTGGCGGCTATGAGAAGAACTCAACTTCTTTCCGCGAAGGAGTTTATAAACTTACAACAGGTTTAGAGTTTGTTAGGGGCTATACCTACGATTTCTCTGACGAATTTATTAAAGGAACCTTTGTATATTCATTACCATTAGCGTATCCCGATTTTGCACTTGGCCCAATATTATATTGCCAAAGGATTTCAGCCGGGGCATTCTACGATTACGGCCTGTTAAGAAAAGATAATAAAGAATATTCTTTAAGTTCAGTCGGACTGGATTTAAATTTTAACCTGAATTTTTTTAGTCACAAAATTCAATTCGAAATAGGTCTTCGCACTTCTTATCTAATAGAAAATGAAGGATTAGCGCTTGAATTTGTATTGTTAGGGGCATACTTGTAAGCTGAATTTAATATCAATAAAAAACAAAATATCAAATTTGTCTTGTTGCCCATAAGCCATTAACTTAATAAAAATACGGATATTGTTATTATTTCAGCCTGAAACATTCAATTACAAGATTCCGTTACAGGTAACATTAATATAGTAATCAAGGTTTGTACTTATTGCAATATAATTAACTTTGCACCTCATTTTTAAATCAATACAATAAAAACTATATAGATGAAGAAAGCTTTATTAATGATCCTCGATGGTTGGGGAATTGGTAACAAAGGGAAGAGCGATGTAATTGCACAGGCTGCCACACCATACATGGATAAACTAATTACAGAATATCCTCATTCACAATTAATGACTTGTGGCGAAGATGTTGGTTTACCCGAAGGACAAATGGGTAATTCGGAAGTTGGGCATCTAAATATTGGCGCAGGAAGGGTTGTTTACCAGGATCTGGTTAAAATTAACAAGGATATCAGGGAAAATACTATCTCACAAAATAAAACTTTGGTTGAAGCTTTTACTTATGCCAGGGAAAAGAACAAATCGGTCCATTTTATTGGTATAATTGGCTCTGGTGGTGTTCATGCAATGAGCCATCACCTTTTTAAACTTTGCGATATTACTAAAGATTACGGCTTGGATAAAGTTTATATCCATGCTTTAACTGACGGTCGCGATACAGACCCTAAAAGTGGACTTGGTTTTATGCAGGAAGTAGTTGACCACTTAAAAACATCAAATGGTAAAATTGCATCACTGATTGGCCGTTATTATACAATGGACCGCGATAAAAGATGGGAGAGGGTACGCGAAGGTTACGACCTTATGGTTTCAGGTAAAGGGACTCATTATACTGATGTAATTAAAGCTATTGAAGAATCATACGCTGTAGGTGTAACCGATGAATTTATTAAACCTGTAGTTTTGGTAGGAAACGACGATAAACCACTTGGAACTATTCAGGAAGGCGATGTTGTTATATGCTTTAATTTCCGTACAGATCGCTTACGACAAATAACAACAGCACTGACCCAAAAGGATATGCCCGAATTTGGGATGAAAACTATTCCGTTACATTATATTACAATGGCCACTTACGATGAGAGTTTTAAAGGGATAAGGGTTATTTTCGATAAACAGAATGTTGAGAATACGATGGGCGAAGTAGTTTCGAAAGCCGGGTTAAAACAAATCCGTATTGCTGAGACTGAAAAATATGCCCATGTTACTTTCTTTTTCAATGGAGGACGTGAAAAGGAGTTCGATGGTGAAAAACGACTCTTGGTATCATCACCAAAAGTTGCTACATACGATCTGCAACCCGAAATGAGTGCCCCTGAAGTTACCGATGCAATTGTTAAAGAAATCAATAATCAATCTGCTGATTTTATTTGCCTCAACTTTGCAAATGGCGATATGGTTGGGCATACTGGTATTTACGAAGCCATTACTAAAGCTGTTCAAACTGTCGATAAGTGCGTTGAAAAAGTTGTTGATGCTGCAAAAGCAAATGGCTATACTGTTATGATTATGGCCGATCATGGAAATGCTGATTTTGCTGTTAACGACGACGGTTCACCGAATACAGCCCATTCATTAAATCCTGTGCCTTGTATTTTGGTTAGTGATGATTATAAAATAATTAGCAATGGTATATTGGCCGACGTAGCTCCAACATTGCTTACTATTATGGGACTGAAGGTACCCGAAGATATGACTGGAAAAGTATTGGTTTAAAAGTGTATCAGGCTGCTGACTTCATATCCTTTCAGAACTTGCCTGCCATTTAGGAAATCAAGTTCGCAAAGGAAATTAACCTGTATCTTTTTTACATTAAAATTATTGATTAAACTAATGGCTGCTAGAGAAGTTCCTCCTGTAGCCATTAGATCGTCATGAAGAAGAACTTTATCGTCAGATGTAAGTGCATCTTTATGTATTTCTATTGAATCAACACCGTATTCAAGCTGATAACTTTTACTGTACTTCTCAGAAGGAAGCTTGCCGGGTTTTCGAATTGGTACAAATCCTGCATTCAGTTTAGCAGCAATAGCACCACCTAATATAAATCCTCTTGACTCAATGCAAACAACTTTTGTGATCCCACTATCCTTATATAAACTGGCAATCGTTTCAACAATAAAACCAAATAATTCCGGTCTTTTCAAAACAGTCGTAATATCTTTAAATTGGATTCCTTGTTTAGGATAATCAGGTATATTTCTGATCTCGTCTTTTATTTGATCAAGTGTTATTTCTGTTGTAATATTTTCATGTATTAATTCCATCTTTTTAAATATATATTATCAAATAGGAATATACAAAAATATAAAAAAAGAAGCTGTCTTTAAAGACAGCTTCCGAATTTAAACTCTAACTATTTAACCCCTATTTTCTCTTCTTCTTTTTCCTCTTAAAATAGTCCGTTTCACTCTTAATTTAAGAGCATAAACCAGGTAATACATTACTGGGATAAAAATCAATGTAAGAAATGTAGCAAACGACAATCCAAAAATGATAGTCCAACCAAGTGAACTGAAAAATAAACTACTGTCGCTACCCAAATGGATATTTGGTGAGAAATTGCGAAACAATCCTACGAAATCAATATTTAACCCGATACATAGCGGTATAAGCCCTAGAATTGCAGCTACAGCTGTTAATACCACTGGAGTAATACGTGTTTTCCCTGCCTGTATAATGGCCTCGCGTGTACGCATTCCCCTTTCTTTTAATACATCAGTAAATTCTACAAGGAGTATCCCATTTCGGACTACAATTCCCGAAAGGGCTACAATACCCATTCCATTCATAATCATTGAGAAAGGCATACGGAAGATTGCTAAACCGAGCAATACCCCACTAATACTAAATAACACCTCGGTTAGTATAATTACAGGTTTGCTGGTTGAATTAAACTGTGAAATTAAAATAAACAGTACCAGGAACATTGCAAAAAGGAATGCTTTGCCCAGAAATGCCCCAGTTTCTTTTTGATCCTCAGTTTCACCGGTAAGGCTTAAATCAATCCCTTCAGGCGTATCAAATTTATTAAGCAACTTTTGTATTTTGATATTTACTTCGGGAGAAGAATGTCCGGTAAAGATATTGGAAACAACAGTAACCACTCTTTTTGAATTAATACGGTCGATACCGCCATATGTACTGACATAATTAATTGTAGCAACCGAAGATAAAGGTATCTCGCGCAATAATCCTGTAACCATATCGCGGAAAGTTATTTTCAGGTTCATTAACCGGTCGATATTTTCGCGCTGATATTCGCTATATCGCAATTGTATCGGATACTGGTCTTCACCATCGCGATATTTAGAAATTTCAGTACCATTAATAGCGGTACGTAACTCGCTACCTATCTGTGCAGTACTGATTCCTTCACGGTTGGCCCTATCACGGTCAATTGTTATTACCAATTCAGGTTTGTTATTTTCGAATTTCGATTTCATCTTGTCAAGGCCCGGTATTTCTGCTGAATCAATGATGTGCATCAACCGGTCTGCTGTCGACAATAAAAGGTCGAGGTCTTCACCGCTTATTTCAAGATTAACAGGTGCACCTGTCGGTGGCCCATCCTGTTCTTTTTCAACTGAGATTTCGACGCCAGGAATATCTTTAACTGCCAATCGGAAATCTTCGAGATATTTATTGGTCGATTCACCATGTCGTTTAGAATATTCTACAAAGTTGACAGTTACTTTAGCCAGGTGCGATTTTATACCTGCGTCAAACCAATCGCTCGAAGCGTTGTTAGCAACATTTGTAATAACACTTTCTACTATTGGGTTTTTTGGCCCGATAACTTTCATAATCCTGTTTTCAACAATAGTAGCAATTGAGTCTGTATTTCGAACATCGGTACCTACAGGAAGCTTGATATATGTATAAACTACATTTGGTTCGTTGTCGGGGAAGAACACCAACCTTGGTTTGGAAGCAGCATAAATAAAAAACGACACGATTAATAATCCAACCAACGACCAAAGAAGTCGGACAGGTTTACGTCCATGCAAAATCCAGCGAAGTATCTTTTCATATTTATCCAGCATTCCGGGGATAATTTTATGCTGGAAGCGCAATAATATTTTATAACCCCATTTATTATGGAAAATATATAACAGGGCAAAAAACAAAGTAAGATTGCCCATAAATGTCCAGCTTATAAGATAAAAGAGACCTCCAATAACTGAAATTATTAAAGCATGTTTGTAAATTTTGCGATTAGGCAACTGATGGGTATCATCCTGATGTTGCATAAAATCAACTGCAAAAACAGGATTTATTATATAAGCCACTATCAAAGAGGCAAATAGCGCAATGATTATGGTTATTGGTATATAGAACATAAAATCACCAACGACTCCAGGCCAGAAAGCCAAAGGGAAAAAGGGTGCTAATGTTGTTAGTGTTCCCGAAAGAATAGGCATAAATACTTCACCGGCAGCTTTCTTAGCAGCTGTTTTAATATCGAGTTTTTCTTTTTTGAAAATACGGTGTGTATTTTCGATAACTACAATAGCATCGTCAACTACAATGCCCAATACAAAGATGAACGAAAACATTACAAGCATGTTCATCGTAAAACCCATCCAGGGGAGTACGATGTAACTCAAAGCCATTGCAAGCGGTATTGATAAGGCAACAAAAAAAGCATTGGTGGCGCCCATAAAGAACATTAAGACCAGGAATACCAGGATAAATCCGAAAATAATGGTATTGTTCAGGTCGAAAAGCAACAGACGGGTATATTTCGAAGAATCACCAGTAATGTCGATTTTAAGGTCCGACGGCAACTTCGATTCCCTGATATCTTTCAGGATAGTGGCTATCTTATCAGATGCAGCAAGAAGATTTTCGCCACTTTTTTTAACAACATTCAGGGTAATTACATTTTTCCCGTTAAGGCGTGAATAACTTTCCTGCTTTTTATGGCTGTCTTTAACTTCAGCAATATCTTTAAGTTTGACAATTGCACCACTTGATGAAATGAAAGAAATATTTTTAATAGTTTCAATATCTTTAAATTCACCGACAACACGTATGCTTCTGCTAAGGCCCTGCATATCGATATTTCCACCCGAAATAGTCATGTTTTCATATGCGACTGCATTTTGGATATCGCGAAATGTAGCACTGGCAGCTTGCATTTTGTACATATCCACATTGATCTGTATTTCACGGTCGAGGGCCCCTACAATATCAACCCGGGTAATTTCAGGTAAAGTTTCGATCTGGTCCTGTATTAGTTCAGCATATTCCTTAATTTTTGAAAGCGGATAGTCGCCCGAAAGATTGATATACTGAATTGGAAAATCAGAGAAGTTAATTTCAGCTGCTTCAGGATCTGAAGGCAAATCGTTTGGTAAGTCATCAGCTGCTTTATCAATAGCATCTTTTACTCGTTGTTTTGCTTCTGTTATGTCAACTTTTGTATTAAATTCAACTGCAACTAGTGAAAAATCCTGGACAGATTTACTGGAAATCTTCTTTACATCTTTTATAGATTTTAGTTCTTTTTCCAATGGACGGGTAACCAGGTTTTCTATATCGGTTGGCGAAGCACCTGGATATACAGTAGTAACAAAAACAGTAGGGATAATAATCTCAGGGACTTGCTCCTTTGGAATTGAATTGTAACTGAGGGCACCAAATATGGCGAGGATAAAGGTAAGCATGTAAATACTTACTTTATTGTTGATCGACCAGCTGGTAGGTTTAAATTCTTTAAAAGTATACTTCATATTCTATTATTTTCTTCGTTTCAATAATTATAAACGAACCCTTTCGCCTTCTTCAAGATCGAGGTAACCCGAATTTATCAGGCTATCACCTATTTTCAGACCTTCAGTTATTTCAGCCTGTCCATTATAAACCTGTCCGATGACAACGCGTGTTTTTGAGGCTACTAAACCACTACCATTATTTTTTGCTATGTAAACAAATTCACCAGCTTGGTCTTTCTGTACATAGTTAATAGGCAATACAACTGCAGCTGGATTTTTATAATCGTTTATCTTTATAACAGCAACCATATTGGCTTTCATATTTTTGTCTGATTCAAATAAATTAGCTTCTACCCTGAAAGTACGGTTTACCTGGTTTATATATTTGCTGGCTGAGGTTACACGGGCTTTATATTCTTTTTTAATATCTGGTAAATAAACAATGATATCATCACCAACTTTAACCTTGGAAGAATAAGCTTCTGCAATATCAGTAACAACTTTTAGTTTACCGAAGCTAACTACCCTGAATGCCGGATATTGTGGCGATGCCATTTGGCCCATTTTCAAATTATTTTCTTCGACAGTACCGTCGATAGGCGATTTGATGTGCATCATATCTAGTTGCTTACGTGTAGCGGAAAGCTGGGCTTCCAGACTTTCTTTATTATTCTTGGTTTGCAGGAATTGAACTTCTGATCCAATTTTTTGGTCCCAAAGAGATTTTTGTTTTTCAAATATTGTTGAAGCCAATTGGTAAGTAGATTCCAAACCTTTAATTTGCTCAACAATGGCAGCATCGTTCATTTTTGCAAGTATCTGTCCCTTTGAAACATGCTGTCCAACAGAAACATTTATTACTTCAATAATTCCATTTGCTTCCGGATATACTGCAGCATTGTTGTCGCCATCTAATGTGCCTTGTACTTCAATATAATGAAGGAAAGGTTCATTTTTAATATCCAGAAATGAAACAAGCATACCAGGATTTTTTCCTGATGAATCGCCCAAAGCAGAAAGCTGTGTTTCCAAATCCGTTATTTCCTGTTGAAGTTTCGAAACTTTTTCTTTTTTTGAATCAATCTGGTTTTTAATTTTTTCTACTCCTGGTTTACCGCAGCTTACTATAAGTATAACTGACAGGATACTAATTAGTGTTTTCATGCCTGTATATTTATTTTTTGTTATATTCATTGTATTATTATAATTGATTAAAGGCCCTATCAAGCTTAACCTTAGCACTAAGAAGTTCCTGAACTGCCATTGTATAAGACATCTGAGCTTGTAAGTATTGATTGTTAATCGTTGTTAAATCAAGACTGGAAACAACTCCTAAAGTATATTTTAGATTTGTTTTTTTATAAATCTTTTCCGAAAGTTCATAGTTGACTTTTTCATTAGCATATCTTTCTAATGCTGAACGATAATCATATAAAGCCTGATCAGCACCCATCTGGATCCTTTCGGTTTCCTGTACTTTCATATTCTGAGCTTTTTCATATTCAATGCGTGCCTGACTTACTTTTGCCATTCGACTGCCACTTTCAAAAATAGGTACTTCAACACTTACCCCGATTATATGCTTTATTGGAAAATCCATCATCGGTTTTTTATCTTTATCTTCATATTGATAAAAGCCTGCTACAGTAGGTAAATATTTAGTTTTTTCCCTGTTAAGGCTTAATTTCATTAATTTTTCTTGTGTATTAAGCATCTGATAATCAATATTATCTTCTAGGATAAATTTGTATGTCGAATCTATTACTACATTTGAAGCAATAAGTGCATCCAAACTATCTGTAAGTTTAACTTTATCATCAGAAGTAATACCTAATTGATATTTAAATAGCCGGTAAAGCAATTCTAACTGCCGATTTACCGTATTTAAGCTATTCTCAGTGCTCTTAGCGACTAAATTAAGCTGATCGACATCAGTATCTTCAACAAATCCGGCTGAATGATATTTAGTTGTTTGATCTAGGTTTTGGTTTAAATTATTGATTGTTTGTTCTAGCACTGATTTGTTTTTTTCCAATATAAGTA
>Ga0105103_10001476_pt1 | contig 12914 bp, 13 predicted proteins | sample PPLLaktember2015_2_FD_79107 | JGI IMG/M metagenome (GOLD analysis project Ga0105103, IMG submission 79107) | Freshwater sediment microbial communities from Prairie Pothole Lake near Jamestown, North Dakota, USA - PPLs Lake P7 Core (6) Depth... | ecosystem: Environmental > Aquatic > Freshwater >...
ATGGCCGATTCGGCCTTACGAGTGCTGGCTATGGCCTATAAAGACCTCGCTGAAGAGCCACAGCGAGTGGAGATAGGAGAACTGGAAAATGATCTTATTTTCATCGGTCTCTTGGGTATGATTGATCCTGCAAGGCCTGAAGTAATTGAGGCAGTTGCCAAATGCAGAACAGCAGGGATTCGTCCTGTAATGATCACTGGCGATCATAAAAGTACGGCAATGGCAATAGCTCGTGAGATAGGAATCTATCAGGAAGGAGACATGTCCATTACCGGGGCTGAACTCGAACTATTGAGTGAGGAGGAATTCGCTAAGGACGTGACAAAATATGCTGTTTATGCCAGGGTTGCCCCTGAGCATAAAGTACGCATAGTGAAAGCATGGCAAAAGCATGATCAGGTTGTAGCCATGACAGGCGATGGGGTGAATGATGCACCGGCTCTAAAACAGGCCGATATTGGAGCTGCTATGGGAATTGTTGGTACCGATGTTGCAAAAGGCGCTGCCGATATGGTACTTACCGATGATAACTTTGCTACCATAGTATCAGCCATTGAGGAGGGCAGAAGGATTTATGATAATATCCTGAAAGCTATTCAGTTCCTGCTTTCTACCAATATAGGAGAAATATTTCTATTGCTTATTACTTCCATTTTCAACATGGGAACTCCGTTATTGCCTATACATATTCTATGGGTGAACCTTGTAACTGACAGTCTTCCGGCGTTGGCATTAAGTATCGACCCTGCAGAAGATAATATTATGAAAAGGAAACCACACAATTCAAAAAAGGGATTTATGACCAGGGGAATGGTTTGGAGAATATCTTACCAGGGAGTTATGATTGGCGCTATACCGCTTATGGCTTTTATTATCGGACTTCGTGAAGAGGGACTTATGTTAGGCCAAACCATGGCGTTCTCAACTCTTATGTTCTCGCAGCTTATTCATGTTCGCAACTTACATTCCAATACCAAATCCTCATTTGCCATTAGTCCATTGAAGAACAAACCACTTATTGGTGCTATTATTGCTTCTGCTGCCTTGGCTTTATTGGTTCTGCTTGTTCCACCAGTCCGTGATGCTTTCAGTCTTACTGCAATGGATGGAAAACATTGGATATTAGTTGCACTGATGTCGCTTGTACCGATTCTGGTTGTTGACATATTTAAATTATTCAAAATTAATGGTACCAGAAACGATAATTAAAATTTTGAAATACTAAAGGAAATACCCACCAATATTGTGAAAAAAATTGTAGGGGAGTTATTAAAAGGCTTTAGTTTAAATGCAATGCGCGTGAAGAGATGACTTGTAAAAGATATTCGAATTAGCCCGATTAATTTAAACTTTATGAATTAATCTTGTCCAAACGAAAAATAAAAAAAATACGCCACGAATACTCGAATAGAAGCACGAAGGAAGTCTATGAGAAATGAAAACATAAATTTTACAAACATAATCAAGAATAAATTTTTGTTCTTGATTATGTTTGTGTTCATTAAAAATATATTCTTGAATAATTTTCTGGTTTTGCACCTGCAATAATAAGAATTTCAGATTATTTAAATATAGAACAATTTCATTAGTGAATTCGTGGCGAAATTTTTTTATATCGGCAAACAGGATCTTGATGATGGATAAAACACAGGAAGTTATTGTAAAAAAGGAAAAGCGGTTTTTTGGATTTAACAGGAACATTTTCTTTACAGGGTCCACCAGTTTTCTTACCGATACTTCCGTAAAGATGGTTTATTCGGTAATGCCAATGTTTTTGCTTTCAATAGGAGCTTCAAAAACCAGTTTATCACTAATTGAAGGAATAGCCGAAAGCACTGCTGCACTAATAAAAACCTTGTCGGGGTTTTGGAGCGATAAAATTGGCAAAAACAAGCCTTTCATGTTAATAGGCTATGGGATTTCTGCACTTGTAATTCCGCTTTATTCACTTGTTTTTTCACCTATGCAGGTTTTATACCTGCGCTTTATCGAGAGATTTGGTAAAGGAATCCGCACTGCTCCGCGCGATAGCCTTATTGCAGCGTCGGTAACTAATGGAGAAACAGGGAAAAGTTTTGGCTTGCAGAAAGCCATGGACAATAGCGGGGCAATTGTTGGCCCCCTGGCTGCATTTGTTTTATTATTGTATTTTCCTGGCAATTATCGGATTATATTCCTGTTGTCAGGGATTCCTGCAATACTGAGTATTTTTGTTATAATCTTTGGCATTAAAGAGGCTAAAAAGAGTAAGGAAGGCTTATTCAAAAAATTTCATTTTAAAGATTTTCCCCGGAAATACTATCTCTTTCTGATCATCATATTCATTTTTACGCTTGGAAACTCAACGGATGCGTTGTTGATGGTTAAGGCCAATGAAGTAGGGGTGAAGGTGGCCTACATTCCGCTCGTTTACCTTGTCACTAGCATTGTTTCTGTATTGCTTGCTATTCCGATTGGTTCGCTTTCTGACAAAATCGGGAAAGAAAAAATTCTCATTGCCGGATTTCTTGTTTATGGTGTCGTTTATTACGGATTTGGTGTTACAACAAGTGTTGGCACTATTGTAGCCCTTTTTGCTTTTTACGGTTTGTATTCGGCAGCAACCGACGGGATACAAAAAGCATTTGTGTCCGATATAATTGATAAGAATAAACAGGGAACAGGGTTAGGCCTTTATAATGCATTGCTTGGTGCTACTTTATTACCGGCAAGCGTAATAGCCGGGTTACTTTACGATAAAGTCAATTCAAGCATACCTTTCTATTTTGGCGCTGTAACAGCAGTAATTTCAGCAATTTTGATGCTTTTCTTTGCCAGAAAAACAAAAGTAGGTTGATCGTAACCAATATAATGAATGAATTTTATGAACCCCAAACGGCTTCGCAACCGCTAAAGCTTTATGCGAACGCGGTCAGCGTAGTTAATTAATCAGGTTAACTTGTCACGCAAAACAATCTCACTTTTAGATTATCTTTTTCAAATAAACAGAAAGATACCTTAATATTTGCAACATTCTGAGAATAATCCCGTTAAAACTAGATGTTAATTTAAACCAACTAATATGAAAATTAAAATTCAATAATCCTATGAAAAAACTATTACTTTTACTACTGTTAACTCTTGCAATTAAAGCATATTCGCAGGATTCGACCAATGTGATAACCCAATATGGCATAACCTGGACCTTTGACAAGAATTACAGGTATGGTCAGTTTGTTAATGGCGATTATTGGGTAGTTGGCCCCGTAACTATTAATTCAATAAATCCTGCTTCAGTTGTGGTATCTGCTCAAAACAACCGTGTTATTAATGGATCTATGATTAATCCGGCTATTAATTTATTGCAAGGATACGACAGTAGGATGTTAGGTACTGAAGGAAGATGCTGGGATGCCAGTTTAAATGTAGCCCGCCCTGATGGAAATGATTTGTCGGTTTCCAATCCACTGAAAATTAATGATCCATCTTCTCTTCTGTCGAGTATTAGCAGGGAAACACCAGAAGATGCTAAAAACGTACTTACTATTGCAGTATTAACGATACTTGATGAGGCACCTCCTGCAAATGCTTTTCGCCCGCCATTTGTTGGTTCGAATAATAAAAGTATTGTCCATTCACAATCAGATATAAAAAGAGGGGTTTTACCAAAACTGGATAAGCCTTCAAGCATTGTGGTAACAGTTGATGAAGTTACAGCATACTTCGAAAAACCCTGGGTTGAACATATGAAAGACTGGCAAAAGGAGATATTCTGCCCGGTTAATAATATGCAGGCTTATGGGCGCGAGATTGCATCTAATGTTTCAGATGGTGCATTAATGTTAATGCTCAATATTGATAGTACTGCAAAAGAATTACTATTAATAAGGATGATACAATTAGGCCTTGATTATTTCGGAATGATCCAGTCTCCCGATGGCAGTGTTGCATGGAAGGCTGATGGTGGTCACATGTCGGGACGCGCATTTCCAATGATTTTTGCAGGATATATGCTGGACGATCAAACAATTACTGATGTTATGAAGAAATCGGGTTTATATGCATATCAAAATGGTTATTACGAAGGCAATTTACCAGCAGACTATATACATTTCGGTGAAATTGACCAGACATTTTATGTAACCCAACGTGATGTTGACCGTACGCACTTACCTAATTGGAGCCCTGATAATCGCGGCAATACACCTGCACCTTATGAAGTAAGCGATATTAGTTTAGCAGAATGGGGCATAAATCATGTTCATTCACCCATGGGTGATAATAAAGCCTGGGGAGCAACTTACCGTGAAGTTTGTACACCTGCATGGTGTGGTTTTCTTTTGGCTTCACGAATCCTTGGAATTGCTGAATTATGGAACCACCAGCCCTTATTTGATTATGTAAACAGATGGGTCTCTACTGGCGAAGAAGCAGGTTTAACTGATTTACAGAAGTTAATGTGGGAAACATACAGTGTGAATTATCCGGTGACAACAAGTATAAAAACAATAAATGTATCTGGAAATAACCTGGTCAACTACCCAAATCCTTTTATATCTGAAACAACGATAGAATATACTATTTCCGGAAACGAGAATATAGTAATTTCAGTTTACAACTTTACAGGCAGATTAATAACTACTCTTGAAAACGAAAAAAAGGAGGCTGGCACTCATAAAATAATGTTTAATGCCGACAAATTTGGCTGTGAACCAGGCATATACTTTCTCGATGTTAAAATTGAGAATACCCATACTATCACCAAATTAATTTTAATAGAGTAAATATTATATTCAAAAACACATTCATCCGGGCTTATCTTATTTACTTTCTTTAGTTGGAACGATAAAAAGTGGAATTGACGAACGATGTAAAACATCTTCTGTCACACTGCCCATAAGTATTTCATCCAGCCATCTGCGGCTGTGGGAACCCATAACAATAATATCAGCATCAATATCTTTTGCAGCTTGTATTATTGTTTTGGAAACACTACCCTCTTTAACAAGCGTCTGAATGGTTTCGTCTCCCAGGTGTTGTTTTGATTTTTCAAGGAAATGTAACGATGCTTTTATAAGTGAATCTACGCTTTCAATTTCAATTGGGCCCATATCCATATAACCATTGAACCCCATAATTGGCGAATAATCTGGAGAAGAATAATACACCAAATCTGCTACTACATGCAATAATATTACCTCTGCGCCCATAGCTTTAGCTAGCGAATAACCTGTTTCAGCTATTTTTTGTGCAGTTGGGTCATAATCAAGGGCAATAAGCACTTTTTTCATCGTATATGTTTTCATATTTCAAGTATGTTTAAGAAATGAATCAGGGTATTTCTGAACATAGGGTAAAAATCAACATGTTAAAAACACACTTTATAAGTCAGTTTAATTTTAAAAGTATAAGTTACGTTTTTTTCGCCGGAAATACTTTATAGAACCTAAAAAATAATTACTAATAAATGGCACAATACTTATTTTAAATGCCACAGATTCACAGATTTTCTTTTATCTGTGAATCTGTGGCATTTATTCAAAGCTACTTTCTTAAATGGCAGATTCTTTACTTTTCTTTCTGATGTTTTTCAATCGGTAATATTCCTGCCAGTTCACCTATAACATTAACTAATTCGCTACCAATTGGGACAACAATTTTAGCGTTTTTTTCCAGTGATTTTTCCATAGCTTCCAGTTTTCGCAAAATCTGGGCATTACCAACAAAGTATTTGTCGGCGGCTTCATTTACTAGTTTAATGGCTTCAGCTTCTCCTTCGGCATGCAGTATTTTGGATTGTTTAAAGCCTTCGGCTTCTTTAATTTTGGCACGTTTTACACCATCTGCTACAGTTTCTGCTGCTGTGGCTGAATCTATGGCTGCTATCTTTTCATTTTCGGCTTTAACAACTTTATTCATTGTTTCCTGCACATCTTTTGGAGGATCAATTTCCTTTAGTTCAGTACGCACAATTTCAATTCCCCATCCTTGTGTTTCATTATGCAATGTTTTATAAAGCTCGGCATTTATCTTTCCACGTTCGCTGTTTGCCGATTTAAGGGTTAGTGTCCCGATTATATTACGCAGGGTTGTGCGTGCCAGGTTAACAATCTGATATTTGTAATTGTTTACGTTATAGATTGATCCCTTTACACTTTCTTCATCCGATTTTACCCTGAAATATACCTGTGCATCCACACTTGCATTCAGGTTATCGTTGGTAATTATTTCCTGTGGCTGGGCATCAACCATTTGTTCGGTTACATTTACCATATACAACTTGTCGATAACAGGGATAATCCAATGAAAACCTGGTTGGGCAAAATTATGGTATTTACCAAGTCGCTCTATAAGGCCTCTCTGAGTTGGCCTTACAATTCTGATACCTATGAGGAACAGGAATATAACAGGGATGATTATATACAAATAATTCATTTTATTTATTTTTCTTTTAGTAAGTATTAAGATATAAAGATCAGACTGCTTCAGACTCTGTTAAGACCGCCTTTAATTCTCTGTTTGTTAAACCAAGTTTAAGAGCTATAGTTTCAAGCAAATCTTCATTTGTGCTATTTCTCCAGGTTAAATCCGCTTTTGTTAAGATAGGGTATTTATGCTTTAGTTTGGCTTTAAGTTCGTTCCAGCTGATGATTTCAAATTCGTTATACATTTTTATAGATTTTTATATGAATAAATTGTTGTTTATTAAAAGTTAATGAACGCAATAAAACATAATACCATAATGTATCATATGATTTTATCATAAATTATAGGGCTATTTTCAGTTACTTGAATTGGGGGTTCAATATTTTTGCTAAAAGTACTTTAACTGGGAGTAGGAATCATTACACAATTCAAAATATAATTTACATCATTCACACATTTTTATTCAAAACAAATTAGTCGTATTCATTTGTTTCATAAAAGCGAAGCTTGTTTCTCAGCGTTATAATTTCATCCTGTAATGATTTTATTCGATGTAACAAATGAGCAATGGTTTCAATACCTTCCAGGTTAATATCGAATTCGTAATGGAAACGAATAAATTTTTCCAGTTGTTGAAGCTGTCCTACCTTAATAAATTCTGTTTCTTTTATGGTAGTAATTTCAATTAATCCGTTTTGCTGCAAAGAACTGATAAATGAAATTTCAATATTATGGGATGAGCAAAATTCATTGATGGCTATTAAATTTTCTGTGTGCATTGCTTGCATTTTAAATTACAATTTGGATAATTCTTGAAATAATGCTTTTTGCTTTTCAGTTAAATTTGTTGGGATTTTAACTTCATATGTTATATGTAAATCGCCAAAATTTCCATCATTTTTATAAACAGGAAATCCTTTACCACTTAACTTAATTTTGCTTCCATTTTGCGTTTCGGGCTTTACTTTTAGTTTCACTTTTCCATTCAATGTATCCATTGTTATTTCGCCTCCTAACAATGCAGTGTATAAGTCTAAAGCCACCGAGGCATATAAATTATTTCCTAATCGTTTAAATTTTGGGTGATTGGTTATTGAAAATGTAATATATAAATCTCCATTTGGGCCACCATTTATACCCTTACCTCCGTGTTCTGCTATTTTAATTGTTTGCCCATTTTCATCTCCGGCAGGGATAGTGATCCTTATATTTTTACCGTTTACTGTTAATGTTTGTTTATGTGTTTTATATGCATCTATGAGATCAAGGTGTAACTCTGCAGTGTAATCCTCTCCTCTGTATTTCACCTGTTTCCTCCTGTCAGTACCATCGGATCCACCAAACATGGATTCAAAAAAATCTGAAAAATTTCCTCCAAAAGATGTTTCTGAGTATCTTGTTCCACTCGAATTTGAAGATTGGCCCTGATATTGTTTTGCTTTTTCAAATTCTTCAGCATGTTGCCAATCCTTTCCGTATTGATCGTATTTCTTGCGTTTTTCGGGATCACTTAACACTTCATTGGCTTCATTAATTTGCTGAAAGTTCTTTTTAGCATCATCATCATTCGGGTTTAAATCGGGGTGATACTTTCTGGCTAATTTCCGGTAAGCATTTTTAATATCAGCTTGAGTAGCTTTTTTATCAATCCCTAATATTTTATAATAGTCCAAGAAAGTCATGTTTTCAACAAATTATGTACATCATGCTTTATTAAGAAAAGGAAAATCATTGATATTTAAAGTGAAACACACCTTTCTGCGCAAACATATTATATGTTTCGAGAGGAGAACAATTTTCACATAAGATAACTATTAATTACCTCCATAAAGTAATCTTTATTAATAGGTTTTGCCAGATAATTGTCGCAACCTGCGGCAAGTGCCTGTTGCTTGTTATTACTAAAATCTAAAGCAGTTTGGGCAATCACCGGTAATTTTGGCCGTATTTGTTTAATGAGCTGGGTAGCTTCATACCCATTCATAATGGGCATTTTAATATCCATTAGTACCAATGAAATATCAGTGTGGTTTTTAACTATTTCAACGGCTTCTTTTCCATTCCATGCATGAAGGGTCTTAATATTTTTAGATTTGAGCAATTCTTCTATATAAGCATGATTATTTTTCTCATTTTCCACTATAAGAATAGTTTTTTCTTCCCTGGTTTTAAATCGAATGGATTTGTCCTTTAATTCAGCATGAACAATAGTATCTTTAATTTTTATGAAGGGAATAGTAAAAGCAAAATTTGAACCTGCCCCAAATTCTGATTCGACTGTAATTTTGCCGCCCATCTTTTCAACCAATGCTTTTGAAATAGACAATCCTAAACCATTACCGCCATATTCACGGGCAGATGTCGTTTCTACCTGTCTGAAACGCTGAAATATTAGTTTCTGATTTTCCGGCGTAATACCAATGCCAGTATCATTAACATAAAATTCTATAAAGTCTTTGCTTGACCTATATCCAAATTCGATTTTGCCATTGCTAGTGAATTTTATGGCATTATTCAATAATTTGCTTAGCACCTGTTTAATTTTGCTTCCATCTGACTTAATTTGAATAAGTACATCAGGATTTTCAGGCAAATAATTTAATAGTAGTTTTTTAGGATCAACTACTTCTTTATAAGTAACAAATAATTCATTCATTAAATTATTAACATTAACAAATTCTGAATCAATGCTCATTTGCCCTGCTTCAATTTTCGAAATATCTATAAGATCACTTATAACAGACATTAACTGCAAGCTGCTTGCATGAATTATTTGAATGAATTCCTCCATTTTTTCTCTGGATAGTTCTGGCTCTAAAAGCAAATTTGTAAATCCCATTATTGCATTCAGAGGTGTCCGAATTTCATGGCTCATGTTGGCCAGGAATGCAGATTTAAGTATATCTGACTCTTCAGCTTTATATTTTGCCGTGATTAGTTCCTCATTTATAATTTTAATACTGGATAGGCTTTCAGTAAGTTCTGTATTGAGTTTGAATATTTCAGCATTTTGTTCTTTCAGGTTTTGTTCATTTTCTTTCAAAGCCTTTTCTGCAATCTTACGTTCTGTAATATCCCTGATATTACATTGAATAACTTTTTTATCGTTTACTAAATAGACATTGCTTATAAATTCCACTTCAGTTATTTTACCACTGGGCCTTTGTATGGGCATGTCTTCGAAGCGAATATATCCGTACTTTTTTAGTTCAATAACAGCTTGTTCCGACTGTTCCATGTTACTGAACATTCCTATTTCCCAAAGCTTTTTACCAATAATTTCTTTTAGAGGATAATCGATAAGTTTAATAATGAATGGGTTTGCATCTATGATATTTTCTGTTTCGAAATCGAGTATCAGTATCCCATCTTTTGCAGTTTCAAATAACCGGCGATAACGCATTTCAGATTCTATTAGCAGATCATCAATCAGCTTATCTGTATTTACCTCAGGTGACTCCGGAATTTGGGTGTTTTTCGCAAATTCTTTTTTTCGGTTACTCAGAATTGAAAAAAAATTTCTCATAGACATTTATTTATTCAATTAAACACATTTTTAAATCTGAAATTCAGATTCAATGTCTTTTAGTTAAGAATTATAAAACCCCAACCTCCCGCCAAAGCGGGACAGGCTCTTAAAAAGGGGCTATAACAGTGTAGAGAAGCAGTTTTCCCTCCTTCTTAAGAGCCTGTTCCGATTTTTCGGAAAGGGCAGGGGAGGTTAAAAAAGCTTTACTAAACGACATTCAGATTCGTTATTTATGTTTTTTAGTAGGAATAATAAATAATGGGATAGAAGAGTGATGCAAAACTTTTTCCGTTACACTTCCCAGTAATATTTCATCCAGCCATCGGTGGCTGTGAGACCCCATTACAATAATATCTGCATTTATATCTTTTGCAATCTTTATGATTGATTCGGCCAGATCGCCTTCTTTTACAAGAGTCTGAATGGTTTCATCGCCAAGATGTTGTGTTGTTTTGTCCAGATAATGCATTGATGCATTTTTTAGGGCATCTATATTATCCAATTGTATTGGCTCCAAATTCATATAACCATTAAACCCCATAATGGGAGAATAATCTGTTGAAGAATAATATTTTGCGTCAGATATTACATGCAGCAATGTTACTTCAGCCCTCATAGCTTTAGCTAGTGAAAAACCGGTTTCTGCTACTTTTTGCGCGGTTGGATCGTAATCCAGGGCTATCAAAATTTTTTTCATTGTATTTGTTTTCATAATCGTAGTGGTTTAAGATCTAAAAAATGAGCTACTATTAGAGTATGTAATTCGAATACTGCTTTTTAATCATTCGCAAAGCGATTTATATTTGATTAATAAATTTCTGTCAAATTCAATAGGTTTTAATTGATCTTGAACCGCATCATATTCATAGAGTTGCTTGTCATTGGGGTTGAATGAAAAACGCGCAGTACTTAATTGCCTGTCGGTATATGATTCATAAACTGAAAAATCATAATTACTGGAATAACAGCACACAGAATCCCGCTTTGGATTTGGACTTCCTTCTAAACCAACTCCAAAATTTAACCCTCCATTTTTAACTACTGCTTCATTAAGTCCTTTTACTAGTTGTTTATAACGTGGCGAGGTTGTCAATATCATTGTTACAATGTATTTGCATGTCTTTAATTTATTCCCTTTCGTTTTATTTTTCGGTTTGACAATAACTGTATCATGATTTTGTATTTTGATAGCTGGGGTATCTTTTTCAGTCTGTTTCAATGGTTGATTATTACATGCAAAGGCAGTTACTATAATACTTACAATGATTATATTTCTAAACGTCTTCATTTCAGTTATATTTAGAGAACCTTTTCGGTATTATAGCAATAAAAGTTTATCGGTTAAGTTACAAGCGACTTGAGTATTCCGGGTTTTGGTATAAAGAACATACCCATCTGCTAACAGAATATTTAGCGAAGTTACAATCTCTTCTATATCAAATTCGGCGATTCCCTGGGTTGTGTTCATAATAGCTGCATGTTTTGCATTCACTATAGTTAAATCAATACTTTATCGAACTTATTTTTAGCAAGACCGCGAGCCTGGCTGACCCAGTTATCACGTTCGATTCGGCCAGGAGAAATTTCTAATATTTCAGTGATGGTTTCTATATCTTTTGAGCTGAGCTTACTGATTTGTTCAAAAGTATAAATGTCAAGCAGGTTGAGCCTTTCTTCGATCCATAATCCTATACCTTTAATCAGGGTTAAGTTATTTGCACTGTGTTTGTGTGCAATCCCCATCTTATCATAGTAAATCATACCCTTTTGCTCTTTAATGTGCTTTAACAATTCATCTTTTTTACCGGCAATTCTGTCAAGTTCTTTAGCCTGAAGTATCCATTCATCTCTTTCAATTCTGCCGGGAAAATATTCAATTGCTTCAGTTACTGTATTTACATCTTCTTCAGAAAAATTACCAATTTGTCGAAATGTATAGATATCAAGCACATTGAGTTTTTCTTTAATCCATCCGCCAATTCCACTGATAGTGGTTAAGTCATCAGCTTCTTCTCGTTTGGCAATTCCTATTCTATTGTAATATATTCGGGCTCTTCTTTCCCTGATTCGATTCAATTGTTCTGTTTTTTTATCTTGGCTATGAACCAGTTCTTTAGCTTGCAAAACCCATTCATCTCTTTCAATTCTGCCTGAAAAGTATTCTATAGCATCATTAATTGTTTCTATATCCTGAGCAGTGAATTTACTAATCTGCTTAAAAGTAAAAATATCCAGGGCATGCAATCTTTCTTCAATAAAAGGACCGATACCGCTGATCATTTTCAGGTCATCTTTTTCTTCCTCTGTAGCGGTTCCAAAGCTTTTATAATCCAGCAAATGCTTGCGAAGAGTAATTTGGAACAAAGCTTCATCTTTTTCATAGAGCAATTGTTCAGTCCGCTTGTTTTTTAAGGTCATATCATTTGTTTCATGTACGGCTTCTTTATGAAGCGCTCTCAGAGCATCGGCCTCCAGAATGCGGTGTTCAAGTTCAATATCTTTTTCATGAAATTTTTTTAGCAGCTCACTATTATCTGAATAAATGCTTATTATTTGTTTATGCAGATTATTATTTTCGGATTCAAGGGCTTTTAATCTCTTTTTATAAATTGACTTATAATAAAGCCACGACGTTATGTAACCTATAGTTGCAGCAACTATTAATAAGAAAAGTATTTCAGCTGTTGCTTCGCTTTTTGTTTGTGCTAATAGAATGATTAAGTTGTTCATGATTTTATTTTTTTATAGTTACTTCAATCCTCCGGTTACTTGCCCTACCGCTATTTGAAGCATTATCCTGTATTGGGTCATCCTCACCACTTGAATTTATTCTGATCTTATTTGCAGGCATGCCCTTATTTACAAAATAAAGCTGCATACTTTTTGCCCTTCTAAAACCCAGTGCCTGATTATACTCTTCGGATCCTACTGCATCTGTATGACCAGTGATATTAATCATAGCCTGTGAGTTTTTATCCAG
>Ga0105103_10001479_pt1 | contig 12902 bp, 15 predicted proteins | sample PPLLaktember2015_2_FD_79107 | JGI IMG/M metagenome (GOLD analysis project Ga0105103, IMG submission 79107) | Freshwater sediment microbial communities from Prairie Pothole Lake near Jamestown, North Dakota, USA - PPLs Lake P7 Core (6) Depth... | ecosystem: Environmental > Aquatic > Freshwater >...
AACCCTTCCGCAGATCTTCCGCGGCCGACGTGGCCGTGACCACCGCTGTCGTTGCCATTAATTTGCCTCCCGCAATGTCGCGCTAAACTCCCATAGCTTGTACCCGGCGGTGTGCGTGAACTTGTGCTCGACGAACCGGACATATCGCTCCGGGAAATCGGTGAGCAGGTTCTCGTCCGCCAGCCAGACGAACGGCGTGTGCCGCCGTACGGTTGCCAGCATCGTCTCGATCTGTGTCTTCGTCGCGGTGTACACGTCCGGGATTTTTATATTCCACTCGCGGAGGACGGCCCCGTCGGTGCCCAGCACCTCCCCGGTCTCCGTCTCCGCCACCACGCCCTTGTCGTCGATCATCTCGTCAAACGAAATGTCGACGCCGTTATACTGATCATAGGCCCCCAGCGCCGCGAACCCTACCTCGATATACCCGTCCTCGTTACCCGCCTCGTCCAGGATGAGGATCGACCAATACTCGTTCGCGGCCACCCCCGTCGGAAAGTAGACCATCAGGTCGGCGACGGTGACGGGAATTGACACCGGAGGATTACTATAAACGGTCGTCGTCCAGTCTGGTCCCGGAAAAAATGAGACTGTGTTCTGGAGATAGACCCGCGCGCTGGCGGAAAGATTGTGCCCTGATAACGCAAAATAATCCGGTGCCTCCGGGCTATACATGTCGACGAAAATCCGCGCCTCCTGAAACATCGATATCAGGTCAACGTACAGGACGGTATTCACCGGCGCGGCGCTCGGGATGTTAAGCTGTAGCGCGATCCCGGTCGTCGCCGGGTTTATGGTGACGGAACTTTCGATCCACCGCCAGGTATTAGCGGCGGCCGGGAGAAAGTAAAGACTCGCATTCCACACGCCGCCATAGTACTGAAACAGGATTGCCTGCGCCGCGTAGGTTGCCGGGTTAACGTCGGTGCGGACCGCCATAGAAAGGTTGTACGTTTTCCCGGCCACCAGGCCGTGCATGTCCGTCGTGACGAGGTTGTCCTGGAGTAGTACCGAGGCATCCCCGGCTCCGCCAGCTGACGTCTTGGTCAGCGCCCAGGAGTAGGTGCCGGTGTACTTTTGCACGGCCGAACGTGCGAAGGTGGCATTTGTTAGCGCCGACGTGCCGCCGTCGAGCGACGGGGCGTCCGCCGCCTCACACTTGCCATACTCGATTTCCTCGTTCTTCTCGAAGAACTTTACCGAGTCGATCCACAACTTTGTCCCCGGGTCCGCCGCCGATGCGATGTAGACGTAGAGCATGATTCCGGTCGTCGCCGTGGTGATGGTGGCGAAGTCGGTGGACAGTTCCCAGACGTTCTGATTGGCGTTGCGAACCACCGCGGTCGAGTTCCAGGCTGCGGCAAACCTTTGATAAAAGATAATTCCCGTGTTTCCCACGGTAGTGTTGGTTCTGAGCCGGACGATCATCCGGTAAGTTTTACCGACGGTCAGGCCGTGCATATCGGCCGTCCCCGCCCCGTCCTGTAGATAGGCGTTCGCGTTCCCGCCGCCCGCCGCCGATGTCTTGGTCAAGCACCACGACCCAGTGCCCTCGTGCCTGATCGTCTCGTCAAGTACCCACGTCCCGTTCACGGCCGCCGCCGCCGGGCCGTCGATCGTCGGCGAGTTCGCGTTGTCGCAGTTTCCGTAGAGCATCATGTTCGGGGCACGGTAGGACCGCCAGCGCTTGCTGCGCCGACGGTCGAGGACGTTGGCGACGGGGAATGTCGAGGAGTACTCTGAGTCCGCGGTCAGGAGCGACTCGTCGACCTCCAGCTTGTTTTTCCAACACATTCTCATACCACGGCCCTCCCGTCGATCATGGCGATCCGGTCACGCGACGCCAGGAGCAGTCCCCGGTAGATCGGGGACGAGTCAATCTGAATGATGAGCGGCTGGCGAACGTCAATCGCGCCGCGCCCGCCGGCGCCCGCCAGCATTTCCGAGGTTTCCTCGGCGGTGTATACCTGCGCCGGACGCTCGAACCTGACGATCTCCGGCCCCTTCTCCCCGACCATCGCCAGGCCGGGCGACGCCATACCGCCGCCCGCGAAGGCGGGCATCGGTTCCGCCGCGATCATGCCGATCTGCACGGCGCCCAATGCCCCGACGACGGCCGCCAGCGCAATGCCGACCCACGGCGGGAATACGGCCAGGGCCGACACGACCGCCTGGGCGGTTCCCATGATCGCCCCGGAGATCTTGCTGGCCTTGTCCAGCGCCCACTGCTTTTTCTGCAGCGCGCGCTTCTTCTTGTCATACTCGGCGTCGAGCGCCGCGAGCGCGGCCGCCTTCTGCGTCTCGTCGGTGATCGTCGCCTCGATGCGCGCCTTGTCGGCCGCGTACTTGTTGTCGAGCTCGGTCTCCTCGTTCTGGAGCGCCTGGCCCCAGACACCCTCGATCGCGCCCCACGCCATGCCGACCGCGCCGGTCACCGCGTTTACGGTGTCCGAGATTTTATTGACCGAGTCCGCCCACGCCTGGGCCGCCTTGTCCGCGTACTTCTTGTTAATCTCGGCGATCTTGGAAACATAATACTGGTCCACCTCGTACTCGGTGGCGCCGGCGTTCCGCATGATCTCCATCTTGTCGTAGACCGCCGCGACCTCGCGCTGCTGTTCGGTCATGAACTCAAGCGCGTTTTCCCGGCGGATCGACGCCAGATCTTCCTCGGCCTTGATCTGCTCGTCGGTGACGGCCGTGTTCTTCAGCTGGGAGGTGGTCGTCTCGTCCTGCGCGTTCTTATACTCGACCGCCGCCGCGACCCCCTCGGTCGTCAGGACGGTGAGCTGCTCCTTGGAGTTTGACAACTTCTCGGTGGTGTCCGAGAGTTCCCGCATTACAAAAAGTTCGTTTTCGGCCATGCTGGCGAACATGCCGAACTGATATTTCCCCATGAGCCAGGTCGCGGTCAACTTTTCCTGGACGGTGGCCTGCCCGGTTCCGACCCGGGTGAGGAGAGCCTTATATACCGGCCAGTACGCCTCGCGCTCCTTCGCGTGTTTGTTTTCCTGGGTGCTGACCGCGATCTGCGCCTTCAGCTCGCGGACGGCGAGGTCGAGGCGTTCCTTCTTGTACTTGTTGACGCTGTTCGCGTTGACGATCCACTTCCCGGACTGGTCGCGGATAAAGGCGGACGATTCACCGAGCTGCGTCTTGAGCGCCGACTCGACCTTGATCAGATCGCTCTTCTCTTTTTTCGTGAGGTTCGTCTTGTTCTTGAGCTCGTTGTAACTTTTTACCTGGCCGTCGATCGCCAGGTACTCTTTCATGTAGGCGTCTGCCAGCTCGCCGTGGATCGTCCGCGCCCGGGCCATGCCCTCGTTGACGACGGCGATCACGGCGCCGATCGCGGCCAGGGCCATGAGGACGCCCTGGAGCGGCGAGATGCCCGCCTTCAACATGTTGGAGACGGCCTGGATGGCCTTCCCGACGGCGAACGTGGCCGCCACGGCCGCGCCGAACCCGACGACCAGCTTGACGGTGTTGCCGTCGATCTTCTTGATCCACTCGACGGCCGGCATGATCGCGCCGGTCACGAACTCCTGAATCGTCGGAGCCAGGGCCTTGCCGATGACCTCCTGCGCGTCGTCGAGCGAGTTGTTCATGCTCTTGATCGCGCCGCCGAAGGTGTCCTTCGCCGCGGCCGCCGCGCCGCCGAACTTCTTCTCCAGCTCGGCCAGGATGATGCCCTGCGCCTCCTGAAGTTTCCCGGCGCGCATCAACTCCTTGATCATTTCCTTCTGGGAGTCTGTGAACGTGATCCCCGACCGGCGGAGTTGTATCATCCCGCGGATCGGGTCCTGGAGGGCGCGGCCGACCAGCTGGGCGGAGGAGTTGAGATCCTGCCCGAGGGCGGTCGACATGTCGACGATCGCCTGCGTCGCGTTCTTGAACACCGGCCCGCCGACGTTCGTGAACGTCAAGAGCAGATTCTCCATGGCGAGGACGTCCTCGTCCGCGTAGGTCGTCTGCTCCTGCATTGCCGTGGATAGTCCGTAGATCTCCTCGGCGGTGAGCCCGGCCGCGTTCCCGGTACTCTTGAGTCGTGCCTCCGTCTGGGCCATCGCGTCTTCCTGCTTGGTCCAGGAGGCGAGCGAGTTTTTCAGGAGCCCGGTGACGGCGCCGATCGCCTTTTCGAGGAGCGCAAACTGGATCTGGGCACCCAGCATGCTCTTGGTCATGTCGTTGGTCTTGCTTATGGCCCCGGTCAGGTTGGCGGTGAACTCACCGGTCTCAAGGTTGACTTTTCCGACGATCGCCCCAGCATCAAACGCCATCAGAGTTTCCTTGAGCGCCGCCCGCGCGGCATCGTATCCCAGACCGTCTGCCTGCCCCGGTTGAGGAGCCTGTCTATATCACCCTGCAGCTTGCGGTGAAACGACGCCAACTTGTTGGCGTTCTTGTGGTTTTTGTCGGGCTGCGATCCGACATATGCCACGTTGATGACCTCAGCCAGGTCCTGCTTGCGGTGCAGGCGGTCCAGCTCGTCGAGCCGGGCCACCTCTTTTTGCACCACGCTAAAAACCCGCTGGTCGTAGTCGTACCAGAGTCGCTCGACATCGCCGAGCGTGAAACCCCACTTTATCAGACGGAGCGAGCCGTGAAGGTATGCCCCGTCTACGTGGTGGGGTTTCGCAGGTCATTGACGAACACCGTCACGGCGCGGGTGATCACCCGCGTGTCAAAATTATCCCAGAACGAGAGGTCGGTCTCGTAGATGTAGGCCGCCTGGAAGGCGCCCTGCTCCTCGACCGGCCGCTCCAGCGATTCCTCGAACATCACGCGGTTGAACTCTTTCAGTTCTTTCCGCGCCACGACGCGCCCGGTGAGCTTGTGATTCTTGCCGTCCAGGTCCATAACCTCGACGGTGAGCCGCTGCGGGTTGATCGCCTTTTCTGCCATACTGTTCTCCTCGTCTTCAGATTTTTACAGGAAAGAACTGTCGCTTCCCTGGTAGCCGAACAGGTTATTGTGCGCGACGTCCCGGAAGCAGTAGCAGACCACCTCGACGGTGCGCTGCGTATCCGGACCGAAGTTCCCGACCGGGCCGTTGACCTGCGGGAATGCCTTGTAGAATACCAGCGTGTAGGACGGGTCGGTCGACGCCACACCGTCCGAGTCGACGCGGGTGAGCTTCAATTCCTTGGCGAAGGCGGCCAGTCCGGAGCGGTATAGGTCCGCGCCGAGGCCGACGTTCCCGCCGCCGCCGACGGTGACGCCGCGCATGAGCTGCGCCATCCGCAGCCAGGTCTGTTCGCCCAGCTTGAATGTCACCTGGTACGCCTGGCCGGTCGGCACCTTGTCCGCCGGCTGGGTGCCGTCCTGCGCGAACATGATGTCTTTGATGTCCTCGATGAATTCGAGATTCGCCTCGTCGACCGTCTTCCCCAGATCAACACTGTTGAAGATCAACCGGACGACGCCGAGGACGCCCTCGATGAAATTTGTCCCCATGGGTGCATTAGCCATCGCTAAGCCTCCTCATAGATGATTGTGTAGTTCGTCGTGTACGACGTTCTTCCTGCGTCATCCATCCCGATACAGTACGGGAGCTGGACTGCCTTGATCTCCGCCGTCTGAACCTCGGCGTAATTATCCCCGCCCACGTTGAGCGCCGCGGGGAAAATCAGGCCGAACCTGCCGTGGAGCAGGTCGTAAATATTCTTGGCGAACTTCGCCGCCGCCACGCGGTCGATGTCGCGGACCAAAATCTGGAACTTCGCCTGGGTGTATTTGAGCGGACAGGCCGACGGGCCGCCGGTCCCCAGCACCTTGGCACACCGGTCGGGCGGTGTGGTCTGGAGCGCGGTGTTGTCAAGCTGCTCCCAGTAGAACACCTCGCCCGGAAACTCATCGCGAAGGTACTTCGTGAGGTTGATTCCGACGTCCACGCTCAACCTCCCGTCAGACGCTTGAGCGTCAGCGCGTACATCTCCAGTAGGTCCGGGCCGTCCGCCGCGAGATGCTTCTCCACCCACTTGTTACCGACGTTGCCGCTTTGCTCACTGCGCGGCCCCGGGTTCCAGGTATCCTCGTGCATCTTGGCCGCGTAGGACGTGTCGTAGACGATCGTGATCTCGTCGTACGGCCCACCGTACGACGTGGCCGGCGCCCCGATCCCGTACTCGCCGCGCGTGGTCTGGATGAGGATGGCCCCCACGAACACACTTGCCGACCCGCGGAGGTTCCCCGTCAGGATCGGCGGCACCGTCGGGTCGTTCGCACTCCCCTGGTTGCAGACGTTCAGGAGCTGGAGTGCCATCTGCTTTCGCGCCTGAAAGTCGGCGCCCTGCTGGCCGTTCATATCCACGGCGGCCTGGTACTTCTTCAGGCCCTCGGGAAGCGTGGAGATGAACGAAAATCCGCCCTGCGACTGCGACTTCACAGCCAAACCTCCCAGCACATCACGCCAAACATGTGGCTCTTCGTCAGCTTCTTTACCGGCCAGAACTTGGCCGGGAGCTCGGCCGCCACGCCGCAGCGCGACCTCAGGGCGATGAACGTCTGGTAATCGACGGTCACCGTGTCGCGGAAAAAGATGTGGTGCTGCGAGGTGAACTCCTTGCCGTCCTGGCCCCGGACGATCCTGACCTGGTCCTCGACCCGGGCCGGGACGTCGGCCGTGGGGACGCTGGTCGGAGATCCCCAGGAGTCGACGGTGTCGCGGCGAAGGTCAACGATGTCGGTCAGGTAAGCGCCTACCATGGTTACGATATAACGTATAGAGGCAAAAAAGTAAACTACCCGCGCCGAAACCAGAGAATCTGGCACCCGTTCTTCGGGTTGATCTCCGTCTTTTCGGTCAGTTCGTAGGAGGGGAGCTTCCCCGCCACGTAGTCGGCCGTGGTGTCGCAGGTAAGGCAGGTCCGCGGGCGCAGGGCGAACGACTCCGCGCTGTACGGTTCCGGCTGGAACTTGGTCCCATGCCCCCGGTCGCGGATCTCCAGCACCAGGTACCGGGCGCCCGACTCCTCGCACGTCTTCAGGAAGTTGTCGAGGTAGAGTTTCGTCGGGAAGTGGAAGATGCACGCCAGGCAGACGATCACCCCGGGCCGGTGCGCCGCGAAGTCCCAGCGGTGCTCCTGGAGCAGGATCAGCTCCTTATTGTCGAACTCCCGCAGGTTCTCCGACGCCACCCGGTTCGACCGCTCGGCGATGTCGTAGCCGACGTATTTTTTCACCTCGCACTCCGCGAGCAGGTAGCGGCCGAGCAGGCCCCCGCCGTGTCCGAAGTCGATGACCGTCTTCCCCCGGACCGGCACCTTGTCGCCGATGAGGTTCTTGTACCGGGCGAGCAGAAACTCCGCCTCCCCAGACAGCCCGAGGTGGGCGTTCCGCTCAGGGGTGCTATTCCAAAACTTCTTGATGTTCCCCTTCAGATCGTAGTTGAGACGTCGCATGATTCCCTCCCTAAAAGTCGATGGTGGTATATTTCCGCGTGAGCTTATAGACGTTCGCCACGGCCGCCCCGAGGCAGACCGCGTGGGCGCCGGTCTTCAGCGCCTGGCGCACGTCGACCCGGGCCGAATAGTTCCCCTCGGCGATGATATTCTTCTCCCCCAGACCGGAAAGCTCTTTTACCAGATTTATGTCCGGTCGGTGATTTTTGTGGAACACCGAGCAGGTCGTCGCCACGTAGGCGTACGGCACACTGAGCTCCCGGAGTGTCTTCCAGTCCTCCAGCGTGGCGATGTCCGCCACCACCGGAATCTGCGCGTCGGCACACCACATCAGAAGCTCACGGCGGGCCGGGTTGACGATCCGGCAGTCGACCGCGATCAGGTCGGCCCACGGCCGGACGAGCGCCAGGGCCTCGAGCGACGCCGTGATGTACGGCTGGCGCGCCGGCGAGTCGACCCGGATCTTGTGGAGCCCGATGATCGGCACCCGCTCCACGCCGTCGGGCAGCTTGATCGGCTTGTCGGTCCGCAGCGCCACGGCCCCGGCTTTGACGGCCTCGCCGGCCAGCTCGTTGGTCGTGACCCGCTGGTATCCCTGGATCGAGATGATGATGCCTCTCTTCATACTTGCACCGCCCACGAGGTGTCGGGAAACCGTTTCAGCGTCTTGAACTTTTCGTCGACCGCCCGAATGACGCCCGGGAACCTCGTCTCGTAGTCGTGCCCGCACAGAAACCCGCCGGGCCGGATCTTCGGGAGCCACGCCTCGATGTCCGCCCGGACGCCCGGGTAGGCGTGGAGGCCGTCGACGTAGACCATTCCGAGACTGGCGTTCGGAAAGTTGAGTGCCGCGTCGGGGGAGCGTCCCTTCACCTTGTGGACGCGCTGGTTGAACTCGTGGCGCAGGTCGAAGATCCTCTCCGCCTCGCGCACGTCGGCCTCGGCCGCGATCTCACCCTCGGCCGCGTCCCACGGGTCGACGACGAAAACCTTGTCGAAGTACCGGCGGAAGACGAGCGTCCCCGCCCCGGTCCACCCGCCGACCTCGACCATGGTGCGCGGCACGCCGTCCGCCAATGTCTTGATCACGTACTGGCAAAGTTCGTCGAGCCCGTCCAGGCTCACGCTGGTTCTCTCCGGTATCTTCATACTCTCCTCCGTTACCATTCGGTAAAAAAGTTTTCTTGTTTGCCGCAAAAGTAACACTCTTTTATGCTTTCATAACCTGGTCCGCTTCTACTTACTTTTCCGCTGATATCTTTATTATAAAAATGGTTTTTAAACGTAAACCACATATAGGCAGTACAATCGCCATCACATTTTATATTGAAAATCTTTTTTATAATTTTAATCACAAATAATTTGAACATTCAAAACCCCCTGAACTGTTTTCGCACCCGGAGCTCGTCCGGGTCGAGCTTGTCTTGGTCGTCGAGCATCTTTTCCACCGTCCGCACCGACTCCATGATGTCCTGCATCTCGCAGAACGTGCTCGACACCGTACGGTGGTCGGCGCCCTTCATATTCCGGTCGAGCGTGAAGTGGCGCTCGACGTACCTTGCCCCAAGCGCCACGGCCCATGGGATTACCAGGCCGTCCCGGTCGTGGCTGGAATATCCGAGCGCGGAGTTGGCCGGCAACACCTTCGACAGCCACAACATCTGGTCGAGGCGCGCCTTATTCGGCGGGAAAGGATACATGCTCCGGCAGTAGAACGTGATGTCGTGCTTTCCGAAGAACGGCGACCCGGTCAACTCCACCGCCTGGTGCATCCCGGTCGACGCCGCGGTCATCGTGCCTGACCCCTTGGCGTTTATCGCGGCGAACAGCACCGCGTTCAGCTCCCGGTCGGCATACTTCTGGCTCGGTAGCTTAATAAACGCGAGCGGCAGGTCGATGACCGAAATGACGGACTCTGAGTCGAACACCGTCACTCCGACACTGACGTTCAGCTTGTCCGCGTAGATGATGAGCTCAAAAAGTTGTTCCGGCGAAAACTCCAGCGCCTCCCGGTGCTCCCGGTACGTCATCCCGAACGATGTCTCCGTGTCACGGACCGATGAGGCGAGCGGCTCCGGGATGCTGTCGATGTCGCGCTTCTGGAACTTGACCGCGGCCACCCCGAGCTCGGCCGCCTGGTCGATCATCTTCCGGGCGTTGTCCATGCTCCCGTTGTGATTGCACCCCAGCTCCAGGATTAACTTTGTTTTCATGCCTGCCACCTCCGCGCGTAGACTTCCGCGAGCGCCAGGTCCTCCCGCGTGTCGATGTCGATCCCCACCGGGTCGATGAAATACCGCCGGTCCTCGTCATCGCAGTCGAGAAAGTACGGCTCCGACAGCTGGGCTCGGCGGAAGATGAACAGCGCGCCACTGTCGCGGTACACCGTCCCACCGTCCTGGCCGCGCGCCGCGTTTACGCGCCGGCGATTTTCGTCGTGGTAGCGCCCCGGACGACACGGCGTCAGCGACACCAGCACCCGGGCCAGCGGGTCATGGCAGAAGTCGTCGATCGTCTTCCGGTACAGCTCCACGTCGCGGAACGGGCTCGACGGCGACAATAACACGTAGATGTCGGCGTCGAGCTTAATCATCCGCTCACACTGCTCGGCGTGGGTGAGACCGTCCCCGGTGTAAATCCTCTCGTGCACGTCGTCCGGGAGTTGAAGCTCCCCGAACATGTAATTATGGTAGACGACGTGTACCAGCCCGATGCGGGCCGCCACCTCCACCGTCCACCGGTAGAGCGGTTTTCCGCCGAATGCCATCGTGTTCTTCCCGGGGAGACGTTTCGAATCTTTTCGCATCATCGTGACGGCGACTATCGCAGGCACGCGGTCACCTCCTCGTCGAACTCCCGGACCATCCGCAGCACGTCAAAGCGCCGGGTGTTATCGCGCGCCAGGGCACCGTACTCTCGCCGGTATGCCTCGTCCTGGAGCATGGCGATGACGGTGTCCCGCACCTGGTCGAGCGTCTCGCAGCGCACGCCGCACCCGGCCACCACCTCCTCGATGACCCCCGTCCCCTCGGACAGGTACACGATCGGCAGCCCGGTCGCCATCGCCTCGATCACCGCGAAGGACAATGTCTCCTGGAAACTTCCGTTCGCGTGAACGTAGACCGAAAGCTCCTTTAAGAACTTTCCCTTGAACATGTCGATGGTGCAGTCGCGCCGGTACGACATGCGCGGGTGCTGCAGGAGCGGGCGCTCCTCGGGCTTTTCCTTGTTGACCCACATTGTGCAGGACGCGGCGGGCACGGCATCAAGAATCGCCTTGACAGTGTCGTTCCACCGGGGCGGGATCTTCTCCGCGTTCCACCGCGTGATACGGCCGAACTTCTGGGCCGCGTAGTCGGGCGTGACGTCATTATACGGTGCGAGGTCGATCCCGGGCACGATGACGCGGTCGACTTTAACCTGGTGCGCCGCCAGCCACCGCCCCCACGCCTGGGTGAGCGCGATCACGCGGCGCCACGGCCCGGCCGGGATGCAGCCGACCGTGTGGACGATGTTGATGGTCTTTCGCTTCACCTCGTCGGGCAGTTTCGCCAGGTAGTCGTTGGTCGAGAGAAAATGTTCGGCCACGTACACGTCGGCCGGCGGCAGCGGCGCGCCGGACCGCGTGCTGTACATCGATCTTGCCCCGACGCCGTGCGACACGTTAAAGCGCGTGATGTCGGCATGGACGGCCGGATTGTCGGAGAATGAGATATGCACGACGCGAGCCTTGCGCGGCTCAACACGCAGCACATCGGCCCTGACCAGCGTTCTCGGGTCGACGCGCCTCGCCCACGGTATCTGGTCCCCGCCGTCGGTGACCAAGCGCAGGCGGTGCGCCTCGGGCTTGTAGCGGTCGAACTGCCGCATGATGCGAACGAATCTTTCCTCGTCTCCGCGCCGCTGCACCTCCCCCGTGTACCCATCTTTATAATGCCCGGTTGTTTTCTTCGCCGCACCGGCATCGAGGCCGCACAGGTATATCGGATTGGCCCCGGAGATTAGCGCCAGATTAACCGCGGCAACCCCGGACAGTGACCCGTAGAGGCCGTCCTCCATCTTCGACCCGACGTGGTCCATCTGCGTGTAGAATATTTTAACGCGCTCCGCCGGCTTCAGCCCTGTGGTACATTTTGCGAAAATTGTTCCACGATATTTCTTGATGTCGTACGGGGTGATGTCGAGAAACCGCTTGTCGAGAAAAAGATGCCACTCGCTGTCGTCAAAGTCTTCCACGACGTGGTTGATAGTAATGGTGTGCTTCCCCCGGAAGAAGTCCCACCCGCCGACCGCGGTGAGTGTCGCGCGGAGCGAAGGCCCCGCCCCGATCACGTACGCCGGCTGCCCGGCCCATACGTTATGCACGCCGTCGTAGTTCCGGGCGTGGAGAAAGTTGCCGTCCACCAGCCCGAGCTCGCGGAAAAATTGCCACGTCTTTTTTTTATCGAGCTTGTTCTGCCGGGCGACGTTCAGGTCGACGTCGCGGAACTGTAGAAATGCCATCTTCTTCTCCTTATACCTTTTCCTTCAGGATGATAAACTTCACGGTCGGACTTCCCGCCTTGAGCAGCGGGCGGTGTGGTTCGTAGGGCTCGAAAATAATAACGTCGCCAGCCTTTAGAGCAAAGGTCTCATATTTTTCCACCTCGACCTTCTGGACATCCTTCTCCTCATTGTACTGGTTGATCATTCTATAATTAATGCCGCGCTGAAAGGTTGTCTCACCGTCAAGAATGATAAAAATATCCCGGTGATTGTAGTGAACCTCGAATCCTTTTTCTTGTTCCGTCTTTGGTACGATTTCTTGAATTGTAATATTCTTGTACCTGATGTCCATCGTCTTCTCCCTAATGTAGATTTCGATCGGTCAGATTGACCCAGCTCGTCCTGGTCGGGTGCACCACCTCCCCGGTGTCGTCGTTCGAGAACTCGACGAAGTCGTCCAGCGTGCCCTGCACCTCCAGGAACTCGCGGAACACGGCGTCGATGCTGTGCGCGCACTGCGGGTGATAGGGGGGAAGCTCCTCGGCGGGCGGGAAGTCCGGGTCGCTCCCCGACAGCGAGAAGATCTTCCCCTCGAACGGGGCGCAGACCTCGCAGTCCGTGTTGTGGACGCTCACCTGGACGAGGTCCCCGCCGGCCGCGAGTGTCGCCTGGGTGACTCCCGCGGTCGTCGCCTCGATGAGCTTCGTCCTGGTCACCATCTCGGCGTAGGCCGCCGCGTCGTACTGCCGCGTCTGGCCGTTCTTGTCGACGATGGTGATGGTCTTGCCGTCCTCGAACTTGGCGAGCAGCTCGTCGCGGAGACGGCGCGCCGTGCCCTGCGGAGTGCCGGTCTCGACGTAGCCCTCCTCGATGGCCCGGTTGACCTGTTTCTCGGTGATGTTGACCTGCTGCGTCAGGCGCATGAGCCGTAGGAACTGTGTCTCCCCCGTCCCGTACGCGTTGGCGAACGCGCCCAAGCTCTCGGTCAGGATGGCGTCGAGTCCCTGGCTGTAG
>Ga0105103_10001480_pt1 | contig 12902 bp, 9 predicted proteins | sample PPLLaktember2015_2_FD_79107 | JGI IMG/M metagenome (GOLD analysis project Ga0105103, IMG submission 79107) | Freshwater sediment microbial communities from Prairie Pothole Lake near Jamestown, North Dakota, USA - PPLs Lake P7 Core (6) Depth... | ecosystem: Environmental > Aquatic > Freshwater >...
ATTTATTCAGTCCTGCATTGATGAACAAAAGACCAAATAACAGCGCAACAACAAAAAGTATTTTATTTTTCATTTTTTATGGTTTTAGATTGGTTTTGATTTTTCGTGTACATACAAATATATCATAAATCATGAACAAAAAGGAATCTATTGCAAAACCATTCATCATTACCCTGCGGCTGGGCACCATTACACTTCATCACTGAATGACCGATTAACAGTTTTATCAAATCACCATAAACGTATCTTCAAATCGTAAAGCCAAAATTCGTAATTTTATGAAAGCAAAGCCAAAAACAAATTTTATGGGAAATGATTTATAGAATAATTATCGTGCATCGATTTTGCTAAACCAACAAATTATGAGCGGCAATCAAGACCAAATTAACCAGCTTTTCCTTAGGCTGGAATCACTTTTAAAAAGGCAGGAAGTCTTTTCAAAAGAAATGGAGGATCTAAGGGATGAGATCATTTTGCTAAAAAGAGTTCAAACGGGAATAGCTTCAGAAAATGAAACGATCATCGAAGCAGAAGACATCAAAGAAGTATCTGTAAAAGAACCTGTAAAACCGGTCTCAGGCAGCACACCAAAAAAATTATACAGAGATATTGATCATATTATTTTGGGAGGGGTTTGTTCCGGTTTGGCGGAATACCTCAATCTGAGCAGACTATTGGTTCGGTTCCTCTGGGTGCTTGTTTCCTTTTTATATGGTCTTGGATTTATTGCTTATATCATTTTATGGATCATTTTGCCCAAAACAAAAAAAGAGACCTTTTCAAGTCAACAGCCTGCTCAGGCCAAAATGGATATACCTATCGACAAGATTGCGGTGAAAGCCAAAACACCAAAAATCCTGGTCGACTGGGAGAAATTTATCGGTGAAAACCTTATCAATAAAATTGGCATAGCCATTACCATTTTAGGTGTAGGCATCGGTGCAAAATATACAATTGAACGCGATTTGATAAGTCCGCTCACCAGAATAATACTGGGTTATCTGTTAGGACTCGCACTTCTGGGTTTTGGTATCAGATTAAAAGAGAAATATGATCATTTCAGTGCTGTTCTTGTAAGTGGCGCCATGGCCATTTTGTATTTCATGACCTTTGCAGGTTTTAGTTTTTATCAACTGATTCCACAAATTCCTGCCTTTATCATCATGGCTTTAATTACGGTATTTACCGTGTTTTCGGCCTTGAGATACGACCAACAGGTTATCTCACTCATAGGTTTGGTGGGTGCGTATGCCATCCCTTTTTTACTAAAAGACGATGCCAGTAACGTGTCTATACTTTTTAGTTATATGGCCATAATCAATATAGGAATTTTGGTTATCGCATTCAGGAAGTACTGGAAAATACTCTATATTTCAGCTTTTGTGCTTACATGGCTTATCTTTTTTACCTGGTACAGACCTGAATACAATACGGAGAAACACTTTGTCTTGGCCCTGACTTTTCTCTTTCTATATTTTGTAATTTTCTATACAACCTTCCTTTCATTTAAACTGGTAAGAAAAGAAAAATTCGAAATAGCAGATAATCTGTTGTTACTTGCTAACGCCTTTATTTTTTACGGATTTGGCTATGATATTTTAAAGGGACATGAGACGGGTGCCCAATTGCTGGGGCTTTTTACGCTGGGTAATGCCCTAATCCATTTTATAGCAGGACTGATTATTTACAATCGGAAACTCACCGAAAAGAATCTAATCTATTTAGTTTCTGGTTTAGTACTGGTTTTTATTACCATTGCAGTTCCGGTTCAGCTGGACGGAAACTGGGTAACATTGCTGTGGGTGGGTGAAGCCGCAATATTGTTCTGGATTGGCAAGACCAAAGGGATTCCTGACTATGAGAAAATTTCTTATCCTTTAATGATTCTTGCGGCAATCAGTATGCTGCAGGACTGGTCAATGGCATATAATCAGTATAATTATTATGAGAAGGCAGAAAATATCAGGCCCTTGCTCAATATTCATTTTCTTAGCTCGCTCTTATTTATTGCTTCTTTCGGATGGATCACAATTCTGAATGCGAACGAAAAATATCCTTCTGCACTGAGTTCACAGAAAGATTTGCGTCAACTGGTCTCCCTGTTCATCCCTGCCATTTTTTTGAGCGCGATCTATTTTTCCATGAGGCTGGAAATAGAAAATTACTGGAACCAGCAATATGACAGTTCTTTTCTGAACATAAATGATTACAAGCAGCAACATAATACCGATATTTTGGAATTCAAGACCATTTGGGTACTCAATTATACTTTGCTGTTCACCACACTGCTTTCGTTTATAAACATAACAAAACTGAAGAACAGTACTCTGGGACTCTTTAATCTCGCCTTAAATGCCGTTGCTATTCTTGCTTTTTTAGGACAGGGACTCTATGCCCTCAGTGAATTGCGCGAAAGCTATCTGGAGGGGACAATGGCTGTATATTATCAGGTTGGGACTTTTCATATAGGGATCAGGTATGTTTCGTATATTTTTGTTGCGATAACACTACTGGCTTGTTACATGTACATCCGACAGAAATTTATGAGCATTAATCTGAAAATGACTTTTGAGCTGTTGCTGCACCTTACTCTGCTGTGGATTGCCAGCAGTGAACTAATTAATCTGATGGAACTCGCTGGGTCTTCCAGTTCAGACAAGCTTGGTCTCAGCATACTTTGGGGTCTTTATTCCTTATTGCTGATTGCACTGGGGATCTGGAAATCTAAAAAATATTTGCGCATTGGAGCCATTCTTTTATTTGGAGTTACCCTGATAAAACTCTTCTTTTATGACATTTCACACCTGAGCACGATCTCAAAAACCATTGTTTTTCTTTCATTGGGAATACTGCTGCTGATCATTTCGTTTTTATACAACAAATTTAAAAACCGAATTGCTGATGAAATTGAGAAGTAGTTGTTATTTCGCAAAAGAGTCTTTAACTGGGGATCCACCCTTGTTATGCCCGCTCATGAGCATTGTCATTTTTGTGTTTGGTTGTTTTTCTGTTGAGATTATGGAGCAGAAATGAATTTCCATAATTCGATCCATCGCGCTATAATCATCTACCCTTTTTTATAATAGCCGGTGTTAGTATAGGCCATTTCACCCTTTCACCTTATTACCATTTACCACCTCAACTAATTAAAATACTTAGCCCTTATGCTCTCAAGAATTACAGAGATAAGGATGAGCCCGCCGCCCAGAACGGCACTCTGGTCAGGAGTTTCATTTAAGAACAACATGCCGAGCAGGATACCATAAATGGGCTGCACACTGCTCATGATGCTCACCGAAGTGGTTGAAAAATGTTTGAAACTGTACAAAAACATCGTATGCCCGAGTGCTGTTGTCAGCAGGGCAAGCACCATAGCGGCCGGTAATTCCTCTGCAATTTTTGAGGTGTCCAGTATAAAAAAAGAAGGAAACAAAACAATGCTGATAATGGTGAGCTGGTACAGCATTAACACAGAACCATTGTACTCACTCACTTTCGATTTCATGATGATATTTCTCAAGGCATAGCAGACTGCCGAAAACACCCCGAAACCCAGTGCCTTCGTGTTGTTGTTATTGATGTCGAATTCGGGTACCAGAAAATATATACCCAGAATTACAAGACCTCCCAGGATCAGATGGATCAGCTGGAATTTTGTTTTGAGCAGCACAGGTTCCAGCAAGGCTGTGATTACAGGGAAAGTGAACAAAGAGAGCATACCAATAGATACATTCGACAGTTTGAGCGCATAAAAATAGGTAAGCCAGTGCATCAGCATGAGCAGGCCACCAGCCAGGAGCAGACCCCGGTCTTTTTTTTTGACCTTAAAATCATAGCGCTTCCACCGGCAGAACAAGTAGATCAGCATTCCGCCTATCAAAGCTCTGAAGGCTATCGTTACAGGCACGGGGAGGTCGATATACCTGCCCAGTGGCCCTGAAGTGCTGATGAGGATCAGGGAGATATTCAGTTCTAACAGGTTTTGAAAGCGCTTGGTTTCCGGCATTATTCATTGTTAATTTTTCCGGCATCTGAGCTGACCAGATTCCTTTTGATCCTTGCGATCTGCAGCAGGATAAACCCGGCAATAAAGAAAACAGACATAAACACCATGCTGTTTCGCATGCTGCCTGTTACCTGGTCAATAAATCCGTAAGACAATGAGCCGATGACAATGGCAATTTTTTCGGTGATATCATAGAAACTGAAATATGAGGCCGTATCGGTAGCTTCTTCCGGGATCAGCTTGGAATAGGTGGATCTGGAAAGGGATTGAACGCCACCCATTACAAACCCCAAAGCACCGGCCAAAGTGTAAAAAGTGATTTTTTCCTGCAGAAAATAACCTGAAATACAAATAATGATCCAGATAATCAGGGTGACGCTGATGGCAAAACCATTGCCTCTAATTTTTGATAGCCAGGCAAAGAAATATGCGCCAACCACAGCAACTACCTGTAATATAAGCACAATATAGATCATTTCATCAGCGCCCATGCCAATTTCTTTGTCGGCAAAAAGAGGTGCCAGAAGCATTACTGTCTGCACCCCCATGCTGTAAAAGAAGAAAGCGCTGAGATAGCGGTACATGACTTCTTTGGTTCGGATAACTTTAAAGACTTTCATCAGTTCTTTCTTTCCCTTACCCAGTATTTTCATGCTGAGTGGTTTGCCTGTGCTGCGGTCTTTTAAATAATAAAATGCGATTTGGGAAAAGCTGATCCACCAGACACCCACAAGGATAAATCCGAAACGTGTGGCAGAACCGGCATTTTCAAAGCCGAAAAGTTCGTATTTCTGATACAGGAGCAGGTTGAGAATAAGCAAAAGTATACTGCCTATATAACCCATGGCAAAGCCCCGGGCACTCACGCTGTCCATGCGGTCATTGGTAGCCACTTCCGGTAAAAATCCGTTGTAAAACACAAGGGAGCCGGCATAGCCGATACTGGCAAGAACAGAACAGGCAATGCCGTATTCAATATTTTCTCCGGTAAAGAAGTAGAGTCCGATACAGGCGAGCGATCCCAGGTAGGTAAAGAACTGCATAAACTTCTTTTTTGAGCCGCTGTAATCTGCTATCCCTGAAAGCATGGGTGAGAGAAATACGATGACCAGGAAAGAAAAAGAGATGGCATAAGAAAAAAGGACGGAGTTTTTGATCTCCATACCGAAGAATTTTACCATTTCACCTCCAAAAGCAGCCTCGGTGGTGCTCATATAGTAAATAGGAAATATGGCTGTAGTGACGATCAGGTTATACACCGAATTGGACCAGTCAAAGGAGGCCCAGGCATTGATGAGGCGTTTGTTGTTTTTTTCCAGCAATTAGATTCAATTAAGTGGATGACGGATCAAATATATTTATTTTTTGATTGGTGGACGGATATATGAGAAAAGTATTGAGTATTGAGAAAGTAGAAACTGGAGTTTTTTAATCTTCATTTTCCTGGTTCCTCGTTCTTGTCCTGAACTGAGACTTTTGACTTTTGACTTTTGACTTCTGACTTTTTGACTTGTGACTTTTGACTTTGTCCTTAATCCTTTGTCCTTGTTTCGTTTTCACATTCCCAGCTGCTTTCTTATCCAGTTGAATTTTATTTGATACCATTCTGCGGGTAATCCATGTCCGGCTTCGGGGTAGGCCACATATTCTTTTGGACTCCGCAACTGATTGTAAGCGGCAAAATTGATATGCGGGGGACAGGTCTCGTCTTTTAAGCCGACAGCCATCAAAACCGGCGCCTTTACCCATGGAGCCAGGTTTTTGATATCGATATAACTGAGCGTTTTGTAGATCTGGTCCCAACCCAGCTCAGGATGTTGCTGTTGGTATGCTTTAAATTCATTTCCGGGCCAGAATCCAACGACAAAGTAATCGGGAAAATCGCTCAGAAACGGAACATCAGGTAAACACAATCTTATACGGTCATTATTCAGGGCAGCGGTCGCTATGCTCAAAGCACCGCCCTGGCTTCCGCCTTCTACCACGACTTTGGTTGTATCAACCTGACTTCGGGTAAACAGAAAATCCACAGCCCTGCGGGTGTCCATATAAGCCCCGCGGTAGATATATTGTTCTTTGTCGTGCAATTGTGTCTGCAAATAGGTAGGCACCGAATTGAACGAAGGTGCTATATTGTCCCGGCTGTTTCCATGACCGCGAATATTGAGTGCCAGTACCACAAAATCAGCTCCCTGATAGGCCCATTCCGGAACCATTGTGGTGTTATAGCCCTGAACATGTAAAACTGCAGGATATTTACCGGGTTTAACCGGCTCGGCATACCAACCCCGGATAAGCACATTGCCGAGAGAACGCATTTCAAGCAAATACATATTGCGTGCAGCCGTGCATAAACTGTCTATTTTAATAAGCTTGTATTGCGGATCCACAGCTGCCAGCTCTTTTTTGGCTCTGTTCCAGTAATTTTCAAAATCAGGTTGTGAATCAACGGGAGATATGATCTTTTCGGGTTCAACGGCAAATACGGTATGGCTGCTGATGTTTGCCAGGTCGGCTTTGAAAGATACTATGGTTTTATAAAAACCGGGAGTCAGAGCTTTAAGGGGTATAGTAAGTTTTTTTACTGATTGTTTCCCGAGAACCAGGGGTTCTGTTTTGCTGTAAACCTGAAGCTTGAAATCATTGACAACCTCGACGATAAGTGAACCCTTCAGCGATTCATCGGTACTGTTTTTTATCAGCAGTGGCAAGTTCATGCTGTTACCGGTGCGCAACACATGGTCGGAATACGGGTAATCGACCGCAATGTTCAGTCTGTCCGATAATCCCCTCACTTGCAGTGAAACCGGTCCGTTGTACATACCTCCTCCCCCGGTTTGATCATAGACCCTGACGGCAATGGTATTTTCTTTATCCCATAATATCTTCTCAACAGGAATTTCATATTTGCGGTCCGCACTATAGGCACTTACGTAATCCGGGGGCATCTGACCCTGTTTTCCTATGAGGGCACCATTGAGATAGGTTTCATCACAGTCATCGATTTTTTGCAAGTCAAGGATCAGGCCGCCATATTTAACTGCATTGCTTTTCATTGAGGAAGGGATCACGGTTTTGATCCGGTACCAGCCAAATCCGTCGTATCCGTCAAAACCCTGATTTTCCCATGGAATACCCGCTTCAATTTCTTTCCAACTGCTGTCGTCAAAATTGGTTTGGGCATATTGTGGATGATCACCTGTTGTGAACTTCCATTTTCCCTGAACCAGGTTTTGAGCATTGGCCTGTATTGTAAACCAGGCGAGAAGAAATAGGATACTACATTTCATATGATTATTTTTAATTGTTTTTTCTTGATACTTTTTCCCGGCCGGAGGCAGGTTCAAAGTTCAAAGTTCAAGGTTCAAGGTTCGAGGTTCAAAGTTCAAGGTTCAATGATCTAATTGCAGTTATGCAGTTATACGGTTATGCGGTTATTCTAATGTCTCATATCTCAATCTTAATTTTTCCTGTCTCCTGATTCTTGTCTCCTGGTTCTGGGTTCAAAGTTCAAGGTTTCAATACTTTTTACTTTTTACTTTTACCTTTTTCCTTCATTCCGTACCCTTTTCTAAAGCTTTGATAACACCGGTATAGGTAATGCTGTTTCTGTTATTGCTTAAAACATGCAAGGTGGCATAACCACTGGGGGTTATTGTCAGATTTAAGTTGAAACTGTCATGATCTCCTTTTACCCTGGTGTTGATTATTTTTACATTTTTTTTACCATCTTCCAGGGTGTAGTTTTCAGGTTTTCCTTCAAATTCAAGACCTGAATCACCGCCATAGCCAACACCACTATAGGCCCGGCCAAAGTATGGCAGGGAACTCTCAATCAGGTCCGGCTGAAATTTTACATAGGCCTGGTAACTTATCAGATCAACAGTTCTGCCCCCCTGCGGCATGGCTCTGTCCGCAATAAAGACAAACGATGCGCTATTAATCAGCGCCTTTACCTGATTTTCTTTTGCTGTTTTCTGCTTTTCCTTTGCTTCCTTTTTACTTATTTCCTGGGCAAAAGCAGTGAAAGTGCTGATAAGTACCAATATGACGGATAGAAAAGTTTTTGTTTTCATAAGAACAGAAATTGGGATTACTAAATTAAGAAATCACCTCCAACAGAAGTAAAAAAATGGCTCCTTTTTTAGTTATTATCGGGTATCTCCTGCATCCCAAAAAACGCCAAACATGGGTACTGCCATAATGATAATAAGATCAGTTTATTTAAAAGTAACCTGCCTTAGAATGGTTTTTCCCAATGGTATCAATGTTACCTGTTCCGGCTGTCTGGTCTTGCTGTTCTTCAGGGTCAGATGTATTGTGCCATCTCTGTAGCCCGCCTGGTGATCGTCAAAGTACGCGTATTTACCTGAGGCTTTCGGGGTGTAATACAGATCCTCAAATCCGGGGGCGTACACTTTGCCTTTTTGTTCTGTAGCTTCAATAGGCAGTGCATAAACCAGGGCTCCCCAGGTAAAATACTTTTCCTGATTTTGGTCTTCTTTTACCTTTACACTTGTTATGAATTCAAGGTCGAGCTGATCTGTTTTTTTGAACGTCCTTTCTATAACAACAAAACCATTTTCCACTTTATATACTTCATTGGTCTGAATAGTTTCTGCCCACCCGGGTTTGCGAATTTTTATCTGAAAGGTCAATGCTTTTTCTGCAGAAATTTTGAAACTGAACTTGTTACGGTATGGGTATTCAGTTTCTGCCTCAATTTTTACAGGAACATTTTGCAGACTTGTCCGGAGTACATTCGGACCCAGAAGAGCAGCCACTAAGGTATTTTCATTTTCCTTAAACCAGGATGCCTGCAAAAAATAAGGACTGATCCTTCCGGCATTCGGACTGCAACACACGGCAACATCCTGATGGACAGGGGAGTATTTATAGCGTGTTTGCTTCCTTTCAGGCTCTGTTTCTCCATTCTTTGTGCCGAGCATTTCAAAGCTATTGTCGGTTTTCAAATAGGCAATACTCGAATGGTCAGGATTTCTTGCTCCTTGAGCGGCATTGTAAAAAAGTTGTTCAATTTTAGCTGCAAGATCCACTTTTCCTGATCTTTGAAATAAAACTGTATAGCTATGCAGCAGCTCATGCAGGGAACAATACTCATAACCGGTGCGAGTGGCATCGGCATTCCTTCCTGCAATCCACTCATCACCAATGGCGCCTCCTGTAGCAGTTATGATTTTTTCAAGCCTGCCGTAATAAATGTCCAGCGCTGTGAAAAGATCCGGGTCATTAGAAGCATAAGCGGCAACAAGTAAAGGGCGCAGATGTTCAAAAGTGTGCACCCCGTGCCCTCTCAATTTGTACGCAGGATTTAGAATATTCATAAGCTGCGCATCTCCCTCAGACTGATAAGTGGCAGAAAAGTCCTGATACAGAAACAGGGCATAATCCAGGTACTTTTTGTCTTTGGTATGGTAAAACATACTGTCCAATACATCGGTAAAAGTGAGGCCATGAGAAACACCGCCATTAAATTTATTTCCCGTGCTGAACGGACTGGATGCATGCACAGGGTAATTTTTCATCACATTATCGACAGCTTTTACAAGGGCATTCCATACTTTTATGTCTCCAGTTACCTCATAATAAGCCATTAAACCGCGGTATAAAGTCGCTTTCGACCACAATTCACCATTCTCGGAATTAAACTTATATCGCAAATCTATGTCGTAAATACCGAGATAGCCATCCTCATCCTGGGTGGCCAGGATCTGATCGATGTGGTTTTTTACTTTTTTAATGGCTGCCGGTTCTTCCAAAAGAAATGCATTTCGGATATATCCATCCCACCAGTTCGACTGGGTTTCTGAATTCCACCATTTGTACTGCTCTTCACCCCCGGCATCACCTCCTTTCAGGTTACCCAGATCTTTGGAAGTACTGTTTTTGTGCAATCTTCCCGGGCCATAGATCGGATCATTGATCAAATCGGGTACAAGTTTGTCCATATTGCCCACAAAGCCGTTCAAGTCTTTCTGCATCTGGATTTTCAACCAGCCTGAAGGCTTTACGCTTCCAAATGGCAGGTACTGGTATGTTTCGGTTTTATTGATCTGTGCACTTGCAGTCATAACCCTTAAAATTAGGAAGAAGAAAAGTGTCTGATAAAAACTCAAGTGTATAATTTTTTGAAAATATTATTTTGTTAACAGAAATTCCAGCGGGATGTCCAGGCGTTTGCTCCAGGCCTGCTCGCTGTGGTTCTCCCCGGGAAAGTATCGGGTAATCCAGTTTTTTTCGTTGTAACCCCTTGTGATCATCACTTCATCCACTTTCTTTTGTAGTGGCGGATACAGCGCATCCAGGGTCTGGTCGCCATAATCAAAGTAGATCCGGTGCGTTTTTGGGTCTGGCAAATGCGTATTGAGATAAGCTACAAAAGCTTCAGGTACTGGGTTATTTTCCATTGTAAATGTGCCTGGCCAGTGAGTAGACAAGCAGGCAGCTCCGCCAAAAACATCGGGATATTCGCAAATAGCATAAATAGAAATCAGTCCGCCCATACTTGAACCCGCAATAAATGTGTTCTTTTTGCCATTTCTTGTAGAAAAGGTCTTATCAATAAAAGGTTTTAGTTCAGTTATCAGGAATTTTAAATAATCGTCAGAAACAGGTTCAAAGGCCTCTGTTGTTCGGGCGGCTCTCTGAAGTTGTGCTGTTACCGTGTCTTTTTGTGTTTGTGTCAATCTGTCAAATGGTTTTTGAGGGAAATATTCGGGATGTCTTTTCATTCCGTTATTCCAGATACCTACTACAATAAATTTACGCGTTTTTCCTTCTGCAATTAATTTTCCTGCTGTTTTATCAACATCCCAGGCTTGTTTGGTCCAGGTGTTTTCCGGATCATACAGCATCTGCCCGTCATGCATATACAGAACTGCATATTTTTCTTTCTCAGAATAGCCATCCGGAAGCCAGACATCAATATGTCGCGGATCGACAAACTGTGATTTGAAATTTTCAAAGCGCTCCAGTCTGCCTGTTGTAACTTTTGCTTCCTGCCCATAAGCAAGGAGGGTGAACAGAAAAATAAAAAAAACAATTGTTCTCATTTTTTAATTGGTTCCTTGGTTATAAATTAGCCCTGAGGGGATCTTCAATGCAACCAAATTTAAATCAAATTTCGATATTTTTAGGCCTTAAATCCTTTGATTTTTAATACAATTCTTTATTCCTAATTCGTATCTTTAGCCTTAATTTTTTAAATAAAAATGACTGTCCTAATCAAGAAATTAATCTGTTTGCTGCTTGTTACCGGAATGATTGTTTCGTGTTCGGAGTCTAAAAAAGAATTGACCATGAGCAATAATAAAGCTGACTTTGAGAAAGTAGTTAAAGGTAAAAATACCACCTTGTACACCCTGAAGAATGAAGGGGGAATTACGGTTACCCTCACGAATTACGGAGCCAGACTGGTTTCGGTCTTTGCACCTGACAGAAATGGGGAGCTTTCAGATGTAGTTCTGGGATATGATTCCATTGACGGCTATCTTACAGATGACGCGGGCCATGGCGCTGTTGTGGGTCCCTATGCCAACCGCATTGCCAATGCCCAATTCGAAATTGACGGACAGGTTTACCAGCTTCCGGTAAATAACGGAAAAGCTTGTTTGCATTCCGGGCCTGACAGTTTTTACCACCAGGTTTTCGATGCAAGAGAAATAAAAACACCCGATGGACCTGCAGTTGAATTGACCATCGCAAGTGCTGATGGTGAATGGGGTTTTCCCGGAAATAAAAAGTTAAAAGTTACCTATACCCTGACCAAAGACAACAGCCTGAAAATTGATTATGAAGCAACAACAGATAAAGCAAGCCATTTCAATCTGACCAACCATGCCTATTTTAACCTGAAGGGTGAAGGTTCGGGCGATATACTCGATCATGTGCTTGTGATTTTGGCTGATTCAGTTACTGTTGTAAGTGATGACCAGCTGATACCCACCGGCGCGATCGCAAGCATCCGCGGAACAGCAATGGATTTCAACACACCCCATACCATAGGCGAGCGCATTGAAGATCCTATGCCCATGTTGCAAATGGGCAGCGGTTATGACCACAATTATATACTGAACAAAGAAAAAAATTCCGGTGAACTGACTTTCGGAGCCAGTGCGTACGAACCGGTTTCCGGCCGTTATATGGAATGCTTTACTACCGAGCCGGCAGTACAACTCTATACAGGTAATTTCCTTCAGGGAACTCCCGGAAAAGGAGCCAAGCCTTATAAGCGCCGTAACGGCTTTTGTCTCGAGACCCAGCATTATCCCGATTCTCCGAACCATCCGAATTTTCCCACTACCTTGCTCAGACCCGGTGAGGTTTTGAAATCTACAACCGTTTATAAGTTTTCGGTAAAGTAAGGAATCAAATGCAGGCTTTTCGAGAGTGAAGAAAGGACAAAGGATAAAGTATAAAGGACAAAGGATAAAGGATAAAGTAATCTATACTCGATGCCTAATTGACGTTGACCGTTTGCTATTCCGATTTATCATCAACCCGGTTTTGAATTTTACATGATTACTGTAAAACTTTTTCCTGAATTAATTATCTTTAAAATCAAAAAATAATTTAAGATGAGCAGCAGACGCAAATTTATGCAGACTACGGCACTTGCCGGACTGGGAATGTCAATGATCCACAGCAATCTGTTTGCCGGAATCATGAATCAGGAAATTCCCTATAAAATGACACCATTGAGAAATAATGTCGGTTTTTTTACGGAAAAAGGAGGAACCATAGGCTGGATGATCTCAAAAGATGGCCTGGTGGTTGTTGATACACAGTTTCCCGAACAGGCACAGCACCTGATCGAAGCCATCAAAAAACAGTCCGGCAGACAGATCGATCTGTTGATCAATACACACCACCACGG
>Ga0105103_10001481_pt1 | contig 12895 bp, 9 predicted proteins | sample PPLLaktember2015_2_FD_79107 | JGI IMG/M metagenome (GOLD analysis project Ga0105103, IMG submission 79107) | Freshwater sediment microbial communities from Prairie Pothole Lake near Jamestown, North Dakota, USA - PPLs Lake P7 Core (6) Depth... | ecosystem: Environmental > Aquatic > Freshwater >...
GGCTGATCATCCTCTCAGACCAGCTAAGGATCGTCGCCTTGGTGAGCCTTTACCTCACCAACAAGCTAATCCTACGCAGGCTCATCTGATAGCGCGAGGCCCGAAGGTCCCCCGCTTTCCCCCATAGGGCGTATGCGGTATTAGCATGGTTTTCACCATGTTGTCCCCCACTACCAGGTAGATTCCTACGCGTTACTCACCCGTCCGCCGCTCTACTCAACCCGAAGGCCTTTCGCGCTCGACTTGCATGTGTTAGGCCTGCCGCCAGCGTTCAATCTGAGCCATGATCAAACTCTTCAGTTTAAATCTTTTACCTCTGCACCCATCCCCCGAAAGGAACAGCCGCAAGAGGGAAGGGTTACGCGAGTACCTCGCTTCACCCTTCAAATCATCGGCTCAGATACAACTCGAAATCAAATATTCATAAATGAATTAATGAGTCACTTGTTGTATCTGAATAGTCGTGACAACTATCCCAACAAGTGCCCACACATCTGTCTTCATTTGATTGTTAAACAACACCCTACCGCCAGGGGAAGGGTCTCGCTCTTGGGCATAGCCCTGACCGAGGAGGCGCATTATACGGATCGAACCTCCCCCTGCAAGCGCTTTTACAGAAATATTTCAGGGACTCTGAAATGCGCTTTGCCGCCGCTCAATTATCGACCAGAACTGGGCTTTATGACGCGCCTTCATATGACAAAAAAGGCTTCCCGACGAGGACTGGCTATCAGGCTCGTCGGCGCTTACGCCACTTCATGAACTGTGACAGCGGCCCTGAAGCCGCATAGGCGAGGAACGCGAACAGCAGCACCCGCGGCGGATCCACGGTAACAAGACCGAATACCAGTACCATCGCGATCATGACAGCAAACGGTACCCTGCTGCGCAGATCTATGGTCTTGAAACTGTAATAGGGGATATTGGCGATCATCAGGAAACCGACCACAGCAGTCAGCAGGCCAACCGCGATCGCCAGCTCGAAAGGCAGCGCGGTGCCCACCAGCCCCGCCTCAAAACACACCCAAACCACACTGGCGATAATGCAGGCAGCTGCAGGGCTGGCCAGGCCGGTAAAGAACTGTTTGTCAGCGGTGTCGATCTGGGTGTTGAAACGCGCCAGGCGCAGGGCGGCGCAGGCAACATAGATAAACGCCACGCTCCAGCCAAACTTGCCCAAATCGCCCAGTGCCCAGCTGAAGATCACCAGCGCCGGCGCGACGCCGAAGGAGACCATGTCGGAAAGACTGTCGTACTCGGCACCAAATTTGCTGGAAGTATTGGTCAGGCGGGCGACGCGTCCATCGAGTCCATCGAACACCATGGCCACGAATATGGCCATCGGCGCCGCTTCGTAATTCCCGCGCATCGCGGCGATAATGGCGTAAAAGCCGGCGAACAGCGCGCCGGTGGTGAACAGGTTGGGCAGCAGGTAGATCCCGCGGTGGCGGATCGTTCGCCCGTTGATAGATTCTTCCTCCTCGTGCTCATCCACCAGCAGGACGAGGCCGGGCGCAAGCCCCCCGGGCTGTGCTTCCTTAACTGTCTCCGGATGAGCCTTATGCCCATCGGCCACTGCGCCCGGTTTATCCATAGCAACCACCATCTGAAAAATGCCCACCTATACTATCAAACCTGTACCCCATAGGTATGCCCCGCCACATCCCACAGGGATTTCACCAGGGGGCTCAGCAGTCGCTGCTTCAGGCTGCACAGCCCGATCGTCAGCGGCGGCAGGCCAGCGGGGAGCGCGACCTGGCTGACCCGGGGGGCCAGGCCGCTGGCCTCGACCACAAGTTCGGGTGCAATGCCGACACCCAGCCCCAGGCTTACCATGGCCACAATGGCTTCGTGCCCGGCCACCTGGGCATAGACCCTGGGGCGAATGCCTCGCTCGCGCAACCAGGCGTCCAGGATCTCCTTGGTAATCCCCCGCTCGGGCACAATGAACGGAATGTTAGCCCAGTCGTAGCCGGGGGAAGACGTCTCCCCCGCGTCTACCAGCTGGCGCACGGCACACTCGGCGGTCGGCGCCCACAGCTGCAGGGGCGACTCCAACAGGGGCAGGAAATCGAGGCGTTGCGGCAGCTGCGCGGGGCGCCCGCTGACCGCCACATCATCCTGGCCGGTCAGCACGCGGCTGACGCCGTCAGCCTGGTCGCCGGTATGCATCATGATTTCCACTGCGGGGTGGGCCGACCTGAAGGCCTCCAGTATGGGCGCCAGCACCCTGTAGCTCGCCGTGACCGAGCAAAAGAGGCTGACTTCACCCGCCAGCTCTTCCTCGCTGCCCAGCTTGCGGCGCAGGCGCTGCCAGTCGGCGATCGAGCGCCGGGCGTACTCCCGGAATTCCCGCCCGGCCCCCGTGAGCCGGACCCTGCGGTTATCCCGCTCCAGCAGCGGCTGGCCCAGTTCATCCTCGAGGCGCTGCAGGGTCCTGCTCACGGCAGACACACTCATATGCAACAACTCGCCGCTGCGGCTGAAGCTCAGGGTTTCCGCCAGGGAGAGAAAGACGGCCAGGGCCCGGGTATCCATAAGTCACCTATTATTGCGCCATAGGCAACACAGTATTACTAATATAGCGTTTTACGCAATATATCGTTTCGCGTATGGTGTGCCCCGATATCGCAAACCCACACCCCTGAGGACTCTCACCATGGCACAGAATTACTTCAACAGCCTTCCCCTGCGCCTGCAGCTGCAGCAACTGGGCAAGTGTCGCTTTATGGACCGCTCCGAATTCGCCGATGGCGTCAACAAGCTCCGCGGCAAGAAGATGGTCATCGTCGGGTGCGGCGCCCAGGGCCTGAACCAGGGGCTCAACCTGCGCGACAGCGGACTCGACGTCGCCTATGCCCTGCGCCAGAGCGCCATCAGCGAAAAGCGCCAGTCCTGGAAGAATGCGAGCGAAAACGGCTTCAACGTGGGCACCTACGAGGACTTGATTCCCGGCGCAGACATGGTGCTCAACCTGACACCCGACAAGCAGCACACCAGTGTGGTCAAGCAGATCATGCCGCTGATGAAGCAGGACTCCTGCCTCGCCTACTCCCATGGTTTCAATATCGTGGAGGAGGGCATGAAAATTCGCGAGGATATCACCGTCATCATGGTTGCCCCGAAATGCCCCGGCACCGAGGTGCGCGAGGAGTACAAGCGCGGCTTCGGCGTGCCCACCCTGATCGCCGTTCACACTGAAAACGACCCCCGGGGTGAGGGCCTCGAGCTGGCCAAGGCCTACGCCGCCGGCACGGGCGGACACCGCGCAGGCGTACTGCAGTCGTCGTTCATCGCGGAAGTAAAATCAGACCTGATGGGCGAGCAGACCATTCTGTGCGGCATGCTGCAGACCGGCTCAATCCTGTGTTTCGACAAGATGGTGGAGAAGGGCATCGAGCCTGGCTACGCCTCCAAGCTCATCCAGTATGGCTGGGAAACCGTGACAGAGGGCCTCAAGCACGGCGGCATCACCAATATGATGGATCGCCTGTCCAACCCGGCGAAAATCCGCGCCTTTTACCTCGCCCAGGAGTTGAAAGACATCATGCGCCCTCTCTACGAGAAGCACCAGGATGACATCATGACGGGATACTTTTCCAGAACCATGATGGAAGACTGGGCGAACGACGACGCCAACCTCTTGAAGTGGCGCGCTGCAACCGCGGAGACCGCGTTTGAGAAGGCAACCAACACGTCCAGGCAGATCAGCGAACAGGAGTACTACGATCACGGCATCCTGATGGTGGCCATGATCAAGGCCGGCGTGGAACTGGCTTTCGAGACCATGGTATCGGCAGGTATCATCGCGGAGTCGGCATACTACGAGTCGCTCCACGAGACCCCCCTGATCGCCAACACCATCGCGCGCAAGAAACTTTACGAAATGAATGTTGTGATTTCAGATACCGCAGAGTACGGTTGCTACCTGTTCGACCACGCCTGTCGCCCGCTGCTGGCTGACTTCATGAGCAAGATCGACACCGATGTTATCGGTCGCGGCATGGAAGGGGACAACGGGGTCGACAATGCGGAACTGATCGCGGTTAACGACGCGATTCGCCGGCACACGGTAGAGAAAGTAGGTAAGACGCTGCGTGGCCACATGACCGCGATGAAGCGAATTGTCTGACCGGCACCGCTCCGGGAGTTCAACCCGGGATGGCTTGCGCAGGCAACTGCTTTCAGTTCGATTGTAATCAACCGCTGTCCGCGCAAGGGCATTGGGCAGCGGTTATGGCATAAAAGGACGCGGCATGAATTCCCCATCAAACCGAGAACTGCAGGACGCCGGCACCGACCCCCACTGGGATGCCGCCCTGAGCGCGCAACTCTACGGCATCAACAGCTGGGGAGCCGGTTATTTCGGTATATCCGCTGAAGGCGAAGTCCAGGTCAATATCGATGTCGAGGGCACGCCGGTAGCGGTAAGCCTGATGGAGATCGTGCGGGGGATGCATGACCGCGGCCTGCACATGCCTGCCGTCCTGCGCATTCGCAATGTGCTCGATCACCGGATTGAGGTTCTCAACAAATCATTTGCCAAGGCGATAGCCGACGGCGGCTACCGCAACCACTATCGCGGCGTCTACCCGATCAAGGTGAACCAGCAGTGCCACGTGGTGGAGGAGATCGCCGACTACGGACGCCAGTACAACCATGGGTTCGAGGCGGGCAGCAAAGCCGAGCTGATTATCGCCATGGCTCAGCTGAAGGATTCTGACGGCTTCATCATCTGCAACGGCTACAAGGATGCGGAATTCGTTGAGCTTGGCCTGTATGCGCGACAGATGGGCATTCCGTGTTTCTTTGTCATCGAGACCCTGTCGGAACTTCCCATCATCGTTGAGCGCAGCCGTGCACTTGGCATCGAACCACTGATAGGTGTTCGCATCAAGACGACCGTTGCGGTGGACGGCTACTGGAGCCAGGACAGCGGCGACCGGTCGATATTCGGGCTCTCTACATCCGCACTCATGCGCCTGGTTGACGGCTTGCGCGAGGCGGGCATGCTGCACTGCCTGCGGCTGCTGCACTGCCACCTGGGTTCGCAGATTCCCAACATACGCAATGTCCGCAGCGGTGTGCTGGAGGCGTGTCGTTTCTACGCCGGCCTGGTGCAGGAAGGTGCGCCGATGGGCTATATCGACCTGGGTGGCGGCCTGGCAGTGGACTATGAAGGCGCCTGCACCAACAGCACCCACAGCATGAATTATCGCCTGGACGAGTACTGCGCCAATATCGTGGAGAGCATTTGCGAGACCCTGAACCCGCTGGAGATCGAACACCCTGTCATTATTTCGGAATCCGGGCGCGCCACGGTAGCCTACTCCTCGATGCTGCTGTTCAATATCCTCAATGTCAGTACCAGCACACCGATGGCCGGGCCTGCACAGCTGCCGGAAGATTGCGCGGAAACGCTCAAGAACCTGCTGGACATCCAGACGAGGCTGTCGTCACAGAACTTCCAGGAATGTTACAACGACGTCCTGTTCTATCGCGACGAGTTGCGCGAACTGTTCCATCACGGCCAGGCCACCCTGCGCGAGCGGGCGCTGGCTGAGAATATTTTCCTGGAAGTCATGCATCGCATCGCTGCCATGCTGCCCGGGCTGCAGCGGGTCCCGCCGGAGTTACAGGATCTCCAGGAACAGCTATCGGACATCTACTACGGCAATTTCAGCCTGTTCCAGTCCCTGCCGGACATCTGGGCGATAGACCAGCTGTTCCCCATCATGCCGATTCACCGTCTCGGCGAGAAACCCACCCGGTCGGCAATACTGGCGGACCTCACCTGCGACTGTGATGGCAAGATAGACCGGTTCTCGATGCCCGACGGGGAGCACAATGTACTGCCCGTGCACGAGTTTATCCCGGGCCAGGAATATTACCTCGGCGTGTTTCTGGTTGGCGCCTACCAGGAAACCCTGGGAGACCTGCATAACCTGTTCGGCGACACCAATGTGGTGAATGTCGCCCTACACGCCGATGGCAGTTTCGAGTTTGCGCGGGAATTCCACGGCGACAGCATCGCCGATGTGCTCAGCTACGTGGAGTATGAACCCAAGCAGCTACAGGAGAATTTCCGCCTGGTTGCCGAAAAAGCGGTGCGGGACGGCAAGATCAACGTTGCCCAGCGCAGCCAGATCGTGCAGGCTTTCAAGGCCAGCCTGCATGGCTATACCTACTTTGAGAATCACTGACCCGCAAGTGCAAGGAGTGGAAAGATGTCCAGGGTAATGATTATAGGCGCCGGCGGCGTCGGCGGCGTGGTCACACACAAGTGCGCGCAGCTGCCCGAAGTGTTCACCGACATAGTGCTGGCCAGCCGCAACGAGGCGAAGTGCAAGGCCATCGCCGCCCAGTTGAGCCGCCCTATCCGCACGGCGCAGGTGGATGCGGACAACGTGGCCGAGCTCACTGCGCTGCTTGAGCAGGAGCAGCCGGAGCTGGTCATCAATGTGGCGCTGCCCTACCAGGATCTCAGCATAATGGACGCCTGCCTGGCGGCCGGCGTGCACTACCTCGATACCGCCAACTACGAGCCGAAGGACACGGCCAAATTCGAGTACAGTTGGCAGTGGGCTTACCAGGATCGATTCAGGCAGGCCGGGCTGACTGCCCTGCTTGGCAGCGGCTTCGACCCCGGTGCGACCAATATGTTTACCGCCTACCTGGCCAAGCACTACTTCGACGAAATTCACGAGCTGGACATCATTGACGTCAACGGCGGGGACCACGGTTACCCGTTTGCGACCAACTTCAACCCGGAGATCAATATCCGGGAAGTCACGGCGGATTGCCGCCACTGGGAGAACGGCCAGTTTGTAACTACCACGCCGATGTCAAAGATGGCGCGATTTGAATGTCCGGAAGCTGTGGGCAGCTTCAATATCTACCGGCTCTACCATGAAGAACTCGAATCGCTGGCCAGGCATTTTCCCAGCCTGCGAAGGGCCCAGTTCTGGATGAGCTTTTCTGACAATTACCTCAAGCACCTCGAGGTCCTGGGCAATGTGGGCATGACCAGCATCGAGCCGGTCGACTACCAGGGGCACAAGATCGTGCCGATCCAGTTCCTGGCGCAGCTGTTGCCGGATCCTTCCAGCCTCGGGCCCCGCACCAGGGGCAAGACCTGCATCGGCTGTATCGTGCGCGGGCTCAAGGACGGCCGGGAGCGGGTAATGTACCTGTACAATATCTGCGACCACCAGGAGTGTTACCGCGAGGTCCGGTCCCAGGCGATTTCCTATACTACCGGTGTGCCCGCCATGATCGGTGCGAAGATGATCCTCGAGGGCAAGTGGCGGCAGCCCGGGGTGTGGAATATCGAGCAGTGCGACCCGGACCCGTTCATGCAGGACATGAACCTGTATGGGCTGCCCTGGACCGTGGTCGAACTCGATCCGGGTTTCCAGCTGGAGCTGGTAAAAGGCAAGGACCTCTAGGGCCGCACAGTGCAATTCACCGACTTCAGCAAGCTGGACCTGAGCCGTCTGCCCACTCCCTGCTTCGTGGTAGACGAGGTCGCCGTCGAGCGCAACCTGCGCATCCTGCGCCAGGTCGCCGATGCCAGCGGCGCGAAAGTGCTGGCCGCGCTGAAGGCATTCTCGATGTGGCACCTGGCCCCACTGGTGTCGCGCTATCTCCACGGCAGCTGCGCCAGCGGGCTGCATGAGGCCAGGCTGGGCAGCGACTACTATGGCGGAGAGGTGCATGTATTCAGTGCGGCCTACAGTGAGGCCAGCCTGAGGGAAATCCTGTTGCTCGCGGACCACGTGGTATTCAACAGCTGCAGCCAGTGGCTGCGCTTCCAGCCCCTGCTGCGGGCCGCAAAATCCCACCGCCCGCAGCTGAGGTTCGGCTTGCGGATCAATCCCGAACATTCAGAGGGTACGGTTCCGATTTACGACCCCTGCGCACCGGGCTCGCGCCTGGGAATACCCCTGTCACAGCTCGACGAGAGCGTCCTGGAGGGAATCAGCGGGTTGCACTTCCACACCCTGTGCGAGCAGGACTTCCCGCCGCTGCAGCGCACGCTGGCAGCGGTCGAGGAGAAATTCGGGCACCTGCTGGCGCGCATGGAGTGGGTCAACTTCGGCGGCGGGCACCATATCAGCCGTCCGGGCTACCAGCTCGATGAGCTGGTGGCGAGCATCCGTGAATTCAGCCAGAAATACGCGGTACAAGTGTACCTGGAGCCCGGTGAAGCGGTGGCTATCGGTAGCGGCGTGCTGGTTGCCGAGGTGCTGGATTTGGCGTGGAACACGCTGGACCAGGCGATCCTCGACACCTCCGCCACCTGCCATATGCCGGACACCCTGGAAATGCCCTATCGCCCGGATATCATCGGCGCCGGGATCGCCGGTGAATTCCCCCATACCTATCGCCTGGGTGGGTTGACCTGCCTGGCGGGTGACGTGATCGGGGACTACAGTTTTGCCGAGCCCCTGCGGGTTGGCCAGCGCCTGGTGTTCGGCGATATGGCCCACTACACCATGGTCAAGACCTCAACCTTCAACGGCACCCAGCTGCCCGCCATTGCGGTCTGGAATTCCAGCACCGATGAACTGACGCTGGTGCGGGAATTCGGCTACGCGGATTTCCGCGACCGCCTGTCCTGATGCCCAGCCTCTAGAGCAGCGCGCTGTAGTCCGCCTGCAACTGCTCGAAGCTCAGGCTGGAGATGAACCGCGAAAAGCTCATCCATGTGGCCAGGCCCTTGAGATCGGCAAAATGCGGCGGCAGGAACTTGGGCGGCACCACGACACCCTCATCCATCAGCACCCGATAGACTTTGACGTCCTCGAGGGTGACCTTGCCACAGAACAGTACCGGTAGGTTATCCAGCTTGCCTTCACTCATGGCCAGGCGCATGAAATTGTAGGTCTGGATAAAGCCGCGCATATAGGCCAGGTCCTTGGTGAAAGGCCTGCCCTCGGGGGTGCTGCCGCGAAATATCCTGACTGCGATCGCATAAGAGTCGTCGTCCGACATCTCGTTGCTGCGCAGATAGTCGAACACCTCGACAAAATTCGCGCCCTCCTCCGCCAGGGTAACGGCGCGAACGCGGTTGATCAGCCGATACAACCGCGATGGGCTCGAGCGCATGGTGAGGATCTCGGTCAATACCGCGAGACCCTCCTGGGTGGTGGTGGACGAGGGCGGACCCTTGCCGAGGAAGGTACACCAGGGCTGTGCCATGCCGTTGAGCGTGGTGCCCAGGTGTACCCAGCCCTCATGCACCTCGAGCACATCGATATCCAGCGCATTGAATCTGGCATCGCTGCGTATTTTCAGGTAATCGGATCCTGCGGCGGCATCGGCAGTCATCTGGTCATTCAGCAGCACCCGTATGCCGGCGTCCGGAAAGGCGTTAATCAGCCGCGTATTGAGCATCTCCACGGCGCGCTCGGCGCTGATCGTTTTCTCCGCTTCCATCATGGACTGGTTTTTCAGCAGGTTTATCAGGGTGGCTTCCATGGTCGTGCCCAGGTCCGCAAGGGTCGGGTCGCCGGCATGGAATACGTCTGATGCCGAACCGTAGAGCTCCTCCGAGTAGACGCCAAAGTCCGGCGTTCCGCGCGCCTCCAGCAGGCGAACGACCGTCTGGTACTCCCGGCAGATGCGCCGCATGATCGTTGCCAGCGGGTTCAACTGGCCGAGCTTGCGGGCGATATCCCTGTCTATCTGGTGGAACACATTGCGCGCAGCCGCGGGATCGAACTCGAGGGGGTTCTTGCGCTGGTAATAGGCTGTATCCACCGCAGGCAGGACCTTGCAGTCGCTGGCGAAAAAATCGCTGCGCACGCTGTTGCACCACTTTATCCCATCGAGGATCCGGATGGGTCGCTGGGCTTCCACTATTCGGTCCGACAGCTCCCGCACCAGTTCGAGGTACCTGGTATTGTTCTCAGACATGCGCACTACTCATCGGCCTCACCCCTTTACTCACGGATACTGTCGCCATCAGCGCTTGCGCAGGATCACTGCGGTGCGCAGCCTGCTGGCCCCGAATAAACTCATGGAGGCAAAATCGGCTCGCGCAATGGGCACATGCTGGCATTCGATAGAATCGCGATTTTCATCGGCAATTGTCAGGTGCGGTCCGATTTCCAGGTCCGGGTCGTGAAAATACAGGCAGTTTTCATCAAAGCCGCTGACAACCACCCAGTGGGGAGCCTTGCGGTTATCCAGGCGGTAACTGGAGATGAGTATCAGCACGTTGTCACCCCTGGCATAGCAGTCTGCCAGCTTGCGCTGGCCGATATCGGCAAACCGCACGGGTAATTTCTGCTTTTTCGCCTGCGCGATAAACGATTCATGCACCAGGCTCATGACGCGCTTTTTGTTCGGATCGCGCACCCCATCGACAAACAGGGGCCCTCTTCTGCTGATCCAGACTTCGGCAGCAAAACCACGGAAGGTCGCCGCCAGGGCCAGACCGACGGGATGACAACCACCGTGGCCGGATGTCATGAAAATCGTGGTCGCCTCCCGCCAGATCTCCACCTCTTCCAGCGGGCTGGGGGAGTACTTCGGATCGAGCCCGTTCATCGCCATCATCAGCGAGGCGGGGCCACAGGTGAAAGGCGTTGTCTGGGAAATCCAGGGAATGGCCCGGTTCTGGTTGACCGGATGCAGGCGGTGAATGCATTTCTCCATGCGCAGGGCGTCGCTGCGGTCCTCATAGTAGCCCTGGTACAGGCCGAACTGCGTATAGCCGAGTTTGCGGTACAACTGGATTGCCGCCTCATTGTTATTGGCAACCTCCAACCGCATATACAGTGAGCCCGCATCCCGGGCGGCCTGCTCGGCCTGATCAATCAGCCTGGCGGCGAGGCCCTGCCCACGGCACACCGGGTCGACCGCCAGCGAGTAAAGCCGGGCGAGTCGGGTTCCGCGCCGCTGGATGACGAGGATATAGCCGCCCAGTACGCCCTGGTTATCGCTGACCAGGAAGACACATCCCTTGTGTTTGATCCAGCGCTTGAAAGAGCGCCGGCTGAGGCGATCGCCCTGGAAAGCGAGGGCTTCAAGACGCAGCAACTCCTCGATATCCGTCGCTATGACCCGGCGAATGACGCTCATGGCGCCCCCCGGGCAAGGGTCTGGCGGCACCACGCGGCCAGCGCCGACAGGCAGCGCTCGGGGTGGTGGTAATTGGGCTGCAAGCTCATTGTTACTTGTTCCTCGAGCCACGAAATATATCCCGAGCTGCAATTGACTACCAGCCGGGGCTGTAAAATACTTGCGCCGTACCCCGCGCGCCATTGCCCACAACCCGGATCCTGTCGATGTCCCAGACCCTCATTGTCATCCATAGCCTGAAGGACTGGACGCCCTACTATCCCAGCCAGCAGGTCATTGCCTTCAGCGAGTACATCAACGGCAAACACCTGCGCACCGCGCCGCGCACGCGCATCATCAACCTCTGCCGCAATTTCGATTACCTTTCTGAAGGGTATTACTGCTCACTGCTGGCGGAGGCGCGCGGCCACAATGTCATTCCTTCAGTGCGCACCCTGAACGACCTCAGCAAGCGCGCGCTCTACCGCATCCACATAGATGACTTCGGTGAGAAGGTATACAACTCCCTGAAGCAGGCCGATCCTGAACAACCGATAATCCTGCACAGCTATTTCGGACGCACCGAGGACAAGCGCTACCACGACCTGTCGGAGAAACTGTTTGAATCCTTCCCCTGCCCCATCCTCGAAATAACCCTGCGCTGCCGCAAGCGCTGGGAAATCGCCAGCCTCAAGCCGAAATCGCCGAAGCAGCTGAACGAGGCGCAGGCCGGCCACTTCGCCGAAGCCCTCAACATTTTCAGCAGGAAGGTCTGGCGCAAGCACAAGAAGCAAAAGGCCGCCCGCTACGACCTGGCGATTCTGTGCGATCCGGTGGAGGTGATGCCGCCGTCGAACAAGGGCGCGCTCAAGCGGTTTATCCGCGCAGGCAAAGAGATGGGCATCGACTGCGAGGTTATCCGCCAGCGGGATTACCTGCGCTTGCCGGAATACGACGGGCTGTTCATTCGCACCACGACCAACATCGACCACTACACCTACCGTTTCGCCAAAAAGGCCGAGAACGAGGGACTGGTGACTATCGATGACAGCAATTCAATCCTGCGCTGCACCAACAAGATATACCTGGCCGATCTGTTCAGGATCCACAAGGTGTCTGCACCTCGCACCGTGGTCCTGTACAAGGACCAGCCGGCGCAACTGCTGGAGCTGGAACAATCCCTGGGCTTCCCCATCGTGGTAAAGATCCCCGATGGGGCGTTTTCCAAAGGTATAGAAAAGGCCCGGGACCCGGTGGAGCTGGCCGCAATTTGCAAGAAGTTGTTTCGCCATTCCACCCTGTTACTGGCCCAGGAGTTTCTGTACACCGAATTCGACTGGCGCATCGGGGTGCTGGATAACCAGCCGCTCTACGCCTGCAGGTATTTTATGGTGAAGGACCATTGGCAGATTTATCGCCACGGCAATCGCACCGACTCGGGGGGTTTTGAGACCCTGCCGATTGCCGACGTACCGCACTCGGTGGTGGAAACCGCCCTGAAAGCCACCCGGCCCATCGGGTCCAGCCTCTACGGTGTGGACCTGAAAGAGCGCGACGGCAAGGGCTGCGTCATCGAAGTCAACGACAACCCCAATATCGACAAGGGCATCGAGGACAAGTACCTGGGAATGGACCTGTACCGCCGCATCATGGGCACCATGCTACAACGCATGGAAGCCCGCCGAGGACATTAGAGGCTCAAAATTTTCTCGCCGCGGGAGATGCCGGCCACGCCCGAGCGCACCACCTCGAGTATCTCCACGCCGGCCATCGCCGCCACGAAGGAGTCGAGCTTGTCGCTGGTACCGGCCAGCTGGATCGTGTA
>Ga0105103_10001482_pt1 | contig 12895 bp, 10 predicted proteins | sample PPLLaktember2015_2_FD_79107 | JGI IMG/M metagenome (GOLD analysis project Ga0105103, IMG submission 79107) | Freshwater sediment microbial communities from Prairie Pothole Lake near Jamestown, North Dakota, USA - PPLs Lake P7 Core (6) Depth... | ecosystem: Environmental > Aquatic > Freshwater >...
GGCGAACAGATAGAGAGCTTCAGCGATTACATGGCCGACCTGGGAATCTGACGGGCCAGCTCCCCTGGCGGGATTCCCGCGTTTGCTTCCACCTATGATCCTTGAAAAGAGAAAAGAAGAAGTGGCCGAAAAAGACCCTCCAGGCTGCTCAAAAAGTCCTGGATGCAAGGCGCCCGACATCCTGGAGCGAGGCGTACTTGGGGCGTACGTCGAGTGACGAGGGACGAGGGCAACGCCGCAGGCAGGTCTTTTTCAGCAGCCCCGAGCACGAAGAGAGGGTGCAACCGGTCATGTCGCCGTATCACGAGCCCGTCCTGTTGCGGGAAATTCTGGAATCACTGAACCTGAAGCCCGGCGGCATTTACGTGGACGGCACCGTGGGCGGCGGAGGTCATGCCCGGGGAATTCTCGACGCCACGGCCCCCGGCGGCGTCCTAGTCGGCATCGACCGGGACGACGACGCCCTCGAGGAGGCCCGACGGGTTCTGGAGCCCTTCGGAACGCGCAAGATCCTCGTCAAGGGAAACTATGCCGACATGAAGGAGATCCTCGCGCGGCTCGGCATCGACGGCGTCGACGGCATCGTGCTCGACCTCGGCGTGTCTTCTTACCAGCTCGAGACGGCCGAGAGGGGATTCAGTTTCACGCAGCCTGCGCCACTCGATATGCGGATGGACCGGGACGCGTCCCTGACGGCCCGGGAGCTGGTGAACACGGCCGATCCGCGGGAGCTCAAGCGCATCCTGCGCCTCTACGGCGAGGAGCTGCAGGCCGGACGCATCGCACGGGCCATTGCAGAGAGAAGGAAGGCGGGTCCGATCGAAACAACGGATGAACTCGCGGCCATTATCGCCTCGGCCATGCCGGCGCACATGAGACACGGGAGAATCCACCCGGCGACGAGGACCTTCCAGGCACTGCGGATCGCCGTCAACGACGAATTGACCAGTCTGGCCCGGGGCATTGCCTCGGGGATCGACAGCTTAAAGGAAGGCGGGCGGTTTTCCGTCATCTCCTTCCACTCCCTGGAAGACCGGATGGTGAAGGAGCTTTTCCGCGACGCCTCGCGGGGCTGCATCTGCCCTCCCGATCTTCCCGTTTGCGCCTGCGGGGTCAAGCCGAGGCTCCGGGTCATCACCCGCAAGCCCGTCCGCCCCGGCGAGGACGAGGTGGACCGAAACCCCCGGGCGCGCAGCGCGAAACTTCGAACGGCAGAGAGGATCTGACGATGCCCATCGCAAAAGTGGCAAGGCCCAGAGCGGCAGTGGATGTGAGGGTGACAACGGGGCTTCGCGTCTCCACGTTCATCCTGTCGCTTCTCGTCCTGGTGGCCGTGGCGCTCGTCTACGTCTGGTCCCATCTCCACAACACGCAGCTCAAGTACCGGATCGCCGAGGAGATGACCGTCCGGGACAACCTCACAGAGGAAAATCGCAGGTTGAAGGTGGAGATCGCCACGCTGAAATCGCCCCAGCGGATCGAGTCCATCGCCCGGGACAAGCTGAAGCTTCAATACCCTGAACGGGAGCAGGTGGTTCTTATCAAATGAGCGTGCCGTCCAGAAAATGGTTCCGCTTCCGGATCGCCACCCTGCTGGCGACGTTCCTGGTGCTTTTCTGCGTGCTCGTCTTCCGGGCCTTCCACCTCCAGATCATGACGGGGAAGACCTACAAGAACCTCGCCGAGCAACAGCACAAGAAGGCCCTCCAGCTTCACCCCGAGCGGGGGATCATCTTCGATCGAAACGGCGAGAAGCTTGCCGCGAGCATCCTCGCCGACTCCGTCTTTGCCGACCCCTCCAAGATCGACAACGTCGACGAGGCGGCGGCACAGCTGGCCACCGTGACGGGTCAGCCCAAAAAGACGATCGCCCAGCAGATCGCGAAATCAAAGAATTTCTGCTGGGTCGCCCGCATGATCACCCCCGCCCAGTCCGAACAGATCAAGAATCTCAAACTGGAAGGGGTCTACCTGATCCAGGAACCCAAGCGTTTCTACCCGAACCGGGAGCTGGCCGGCCAGATCATCGGCTTCGTGGGCATGGACTCAAACGGCCTCGAGGGCCTCGAGATGCGCTACGACAGATACCTCCGGGGAGAGTCGGAGAAGATCCTCTGGGGCCGTGACGCCCGGGGGAAAAAGCTCTACCTGCCGGAGCGCTCCGTTGCCAAGAAGGACGAGCAGTTGAGCCTTGTCCTCACGCTCGACAGCCGCATCCAGAATGCCGTGGAGTCCAACCTGAAGGAGGCCATTCTCCGGACCCGCGCCCGCGGCGGTTTCATCATTGTCATGGACCCCCGCACGGGCGAGATCCTCGCCATGGCCAACAGTCCCGTTTTCAACCCGAATGCCTACGCGAGCGCCACGGCGGACAACAAGCGCAACAAGGCCATCACGGACTGCTTCGACCCCGGCTCCACCTTCAAACCCTTCCTGGTGGCCGCAGCCATCGAGGAGGGCATCGTACAGGAGACGGACCGCTTCTACTGCGAAAACGGCGCCTACCGCGTGGCCAATGCGACCTTCCACGAGGCCAACCGCAAGCGCTACGGGGTCCTCACGGTGCGTGAGGTCCTGAAATACTCGAGCAACATCGGCTCCGTGAAGATCTCCGAGAAGCTCGGACGCGAGAAGTTCCACCGTTACATCAGGAATTTCGGTTTCGGCCAGAAGACGAACATCGAGTTGCCCGGCGAGATTGCAGGCCTGCTTCGACCCTGGCAGAACTGGACGCAGGTGGACACCTCCACGGTCGCCTTCGGCCAGGGGATCTCGGTGACGGCCATCCAACTCGTCTCGGCCCTTTCCGCTATCGCCAACGACGGGGTGCTCATGCAGCCCCACATCGTGAAGAAATTCGTCGACGCAAACGGGCAGACGGTCCGGGAGTTCGCCCCCACGGCGGTGCGCAGGGTGATCTCCGCGGACACGGCCCGGAGGATGACGACGATGCTGACCAACGTCGTGGGCGAGGAGGGCGGCACCGGCAAGAACGCGGCCCTCGTCAACGTGGATGTGGCCGGCAAGACCGGCACGGCCCAGAAGTTCGACTTTGCAAACAAGCGCTTTTCCAGCGAACGGGTCCGGACTTCTTTCATGGGCTTTTTCCCGTCCGAGAACCCGCGTTTCGTGATGCTCGTCTCCATCGACGAGCCCCAGCTCCACAAGTGGGGCGGCCAGGCGGCAGCCCCCGTCTTCAAGTCCATCTCGCAGCAGCTCATCCGCTGCTTCGAGCACGACATCTGGGAGACGCCCCCCGTCCAGGAACATGAAATCAAAACGGGCACGAAGATCCAGCTCGCATCGACCCCCGCGGTGATCCCGGCGGCCAGTGCCGCCGTAACCGAAGAAGAGGCTGTCATGCCCGACTTCCGGGGAATGACGGTCCGGCAGGCCTTGAAGGCGGCCCAGGAAAAAGGCATTGAGATGAAAGTCTCGGGAAGCGGCTGGGCATCAAGCCAGAAACCGGCGCCGGGCAGCCCGCTCAAGGGCAGCCGCACGTGCGCCGTATCCTTCAGCACCGGGGATTGAGAGGCCGACGTGGACTTGCTTCAACTGCTGGAAAAAGTCGATGTCCTGGAGGTTCACGGGACGCGGGCCCGGGAGATCGAGGGCATCTGCTTCGACTCGCGGCGCTGCGAATCGGACTTTCTGTTCGTCGCCGTCGCAGGGATGAAATCCGACGGGCATCTCTTCGTCCCCGAGGCCGTCCGGCGCGGGGCGAAGGCCATCGTCTACGAAAAGGAAATCGCCCGCCACGCAAGCTATACCTCCATCCGGGTGCGCGACAGCCGCCGGGCTCTCGGGGTTCTGGGAAAGAATTTCTTTGAAAACCCCTCCGGCGCACTCGGTCTGATCGGGGTGACCGGCACCAACGGCAAGACGACGGTCACCTACCTCCTCGAGTCGATCCTGCGCGAAGCGGGCTGCGAGCCCGGCGTTATCGGGACCGTCAACTACCGTTGGGGAGAGACGGTGCTCGCCGCCTCGCACACCACCCCCGAATCCTTCGAGCTGCAGCGCCTGCTGGCCGGGATTCGTGACGCCGGCGTCACCCACGTGGTCATGGAGGTTTCCTCGCACGCCCTGGAGTTGAGACGGGTGGAGGACTGCGAGTTCGACCTGGGCATCTTCATGAACCTCACCCGGGACCACCTCGACTTCCACGGCACCATGGAGGATTACTTCGCTTCCAAGAAGCGTTTCTTCACGGACCTGCTGGCAGGGGAAAAGAACGGCCGCAGGCAGGGAAGAATCATCAATGTCGATGATCCCTGGGGCCGGAGGCTCGCCGAGGAGTTGAGGCCGGCAACAGGAATTGTGACCTTCGGCATCGACTCGATCGCCTTCATCCAGGCCAAGGAGGTGCAACTCGGCCTCGGCGAGATCCGGGCGGAGATCGAAACCCCGGCCGGCGCCTTCCCGATCCGGGCGCCGCTCAGCGGACGGTTCAACCTCTCCAATATCCTCGCCGCCACGGCCGCGGCTTTTCACCTGGGAATACCGCTCTCGGCCATTCAGCGGGGAATCGAGATCGCAAGGCCCGTCCCCGGCCGCCTCGAGAAGATCAGCGAGACGGGAGAGCCCGCCGTCTTCGTCGATTACGCCCACTCGGAAGACGCCCTGAAGCGGGTGCTCCAGAACCTCGCCCAGTTCCGCAAAAGCCGGATCATCACCGTATTCGGCTGCGGCGGCGACCGCGACAGGGGCAAGCGCCCTCTCATGGGCAGGGCCGCCGCCCAGGAGAGTGATCTCGTCATCATCACCTCCGACAACCCCCGCACCGAGGAGCCGCTCGCCATCATCAGCGCCATCGAGGGCGGAATCGACGCCAGCGTGATGAAAAAAATCACCCCCGAGGAGATTCGCACCGCGGGCGCAGGTAAAACCTACACCGTGGTTGCCGACAGGCGGCAGGCAATAGGCCTTGCGATCGACCTGGCGAACCCTGAAGATATCGTCCTCATCGCCGGCAAGGGCCACGAGGACTACCAGATCATCGGAACTCAGACCGTCCCCTTTGACGACCGGACGGTGGGCCGCGAAGCCCTGGACAGGAAGCGAGGGAGCGCACGTTGAAGCAGATCTCGTCCCCCCGATTCTCGCCGGACGACGTGGTGAAGGCCACGGGGGGCAGCCTCGCCCGACGCGGCCGCTCCGTCCTCTTCGACGGCGTCTCGACGGATACGCGGACGATTACGGCCGGAAGTCTCTTCGTGCCGCTGGCCGGTGCGCACTTCGACGGGCACGACTACATCGGTCAGGCCGTGGGCGCCGGGGCCGCGGGGGTCCTCGTCCAGAGGGGCCGGGAGGGCCTCCTGGAAAAGAGTGCCGGCGAGGCGGCGATCATTTCCGTTGACGACACGCTGAAAGCCCTGGGCGATCTGGCGCGCTACTGGCGTGCCCGTTTCCAGATCCCCGTTGTAGCCATCACGGGAAGCTCGGGAAAGACGACCACGAAGGAGATGGCGGCCGCCATCATAGGCCGTGAAAAGCAGCTGCTGAAAAACGAGGGGAACTTCAACAACCTCGTGGGACTCCCGATGACCCTCTTTCAGCTCAACGAGTCCCATGAGGTCGCCGTCCTCGAGATGGGGACCAACCGGCGGGGCGAGATTGCCCGCCTCACCGAAATCGCCGGGCCCACCGTGGGCGTCATCACCAACGTGGGACCGGCCCACCTGGAGGGCCTCAAGTCTCTCGAGACGATCCGGGAGGAGAAAGGCGACCTCTTCCGCGTCATGGACAACCGGGGCACGGCCGTCATCAACCTCGATGACGAGGCCCTGGCCCCCTGGGCGGAAAAATGGAAAGGAAAAAAGATGACCTTCGGGATCCAGGCCGATGCCGACGTAACGGCATCGCACATCACCCACGAGGGAGAGAAAGGCACGATCTTCAAGCTCCTCATGGAAGGGGCCTCACGGGAGATCCTGCTGCCGGTCCTGGGGTTTCACAATGTCTCCAATGCCCTGGCTGCGGCGGCGGCTTCGAGCGCCGCGGGGCTTTCCTTTGACGCGATCTGCCAGGGGCTCATGGCCTTCAGGCCCGTGGGGGGGCGCATGGAGGTGTACCGGCTGAAAAACGGCGGAACCCTCATCGACGACACCTACAACGCGAACCCCGCCTCGGTGGCCGTGGCCCTCAAGACGCTCCAGGGGCTCAAGGGCGAGTGCCGCAGCACCGTGATCCTGGGGGACATGCTCGAACTGGGCAGCGAGGCAGAGAAATACCACGAGGAGATCGGGCGCAGCCTGGCCGACACCGGGGTCAACAAGGTCTATCTCCGGGGGGATTTCGCCCGCGTGACCGCGAAAGGGGCCATGAAGCGCGGGATGAAGAGCGACCAGGTGCTCATCGACCTCTCCACGGAGGAGACGGTGGCCCACCTGAAGGCCTGCCTTAAAACGGGTGACTGGGTCCTCGTCAAGGGCTCGCGAAAGATGAAAATGGAAGAGATCGTCCAGGCGATCCTCAGCGCAATCGGGGTTGCAAAGTGAAAAGGACCTGTGATAGGGATACGACCTCAACCTGTGGGGGCATGGCCCCGACGTATCCCCAACTGCTTGTGCGGCGAGTTGGGGTTTTGTTATTTATGGGAGGACGGTCGTTTTGATCTATCATCTGTTATACCCCCTGCACGAGACCTTCTCGTACTTCAACGTGTTCCGGTACATCACGTTCCGGACGATCTACGCGGCCATCACGGCGCTTGCCATCTGCTTTGTCTTCGGGCCCTGGCTCATCCGCAAGCTCGAATCGCTGCAGATCGGGCAGTCCATCCGCGAGGACGGGCCCGAAACGCACCAGGCGAAATCCGGCACTCCGACCATGGGCGGCATCATGATCATCTTCTCCGTGGTGATCTCGACTCTTTTGTGGGCGAACCTGGCGAACGACTTCGTCTGGATGCTCATCGTCGTCACCGTCGGCTTCGGCCTCATCGGGTTTTTCGACGACTTCAACAAGCTCACGCAAAAGAACAGCAAGGGGATCTCCGGACGGACGCGGCTGCTCTTCGAGTTCGGGATCGCCCTGTTCATCGGCGTCATCCTCTACCTGAAGCCGAATTTCAGCGAGGCGATCACGATCCCCTTCTTCAAGACCATGCTGCCCGACCTGGGCTGGGGGTACGTCCTCTTCACGGCCTTCGTCATCGTCGGGGCGGCCAATGCCGTGAACCTCACCGACGGCCTGGACGGCCTGGCCATCGGGCCTGCGCTGATCTGCTTCATCACGTACCTGCTCTTTGCCTACTTCGCCGGAAATGCAAGGATCTCCGGATATCTGCAGATCCCCTACGTGCCGGGCACGGGCGAGCTGGCCATCTTCTGCGGAGCCATGGTGGGGGCCTGCCTGGGCTTTCTCTGGTACAACACCTACCCGGCGCAGATCTTCATGGGCGACGTGGGGTCGCTCTCCCTGGGCGGCGCCCTGGGCACCCTGGCCATCGTGACGAAGCAGGAGCTGCTGCTCGCGATCGTGGGCGGGGTCTTCGTGCTGGAGACCGTCTCGGTCATCTTCCAGGTAGGCTGGTTCAAGATCTCGAACGGCAAGCGCATCTTCCGCATGGCCCCCATCCACCACCACTTCGAACTGAAGGGGTGGGCGGAGCCGAAGGTGATCGTGCGCTTCTGGATCATCTCGATTATCCTGGCCCTCGTGGCCATCAGTACCCTGAAGCTGAGGTAAGGTCGAACTTTGGAGCTCGCAACCAAGAAAATCCTGGTCGTCGGCCTCGGGAAAACGGGGATCGCCACAGCGCGGTTTGCGGCCGCGAAGGGGGCTCTCGTGACCGTTTCCGACGAGAAACGGGAGGCGGAGCTCCGGGAGGCCCTCGGTGCCCTGGCGGGGCTTTCGCTTCGCGTCTTCACGGGAGGAGCCGATACGGCGGCCCTCGATGGGGTCGATCTGGTCGTCCCCTCACCCGGCGTGCCGCCCTTCAACCCGATTCTGCGTGAAGCGCTGCGGCGGGGTATCCCGATCGTAAGCGAGGTCGAGCTTGCCTTCCGCTTCCTCCGGGTGCCCGTCATCGCCATCACGGGGACGAACGGCAAGACAACAGTGACGACCCTCATCGGCCACATCCTCGCGAAGGCGGGGAAGCGCGCCTTCGTGGGCGGCAACATCGGCAACCCGCTGATCGGTTACGTCGGGGGGCCCCAGGACGACGAGTGGGCCGTTATCGAGATGAGCAGCTTCCAGCTCCAGCGCATCGAGACCTTCCGGGCGAGAGTGGCCGTGCTTCTCAACGTGGCGCCCGACCACCTGGACTACCACGCCGATTACGCGGAGTACCGCCACGCCAAGGAGCGGATCTTCGCAAACCAGCAGGCGGGCGACCTGACCGTGCTCAACGCCGACGAGGCCGAGTCGGCGGCGCTGGCCGGGCGGCTCAAGGCGCGTGTGGCCTTTTTCAGCACGACGTCTCATCCCGCCGAGGGCATGAGCCTGCGGGAAAACAAGCTCACGTACCGGGCCGGGGGCAGGGAGATCGAAACCTATCCGGCATCCATGATCCGTATCCCCGGGCGGCACAACGTGGAAAACGTCATGGCCGCCGTCATGGCGGCCCGATACGCCGGCTGCACTCCCGGTGCGATCGTCGAGGCCGTGGAGAGCTTCACAGGGCTTGCCCACCGCATCGAGCTGGCCGGTGAGAAAGGCGGGGTGGTTTTCTACGACGACTCGAAGGGAACGAACGTGAGTGCCGTGGTGAGGGCCCTGGAGGCCTTCGAGGCGCCCGTCATCCTGCTTCTGGGCGGCCGCGACAAGAACGGGGACTTCGAGACCCTGGAGCCGCTCATCCGCCGGCACGTCAAGGAGATGGTGCTCTTCGGCGAGGCCCGCGAGCGGATCGGGGCCCGGATCGGCGGCATCGTGAAGACGCAGTCGTACCCGACGATGAGCGAGGCGGTGCAGAGAGCCTGGGAGCACGCCGTGCCCGGCGACGTGGTGCTGCTCTCGCCCGGCTGCGCAAGCTTCGACGAGTTCCGCAGTTACGCCCACCGGGGCGAGGTGTTCAAAGAGACCGTAAACCGGCTCACAGACCGCAAAACCGAAGCGCAGAGGAATTGAGCAAGCCCATGGCCGAAACACCTGCAAGGGGAAGACGACCCGACTTCATCCTGTTTTTCATCGTGCTGGTGCTCATCGCCTTCGGCACCGTGATGATCTACAGCTCCAGTTACATGCTCGCCGTGCAGAAGTACAACGGCGACGGGTACTACTTCCTCAAGAAGCAGATCATCTTCCTGATCATGGGGCTTGCGGCCATGATCGGCCTCATGAAGATGCCCTACACGTGGCTGCGCGGGGTCGCCTACGGGGGCCTGGGGGTCTCGATTGTCCTGCTGGTCGCAATCTTCCTGCCCGGCATTGGCGTCACGAAGGGCGGGGCGCGGCGCTGGCTCAATCTCGGGTTTTTCACCTTCCAGGTGGCCGAGCTCGTCAAGGTCCTTGTCGTCATCTTCCTCGCCCACTACCTGACGCGCAAATCGGCCCACATCCAGGAGTTCCTGAAGGGGTTCATCGTACCGCTGGCCATTGTCCTGGTGCCCGTGGCCCTCATCGTGAAGCAGCCCGACTTCGGCTCGGCCGTGCTGATCATGGCTGTGGCCCTGTCGGTCCTCTACATCGCCGGTACGCGGTTCCGCTACCTCGCCGCCTCGATGCTGGCCCTGGTCCCCGTGGCGGTGACCCTCGTCATGATGAAAGGCTACCGCATGGACCGCTGGACCACCTTCCTGGACCCCTGGAAGGACCCCCAGCACAAGGGGTTCCAGATCATCCAGTCCTTCCTGTCTTTCGGGTCGGGGGGACCCTTCGGCGTGGGGCTGGGTGACGGGATGCAGAAGCTCTTCTACCTGCCCGAACCGCACACGGACTTCATCCTCTCGATCATCGCCGAGGAGAGCGGCTTCATCGGGATCTGCACGGTCATCGTGCTCTTCGGCCTGTTGATCTTCAGGGGATTCGTGATCGCCTTCCGCGTCCAGGACAACTTCGGGAGCCTGCTGGCATCGGGCATTACGATCCTGCTCGCGATGGAGGCCTTCATCAATATCGCAGGAGTCATGGGGCTCATCCCCACGAAGGGCATGGCCCTGCCCTTCTTGTCCTACGGGGGCACGGCGCTCATCGTGAGCTGCATGGCCGTCGGGATTCTGCTGAACCTGTCGACGTACCAGAAGTCGACCCTCAGGGGGTCCGCCACGTGAAGATCGTGATCGCGGGGGGAGGAACGGGAGGGCACCTCTTCCCGGGAGTGGCCATCGCGGAGGAGTTCCGCAGGCGCAGCACGGAAAATGATGTTCTTTTCATCGGGACGAAGCGCGGGATCGAGTCGAGGGTGCTGCCGCAGATCGGCTTTCCTCTGGCAACGCTCGAGGTCGAGGGGATCAAGGGGCGGGGCATCGCAAGGTCGATGGCGGCGCTGGCAAAGATCCCGCCGAGCCTCATCCAGTCGAGCCGGATCATCCGGGGCTTCAAGCCGGACGTTGTGATCGGGGTTGGCGGCTACGCGTCCGGACCGGCCGTGCTTGCGGCCCGCTTCATGGGTGTACCGACGGCCATTGCCGAGCAAAACGCCATCCCGGGCGAGACGAACAAGATCCTCGGGAGATTTGCGGACAGGATCTTCGTGAGCTTCCCCGAGACGGCTGGCTGGTTTCGCAAAGACCGGGTCCGCGTGACGGGAAACCCCATCCGGGCTGCCATCGCCGGGGCGCCAAAGCGGGAGAGGAAACCGGGCGGTGCCATGACGATTCTCGTGTTCGGGGGAAGCCAGGGGGCACATCGGATCAACCTGGCCGTCCTGGAGGCGCTGCCCCACCTCGGGGACCTGAAGGGCAGGCTCCGGATCATCCACCAGACGGGAAAGGACGATCTGGAGATGGTGAAGAAAGGCTACAGCAATCAGGTGGAGGAGGCAGACGTGCTGCCTTTTATCACGGACATGGCCGCAGCCTACGGGAAGGCCGACCTGCTTGTCTGCAGGGCGGGGGCCACGTCGATCGCGGAGATCACGGCAATCGGCAAGGCGGCGATTTTCATCCCCTTCCCCTTTGCCGTGAACGACCACCAGACGAAAAACGCCGAACTCCTTGTCAACAGGGGTGCAGCCGCGATGATCCCCGAAAGGGACCTCACGGGGGAAAGCCTCTCGGGGGTCATCCGGCGGCTTGCACAGGACCCGCAGAAGATCGAGGAGATGGAAAGGAATGCCGCAAGCCTCGGCAACGCCCGGGCCGCGGCGGACATCGTGGACGAGTGCATCGCCCTGGCGCAAGGCGCCGGGCGATGAAGCAACAAGGTCCAAGGATCAAGCAGCAAGGATTCCAGACGGAAAAGAGTTTTAAAAAACCTTGTTGCTTGCTGCTTGTTGCTTGTTGCCGGGAAAGCAACCTTTAACAGAACACAAAGACACGGACAGCATGCAGAACGGCATCCGAAAAGATCTGATGAAGCGAAAAGTCCAGCGGATCCACTTCGTGGGGATCGGCGGTATCGGCATGAGCGGGATCGCAGAGGTCCTTCTCAATTTGGGCTACTCGATCAGCGGCTCCGACCTGATGGAATCGGACACCACGCAGCGGCTCGCCTCGATGGGGGCCCGCATCCACTACGGCCACCGGGAATCCAACCTGGAGACGGCCGACGTGGTCGTCACTTCCACGGCCGTGAAGGCCGACAACCCCGAGGTCCTGGAGGCCCACCACAGAAACATCCCCGTCATCCCCCGGGCCGAGATGCTGGCGGAGCTTCTCAAGATGAAGTTCTCCGTCGCCGTATCGGGCATGCACGGCAAGACGACGACGACCTCCATGGTCTCTACGATCCTCGCCCACGGGGGGCTCGACCCCACCATGGTCATCGGCGGGAAGCTCTCGTCGATCGGGAGCAACGCGAGGCTGGGCGACGGCGAAGTCATCGTGGCCGAAGCCGACGAGAGCGACGGCTCCTTCCTGAAGCTCTCGCCCACGATCGCCGTCATCACCAACATCGACCGCGAACACCTGGACTACTACCGGGACATCAACGACATCAAGGAGGCCTTCGTCCGCTTCGCCAACATCGTGCCCTTCTACGGGGTGACGATCCTGTGCATCGACGATGCGCACGTGAAGGAGATCTTCCCGCAGATCAAGCGCAAGACCCTCACCTACGGGGTTTCAAACGGGGCCGACTACCAGGCGAAAAACATCTCCCTCGAGGGCCCCGAGTCGCGCTACACGCTCTACCACAAGGGGGTTCGCCTGGGCGAGATCATGCTGCGGGTGCCGGGCCTGTTCAACGTGCTCAACTCCATGGCGGCCTTCGCCGTGGCCCGGGAGCTCGATATGGAGTTCACGGCGATCCGGGACGGGCTTGCCGCCTACCACGGCGTGCAGCGCCGCCTCGAGGTGAAGGGCGAGGTGAACGGCATCACCGTCGTCGATGACTACGGCCATCACCCCACGGAAATCCTGGCCACGCTGAAGGCGGCGAGACAGCTCTGGAAGGGGCGCCTGATCGTCGTCTTCCAGCCGCACCGCTACACGCGCACGCGGGCCCTTTACAAGGAGTTCCTCACGTGCTTCCCCGACGCGGACCGGCTCATCCTCATGGACATATACCCCGCGAGTGAGGCGCCCATCGAGGGGGTGACGTCCTTTAACCTCTTCAAGGGGATCGAGGCCGTGGGGCACAAGAACACGATGTACATCCCGTCTGTCGACGGGATCGTGAACCACCTCCTCGAGACGGCGCGTCCCGGCGATGTGATCATCACCCAGGGTGCCGGCAGCGTCTGGAAGGTGGGAACGGAGTTTCTGAAGAAGGCCAAGGAGGAGAAGGCAAGCCGCTGAGGCGGGCGGGGTGACCCCTCCACACCACCCCTCGGCGGCTGCCACCC